>Ga0315545_1002875_pt1 | contig 15148 bp, 12 predicted proteins | sample SalMarSW160210MG_FD_203096 | JGI IMG/M metagenome (GOLD analysis project Ga0315545, IMG submission 203096) | Salt marsh sediment microbial communities from the Plum Island Ecosystem LTER, Massachusetts, United States - Salt Marsh Sediment SW1602-10 ... | reverse complement strand
ATACTCTCAAAGAACGGTTTCTCAGACAACGTCCTGTTCGTCTGATCGGTGATCGCGCTTATGATAGCGATCCTCTCGATATAACTCTAGCCAAACAAAATATTGAGTTAATATCTCCTCACAAATTAAACCGTAAAAAACTTCCAACCCAAGATGGCCGTGTATTACGTCGATATGTTCGACGATGGAAGATCGAACGTCTCTTCGCTTGGCTGCAGAATTATCGTCGATTGCTTGTCCGGCACGATTACCATCTTGATAACTTTCTTGGCTTTGTTCATCTCGCTTGTATCCTAATTCTTATGCGGAGGTATTTTTGAGACCACTTCTATTAAATTTATGCCTGTGTTTTGTGGTGATTTCGATAACTTTTCATACAACCGCTGTGTTTCTTCTATCATATTTGCTAGAGTGAATTTTTCCCTTATATACTTACTGCCGTTTGATCCCATTCTCTTCAGTTCTTCTTTTGAATTGCTTAAATAGTTCAAATGTTGCACGATGTTATTAATATCCTTACCAGCTAATAATACACCATTATATCCATCTTTGATTATTTCTGGAATACTTCCAACTGAAGTTGCAAGAACAGTTTTTGAACATGCCATTGCTTCTAGAATTACATAACCAAAGGCTTCGGATCTGGAAGGTAGTATTACTAAATCGCTTATATACATAATACTATATATTTCTTTTATAAATCCCAGCATTCCTACCTGTTTTCCCAGATCAAGCATCTTTATTTTAGATTCTATAATACTTCTTAAAGGACCATCTCCAGCTAGCAGTAGTACTATATTTTCATTTAGTGTTTCACGCGAATGTTTAATAGCATATAGTAATTCGATATGTCCTTTAGCCTCAAAGAACATAGCTGGATATAGAACAATAAATTTATTTTTATATTCTTTTGATTTATAATCCTTTGAGGTTGTGTCTGCTGGTGTTCTTAACAGCCCATCCGGATCTATCCCATTGTAAATCAAATGAATCCTATTTTCTTGAAGTTTAATATTTTTTTTAATTTCATTACATGCATATTTGCTAACTCCAATATATGATGCAGTGCAATTACTAAGAAATCGTTCAACAAACAAATAAAGCATACCTTTAATACCGGAGAATTTATGGAAAGAACCTCCATGTGGATTGTAGATCACATGGCTATCCTTCAAAAGTAATGAAGCTAATCTCCCCAAAGCACCGGCTTTCGCACCATGAAGGTGTAATATGTTTGGTTTTTCGAATTTTAGTATTCTAATAAGAGAAACCAGGCTCATAAAATCTTTAAGGATACTTATACTCCGTGACATCGATATTTCATAAGAATTCACGCCTTTAAACTTTATTGATAATATTTCATTCTGGAATTTCTCATCAATCCTTCTTTTAGAATAAACTAGAACTATATCATACTTATCCTTGTCAATTCCATTAATTAGGTCAATCACATGTTTCCCTATTCCTCCTAAACAGGCTTCAAGAACATGGACTATTTTGATTTTTTTTGTACTCATCTTATACTTTATTCAGAGTATGCTAGCTAATAATAATTATTACTTATAATAGCTACTTAAGCAAATGTGAATTCTTTTTCTATTATTTTTTAAAATAATACGAATATATCCTGAGAAATTGATATTCCACACCTGCTATACTTCCGGGCATTTGAGAAAATCAATTGGTTTATTTCGTCAGCTTTTTAATATTTGCAACACCTATGATCCAACCTGCCAATGGCTCCCAAGAAGCATACCTAATACTTTTTGCAGAAGCATCAAATATTTTACCTATGAGACGCCATACATAGCAGGCATAATTAATGACGGTTGGAGATATGTTTTTCTTGAGTAAATAATATGAATGAATAATATATGATTCAAAAAGCTGCTTCTGATTTGGGCGCGCTATATCTGTTACATGATGAATAAGTTTTGCATTTGAGACTTGAACAAGCGTACCATATTTTAAGGCTCTAAAAGAAAAATCTTGATCTTCCATATAACCGTAACCATTTAATTTTTCGTCGAATCGTAAATTATATTCGAATAATACATCACTTCTATAACTCATATTGCAACCTGATAATACATCTACTTCTTTATCCTCAATAGGTGCAAAAATGTGACCAGCGTCTCCTGAAAGGAGTAATTTCCCAGTAGTATTATCAGTAATAAAAAAAATATTTCTAAAAATCCGATCATATTTTGTCCTTCTTTTTTCATTTACAATATTGCCACTTACTCCTACAATAGATTTATCTGATTTAAACTTATGCACAATCGCATCAATATATAATGGGCCTAATTCAACATCATCATCAAAAAAGCAAACGATTTGTGGTGCTGATATAAGTTTCGATATTCCTATATTACGCTGTATAGTCAAACCTGATATTGAATGAATATACGATAGGATCGGGAAACTGTTATTAAAGCTTTCAACGACATCCTTCGTCTTATTACTATCGCTACAATCCACAACAACTACTTCGGCTATATCATACGATTGCCTGCACAATGATTCGAGCGTCCTTCGTAAGTCAGAATGCCTGTTTTTTGTTGCTATAATTATCGCTATTTTCAAAACATCCTTTTTTTATATAAGACAATCACAAATATTGTGCAATGCAAAATATATCGATTACTTGAAGTGCTAATAAAGGATTCACATCCTTATCCAGCTTTCAGGAATAATATCATTATTTTCGTTTTTATATTTATCTAAAAACCATGTTTTTGGTGCTATTATTGTTTTTAACTCATTTAGATTAAGACGGGCAGCCCACCAACTGAAACTGCTATTTGCAATAATTTGATGTTTACATAAACTCATTAGCCTTAGGTCTTCATAACTGCTCTCATTATCATTATGATCAACAAATATTAGAGGAAGTTGTTCTCTAAAATTATCTTTGACCCATTGCATATGATCAGAAAAAATATAGAATTTCAAATCATAGTACATTTCTTGAAGATATTCAATAGCATTTCTATAGTATTGCATCGAAGATGTCCCATACACTTTTTTATGCTTTCTAAAAACTTTATCGCCTGATACACCATACAACCTCCTAAGGTGAATACCAACAGAGTTATCATTCGATATTCTTTCAGCAATTTCCTTATTTCTATTTGCAGGAATGGTTTTAAATGAATATTCACTTAGAATAATTGGCTCAATATTTGAAAAATATTTTTCACTTTGCCAATATCCTATCAAATAAATACGATCTCTCGGTTTAAATATAGTTGGATCAAATAAAAGACTCTTTTCTTTGTAAATAAATTTCTTATCCAACGGAAATAAGCTATTAATGAAACGAATCGTTTTCCCATAAATGGACGCGGATTCAGAATGATTTATAAGAAGTCGAGGTAATTCACTTTTTGACGCTATATGTTCCTCGATGTTGAAATGCTTGAGACAGTATTTTCTTTTATAGAAGTCCTCTCTGAATCCACTTGTAATATCTAATTTCAATACTTTATTATTCATGTAGGCAATACTTCTTCCGGCCGCATACTGAAACATCTGATTCCCTAATCCCCCAAATAATCTTACAACTACCATAATTCTTTATCCAGGATATGTATAAACATCGAGTTACGAAGTCTATCTTTAAAGAAAATAATAATTAATGTCTTTTCTGTTTTTTCGAAATGCTAATTTAATAATAGACAAGAAAATTATAATCAATTATGGTTTCTCAAAATGAAATAGGCCGCATGCATATTCGTTCTCTAGGTATAAATTTATATCAGCATTCTCAATATATTTGCCATTATCATCTATGACACTGAATTCTCTAAGAATCAATCCTGCGAACATATTCAAGACTTGATGCGAAGTTCGTATTCTGTGTGCATTGAAACAAATTCTTGGTTTTCCAATTGGGGTTGAAAGATACAGCGACCCATGTGAAGATAATATCCTGATTAGCTCAAGTGCCGCTTTTTCACTACCAAAAGGATCAAGAGAATCGCCATATCGACCTAGTCCGATATGTTCTATTACATGAAGACATGAGATCGAATTCATAGATCCATCATCAAACGGAAGTGCCAGTATCGATCCCTCCTTCGATTCATAATTATCAAGTTTTATTAACAGTGGACGGATATCAATAAAAACAACATGAACTACGATAGATAAATATTTAGTAAAGTCAATTTGAGAACCGACGTCAAGATGAGAAGGAATCCCTGATTTATATATTTTCTTAAACGCCCAATATCCTTGGTAATAATAATGAGAATCAAATTTTTTTACTAACGTTTTGTCATGTATTTGAGGATGGAGATCAAGAAGAGAAATAGAGGTTATTTTTTCTAAATGCCAGTATTGAATATATGAATTTAAGAAGGAAAGGAATTTCGGGATACCTGTAATAAGACGAATAGGATCAATAAATTGAACAAGTATTCTATAAATAAATGAAACAATCTTTCGAAATTTCATATGGCTACGTATTGTGTATTTTATGTCTCTAACATTTAATGTTCCGGATTCTCTTGAGTCTTCATACCTGATTGTTTTGTACTGCTTCCTCTAGCGTTCTGATATCACTCTAATTGTCAGTATGGAGTAATAGAATGCGAAATCTCTCATATCCCTCTGCCATAAAAGCCTATGTGGGACAGAATTCTTGAATTGATTCAGATATTCTTATAGAACATAGCCAATGTTAGTGTGTCTTAAATTGTAAATCGGATAATATCGTGTTCGATTTCAACTTGATATTTTTCATTTTTTCCTTTGACAAATGTTATTAATTTCTCAATCGTTGTATAATTACTCCTCCCGTTAAAACATCTTGCGTCATCAATCAATATAATATGATTAAGCATACCTGTCTTGAAAATTGCATTCAACTCTTCAAATATTGGACATCCTTTTTCTCCTTTTGCGGTTATTCCGTTAGAATAATGTCCATCTAACCAAAATATTACAGGCTCATCAATATCTTTTAATATTTGCGGAAGTACTTTTCCACTATCTCCTAACACAATAATGACATTCTTATCGTTTATGAATCTTTTTTGTGCTTTCTTGAATAAATCATTTTTTATCTCAATTGAATAAATTTTTTTAAATCTGGTTTTTTGTGCTTCTATCATGTCCCCCAAGTATGTTCCTGTTTCTACTAGGACAGTATATCCATATTTTTGCTGATACTCTCCAATTGCAATTTGTTTTACAATATGTGGAGGAGGATCTGGACAGCCACTATTTTGCCATTCTTTATATTGCTTCTTTTCTAATTGTCGTTTCCACTTATTTAATAATACTTGAGGAATAAATGTTTTTATGATTTTCTTAATCATGTTTTTCATTACAACAAGTTCCTATTAATGTACTAACTTGAATTTAGATTTTCCCTGATTAAGTATTGATCACCTGTTGTGGGATATATGCTTCTGGCGTCAGTGTTTCAGATACCAGTGAGCTTTAATTTATTTCCTGCATTCGTGAAAGATTTAGGTAATGCGGATTATTGAAGAGCAATCTAAAAAATCTGACAAGAAAACCATACAAAACATATCTCCGGAAATAAAGTGTCGTAAATAGAGCATTGCCGCCATTACTCCTCCATACTTCGAACGCTTCCCTATTGAAATCTTTATATTTCTGCCAATCTTTTAATGTTGATGGACTTTTTTGGTTTTTATGGATACGAAAATTTGAAAGTGCTTTGGGAACAAAGTGGAACGTAGCAACCTTTACTAGTTTCAAGAGCATATCATAGTCCATCCAGTATTTTAGCAGAACATCGAACCCACCAACCTTCCGGATTAACTCTGTGTTATAGAATGTTGCCGGGCCATACAATACACAGCCACTCTTCATAGTATTAAAATTAACTATCTTGGGAGGAGAAAATAGTTCTCTAAACATCTTGTCGCCATATTCATAGATGGTGTAACACGATCCATAAACTACACTGTATTCATCGTGGTTCAAATCAGTACAAATCTCATTCATTGTGTTTGATTCGTAATAGTCATCTGAATTCAGCCATGCAAACCATTCACCGTTGGCCATACGTAATCCCTTGTTTATCGCTTCAGTTTGCCCATTGTCTGGCTCAGACAGCCACTTATAATCGACACCCTTTTGCTTTGCAATTCTTTTATATTTGCAAATGATGTCAATCGTGTTATCCTCGGATCCTCCATCGACAATTATATACTCTAGTTTTGGATAATTCTGATTAATTACACTCTCAATTGCAATTTTAATGTACTTCTCGGAATTGAACGATGGTGTCACAATCGTTATTTTAGGTAAATAGTCCATAACTATATCATGATATGTTCATAATTTTAAAAATACTAGAAATTCTATTGTGATACGTATGTGACAATAGAATTTTCGCCTTCATTCTTTCCATAAAAGGTAACCTTTTATTTGGATTTGCAATAAAATATCTTGCTGACTCGATGAAACTTTTGGGTGTTGGTTCATCTGACGTAAAATATTCCCGAGCCAGAGGATTATCAATGATTTGAAATCCACCTAGTACAGGAATCATAAAAGTCCGATCATTAAGTAGTAATTTATGCTGTCGCTGAGCATTGGTATGAACATTTGGTGCTAACGTAGATGAACGATAGAGAAAAGAAAGTTTCTCAATTGTTGAATCGAATGGTTTATTTTCCGTATACTCAATATAATTTTTTGATAGCCTTCTTAATGGCACTATGAAATCAATAAACGATTCTTTCCGGTGTTTGATCTTTCCTATCCAAACGTAATCGAGTTTTGTTGAAATACCATTTTTGACAATTTTGTTTAAGACAGTCTTGTCCGCACAGTGAAGTAATTGGATAAATTTTAATCCTAGCGTATTTTGATATCCACTAAAATACCTCTCATTTATTTCATCCGAATGTTGCGACCATATTAAAATATCATGCTGATCTCTGAAACGAATTAATAGTTTCTTATCCCTTTCGGAAATCGTAACGGCGTCTTTTTCAAATGTATTTATTGAAAAATATTGGCCCCATAAAACAAGCTTCTTATTCCTCATTTTGTCAAGCGGCAAACACTTTATATGCTCTACCGAAGCAAATATTATGTCAGGATCGTACTCCAATAGTTTGCGTGTTTCATCTCTATTGAAAAACATATTGTTGATTTTCATTACATCATATTCTCTAAAATTACAGGCAATATCTTGAAAAGCATTCCTAAAACCTTGCGCAACTATCCGTCCCGCATAGTTCGATCCGTGGTTGAATCGATAGATATATGCAATTCTATGTTGATTTATTGTCATTTTTCGTGTAACGAAATCTTTTTACTATACTGACTATTATCATTTGTCCTTAATGATCTTATTCCCTTTTCAAGCAAAGAGAATGCAAATAAGAAACAGAAAGTTGCATTTCGCTCTCTATTGAAAATACCACTCGAATAGTTGGCAACAAGTTGACCTATGATATAGAAAGTAATGAAAATATAAATTGGATTGCTTTTAATTTCCGAATAATGATTAAAAAGAAATAATAGAATGGCGACAATGAAAATGAACCATGCAATACCACCTACAATACCGTAGTTATAAATAATACTTGCATATCCATTATGCAAATAATACGTCTCTTTTATTATTACATCCGAAAATGGATTTATGAAGCCATCCGAGTACCCTATACCAAAAATCCAATTATTTGTTTCAGCGAGTTTTTCAAATCCAAGACCTGTCTCCACATATCGATAGACAAGGCTTGTTTCAACTCCTTCGTTACTCGTAGTTTGAAGGGTCCGCACTAACGAATAATTCACAATATATACAACGAAAGGAATCAACATGGCGAAGACGAATAATTTAGCTTTAAGACTAATTCTTCTGAAGCTAAATAAAAAAGAGAGAAAGAGTGTAGCAAGAAAAACATACATTGTAGCCCTATAACCTGCAAGCATAATAGTTGCAAAATTCGATAAACAAGCCAACACTAATAAAATTCGATAAAATATTTTTATTCGTTGAGTGATTAAAAGACCCAAGATGAGCATTATTGCTAAAACAGAACAATGATAAAATGTATTCTGAAGTCTAATAAATCCTTCACCTACAGTTATTACCATCTCGAAAGGTCTTGAGCCGCCAAAAATTGGAAGGAACGGGAAAAGTATTTGTAAAATGCTTATAAGGCTGACACATGTTGCGATAAATATGAAATACAATATCACTGAAAAGAAATTATCCTTATTGATATTCTCGCAAAGTACAAAGTACATTGCGTAGGATATGCCCACGAGTAGAAATATCCTCCAAGGACCATGATCAATCGTAGTTTGAACAAAAGCATCCAAAACGAACCGTGCAGCAACAATACCCAAAATAATATAAATCGGTTTTCTTAGATAATGATCTTTAATGTTCTTTAATCCAAACGCAAATATTGGTATAAAGATACCAATAATAACGCTAAGCGAATAATCTAAACTACTATACGAGATTATCCCTCCTGAAAGGAAACCGATAGGCTCTAAACCAGAATAAAAAGGAAAGATTAAAAGAAAATACTTTTTCATCAATTAATATTCCATATTAGGAATAGCTTCCTATTCATTAGTTATCATTTAATGATATCTAGATAAGCTTCATATGTTTCTTTTGCTGTCTTTTCCCACGAAAAATCTTTCACACGAGAGAATCCTCTTTTAATAAGATTTTGACGTAATTTTTCATCATATGCTAATTTACTTATTGCATCAGCAACTGACGATTCGTCTTGCGCGTCAAATTCTATTCCGGCTTGTCCCATTATCTCCGGGATTGAGCCTCTATTGCTGGCTAAAATTGGACATCCAGCTGCCATCGCTTCTAAAAGTGGGAATCCAAAACCTTCATAAAGTGAAGGATAGACTAATAAATGAGCATGTCGATAGCAAGACCATAGTACTTGATCGTCTCCACTTATATAAAATGTTTTTCCGCCAATTCCATTCTTTTTTAGAAAATCAAGTTCCTCAACTGTGAAAGGTGCTGAACCAAAACATAGTAAATCATATTCTTTTAAGATATTTTTATTACTTAAATATGCTTTAACAGCAGTCTTGAAATTCTTATATGAATCCCGAAGGCCGACGAACAAGAGATACGGCCGCTTATTAGGATTCGGATTGTTTACATTATCATATACTAAAGATGAATTATTTTCAAATGTAGGCCCCAGGTATACTACTCTTGTTTTTTTAGGATCGACTTTATAATAATTGAGCAGATCATTACGCGTAGATTCAGAAATACAAAGTATTAAATCCGCTTCATATAGTGCTTTTCGTTTTCTTTCAATAGAATCATCATTTGCATAATACTCAGGATAAAGTTCTTGGATTAAATCATATAAAGTAACAACTAATTTTGTTTTTGTATTCCGAAATATCTTATGTGGATAATATGTAAGATGCAAAATATCAGCATGTCGGTTCATTGCTTGAAAAATATTGAAACCTAGGTAGTTTAAGGCTGTAATACATTTTTTAGAAGCGACTCGTTGAGATACATGTATAGAGACACTCTTCTTGCACAACGATCGTTGTGATTTCCAATTAAATCCGCTTTGATTAAGGCCTAAATAAAGAAATATCCCTACGTTATCATTGCTACTAATTTTTTGGATCAATTTATAGAAATATCTCGATACTCCGCCATATTGCTGCATCTGAAATATTTGAAAATCATATATAATATTCATTTAATTTTCCAGTTGCCTTATTGAAAATAATTTTATCAAACTGTATACGCCACAAAAAAGCTGTCGGCAATGTTGCAACGCACGTTGCAAGGACAAAACCACTAGCTCCATAATCATAATATTTCATGAATACAATACTTAAGCAGATTCCCAATAATCCAAGAATGCCCCCTACAATTAATTGAAGTCTAATTTTGCCAATCCCATTGATAAATGATACATAAGGCATATTCCATAGCATAATCAATGTTTGAATCGCCATAAGAATTGAAAGTGATTTCGGAATTCTAATTCTGTTACCGATCCATAAATCGAATATGCACCCTGAAAAAATGAACATTATTGTTACACCTACACTCAATCCAAAAACAATATATTTTAATTGTTTCATAGAATGACGTATCCAGTTAATATCATTTCTTGAATATGCATCAGTGAATGCCGACCAATAGGGTCCAATAACTATACCGCCAAGGATAGTCGTTAAACTAAAGTATCTGGACACTATCGTATATTCTGTTACTTCTTCAGGTCCACAAAATTGTGAAATTAAAACCATTCCAATAGAGAATAATAGTATAGCCCATAGCTGAACAAAAAAAAACTGAACACCTAAATTAAGCAAGACTTTTGCTTTTGAAATTTCAAAGTACGCGAAAGACGGTAAATATCTATTAAATCGGTTTTTAAAATAATAAATATTAGCGATCATAAATACCAGAGTTGGTACAACACTCAGTATAACTCCCATAATAAGCAGGGAGCCTTGAAAGTAATGCTTCATTAAAAAGATAATAATTAAGGTAAAAACATTTACATACATGTACATTAAATCATTAAGTGCAGGACTTTGATCAGCAATAAGAAGAGTTCCTATCAATCGCAATAAGAATTGTCCCAATAATGAAAATATCATCAGCGGCACAAGAATATCTAGTTGTATTTGAAGAGATGTAGGTGCATTCAGAATTGTTGTCCACGGGATAATTTTGCGAATTAGCATGAATACGATCCCAAGAAAAATGACAAAAGCGGTTATAGTAAAATAGGTTGTACTTACATATATCCTTGCTGCTTTTGTTTTTCCATTTGCCACTGCATCAGCGAATCTATTTCGTAAACCATTTCCTAGTCCCAAATCAAAAACGAAAATCCACATTACAATTGAATTTAAGGTGAGCCAAACACCATATTGACTTGAATCAACAAAATCTATACATAAGGGAACAATAATAAGATTAGTAAGTGCAGAAACAGTCTTAATCAATAATGACCAAGCAATATTTCTTTGAATTCTAAGTGTACGAGGATGTTTTTGTAGACTTTCATGAAAACTTATCATTTCGATAACCGTTTATTCAAATTGGTAGCTGTTTAATATAAAGAGATTTCCATTTTTTTTAGTCTTTCTTTATAACCGTACGTCCATCGTTAAAACCTTTTTAACTTGAGTGGTTCGTTTCTCTTCTCTGTTTCCTATTCCCGGCCGACTTGTCTACGTCATTTTTCGCATTTTTGCATGTCCATCATATTTTTAGTTGATTGACGTAAAGTTTATGCGCTTCAGGCACAACTGCTCGCTATTCTACACTTTTCTACTCATTAATGCTTTCACTTCTCTTTGCGCTTCATCAATAGAAATACTTGTTGTCAATTTCTCGCCATATTTCTTTTTAAAAAAGTTTATCGAGGAGTAAAGTAACTATTTTCTTCATTCTCTCATACCAATAAATTTCCCAAAACAAGCACTCTCAAATCACGCACTGCCCAAATATGAATTATGCACTCTTCAACGTTGAACTAAATACTTCTCAATTTTCTGTACCATTCTTGAATTTTCCTCCTGTACATCTGATCGATGAGGAAATAGCTGCACGCACTTATAATGGCTAGAATAAAAGACATGAAAACAATAATCGATTTCTTTGGATGCTCCTTCTTTGCCGCTGCACGTCCATAATCTAGAACATTTATGATAGGAGTAGTCCTAATTTCTTCAATCCTAATAAGTTCGTATTGTTTCTTTAATTCAACATACATCGTAGAATTAATTTGCATCTCTCGTATTAACCGTTCCTCATCAAGTAACAATTTTGGCGAGCCACTAATCGATCTGTTCTTCTCACGAAATTGCTTGAGTGTATTTTCCGCTTTTACAAGATATTCTTTCACTTCTATTAATCGCGCATCAATCCATTTCCTCTGCTCTGAAGCATTGGTATTTCTTTTCGTGCGAATATTGTTTTCAACTGAACTTATAATATTATTCAGAATATCTGCGGATAATTGCGGTTCTCTCGTTTCAATAGACAAGGTTACTATACTTGTTCTGTAATCCATAGTAACTTCCAGCGCTGTACGAATAGTGAGAAGCGCAATCTCATATTCCCGTTCTGGTTTATTTTCGTTGATATCCCAAAACTGTATAAGATTTACGGAATCAGGGTAAGTCTTTGTTTTATATCTCGAGTAAATGACATTTTTTAATACTGATTCACTTCTGATCATTGCGGGATACAGCTTAACGAGTGATGCTTCCCCATTGACATTCACTCCTGCAAGTGCAGCAAGGTCAGATATCCCTCCAAGTGAAGCAAGTTTCGATTTATCGGTATCAGGCAAAAGAACTGCCGTCGATTTGAAAGATTCAGGCAGCAGGAAACTTATAACTATTGCCGATATTGTTACAACACCTGTGACAATGCCGATAAACTTTCTGGACTGCCATAGTATCGCAAGAATATTTTCCCAATCCATGCGGGATTCTTTGTCCGCCGGCGATGGATTATCTTCGATATTTTGATTTGAAGGTTTCAATTAAGCAGTGAATAGTAAATAGAAAATTACGATTACCGATAAACAATCAATCTCGTATAATTCGGCTTAAGCCACTAAGCATTTTTTGAATCTCGATCAGCAAAATCTCAATCCTTTCGTAATGTACCTTATCAAAATAGTTCATATTTAAGCATATTTCTACCTGTGTATCAATCTCACTGAGAGAACCTTGTGCAATATTGAGAAAATGCAATTTATCCTTTTTAGTTTTTCGTGTGAGTCCTTCCGCAATATTTGAAGGAATTGATACGGCAGCTCGTCTTAGTTGTGATTTCAAGCCATATTCTTCATCCCGAGGAAATGACTTCGTTTCTTTATAAATCAATGTGACTAATGAAATACCTTTTTTCCATACTTCTAATTTCTTATGCGGCCGCTCATTGAGTACAACCATTCCAATATCTCCCTGTTCTCTTTACTCTTTACTCTTCACTCTTTACTCTTCACTCTTTACTCTTCACTCTTTACTCTTCACTGTTTACTCTTTACTGTTTACTCTTTACTCTTCACCGCTTTTTCATTTCGTAATCTGAATAATACCGATAGTAATTGCCGCTAAACTTGTCATAATAGTCGCCCAGTCTCTGAGAATTGCAAGTGTCTCTGTCTTTGTTTCAATTTTTCTCGGCACGAATATCGTACTTCCGCCCAGGATATCGTTGCTGGAAAAGAGGTACCATTCTTTTTCCCATTTTCTGCCGTTCGGCAGTGTTACGACGACTCTACCTTCATCCGCTTCATCCGTCATTCCCCCTGCCTGATCCAGATAATAATCAAGACTTGCACCCTTCTTATGGACAACTGCCGCCTGAACAAATACTTCACCGCGCACCATCACAACTTCTTGTCTAAAAGAAATCATAATTGAATCACCTGCGAGTAATTTAATGTTTTCAGAGGATTCTATATCTTCAAGAGCTTTTTCAAAATCTATAGGCACCAAACCGGCATTATTCCATTTTCGTATTAAAGTCGATCCTTCTAAGTATGCACCCGGACGCAGTCCGCCTGCTCTGTTGATAAGACTTGAAAGCCTTTCATTTTCTATGCTAAGTGCATACGAACCTGGATAGAGTACATACCCGTAAATTTCTACAACGCGCTGCAGATTGTATCTGGGATTTGACGGAACCATCAGGTGGTCATAATCCTGTAGAAGGCTCGATTCACCGTTTTTCTCCTCCCAATAAGCATCTTGAACATTAAACTTTCTTATCGTACTCAGAGATCCTATCTTCGTTGTATCGAGCCGCGAAAGTTCCCAAGAATAATTTGAAGCACCTTCAGTTAGTCCGCCCGCCATCACCACAAGATCCGCAATCGTCATATTGTCATGGCGGGGGTACGTTCCGGGTTTTCTTACTGAACCGCCCACACTGACTGTGTGCTCCGGAAAGAACTGGCTTTCTTTATATATGACCAGTGAATCCTCATTTTTCAATTCAACGTTGTTCAGTGTTTCGCCTGCAAACGCAAGACGCGGATTAAAAGAAATTACCTCGCGGCGAAGATTTGGGAGCAGGCGGAAAATAGTGCCGCGTTCAGAAAAACTATTCCTCGCCAGGCTGTCTGCTTCAAGCAGAATATCTTTCACACACATGCCGGGTTTCAGTTGAAAGACTCCGGGCTTTTTCACGTTTCCTGTGACTGTAACACGATTTTCCGGGATTAATCCTACTTTAAAAACAGATATTATATCGCCGTTCCGTATTTTAAATTTGCTTTCCACTGCTTCTTTATACGTGCTGAAATGAAGATCGAAATCAAGAAAGTTCTTTGAGTAGTTTTTTCGCTCATCAAAAGGTATAAGGCGTTCAACATGGATGCGCTGAAAGTAAGCATCGAACCTCAATCCGCCGGCGAATTCCAGGAGCGTGCCGAGGTTTTCATTTTCCTTTACTTCGTACATTCCCGGCCTTAAAACAAATCCGGCAACACCCGCTCTCGTACCGACAGGCTTCACAAATACAATATCCCCGTCCTGTAAACGGATGTCTTTGGAATTATCCGCACGTAAGGCATAATCATAAAAGTCCAATATGCCTGCAACATTTCCGCCTCGTACAATTTGTATATTGCGCAGGCTTCCATTAATAGTGGGCCCTTCCGAAAGGTAAAGAGCATAAATTGCAGTAGACAAAGAAGAGATAGCATATCCTCCCGGCTTTTGAACTTCACCGAGAACAAAAATTTGAATTGTCCGTAATTTTCCAAGAGATACATCGAGGAAAGAAGTTGCGCCGCGCCTGCCGTTTCGAAGACTTGAATACACCGCCGTCATCCGTTTGATCATTTTGTCTTTGAGCTGCTGCACTGTCATTCCATTTGCTCCGACAGGACCGATATCCGGCACTAAAACATTTCCTTCCCGGTTCACAGGAAGCTGATAGTATAATTTCGTATCGCCCCACACGGTAATGATTACTTCATCACCCGGCCCCAGAACATACGAAGGCGGAGTAGCTACGTCGAGGATTGGTTCGAATGTCGATTTCGGGTATTGAAATATGGAGTAGCCAAACGGTTCCAGTCGAACTGCCTGCGGCCTGCCCTCAAAACCGGGAACTACGCTGTCCGGCTCCATCTTGATCGATATT
>Ga0315545_1002874_pt1 | contig 15152 bp, 21 predicted proteins | sample SalMarSW160210MG_FD_203096 | JGI IMG/M metagenome (GOLD analysis project Ga0315545, IMG submission 203096) | Salt marsh sediment microbial communities from the Plum Island Ecosystem LTER, Massachusetts, United States - Salt Marsh Sediment SW1602-10 ... | reverse complement strand
TTACCCCTCATTTTATTTCTTCTAAAAGCAGGCTTGTCAGCCGGCTCAGGGAAATTGTATTTGGTTCTATCGGAATCCCCATCCAGTCGGAGAACTCCAGGATTTCCCCTGAGTCATTTTACATAACCTTGTCGTAAAGTCCTATAGCATCTAGCATGATTGCTCCACCAGTATGTTCGGGGGGATTCTCATTGGCCAGCACTTTATCCCAACCCTGATATACGTAGTGGCGGTATTTCATCCATCTCGGTGTTAGCCAGTAGATGCCTTTACCCTGGCTTATCCTCTCTCTTTTTTCAGCACTGCCCACCATATCAATACGCTGAGAAGCTTTTATTCTTGAAATTCTTACCCCAGGTTCCTCTTGCTCCTGAATTATTGTATCTATCTTGCGATACAGGTTATCAGCATTAACGTAACAGAACTTGCCGCCATACACCATGATAACTTTGCTAGCGTATTTCTTAGCTGTACCTATCTGTTTGATAAGCTGGCTTTCAAGTCCCCGGGGTACCTCATGACGTCCGGGCTTCGTGTAAAGGATTTTTATAGCATTCAGAAAGACACTGTCTTTGAGGTGGTTTAGTTTCATATTAATTGTCCCACAGGCAACAATGGCATAATCCTGAAACGAAGCACGATTTTCCATGTCTTTAGTGCTCCCGCTTCAAAGGATAAATTTTCTCTCCAGCAAGTATCGGCACTTCAAGCCAGTTCTCTACAGGCACGAAAGGGCAGGTATAAGCTTCGCTATACACACACCAGGGATTGTAAGCCTGGTTAAAATCCAGAATCCATTTTCCTTCTTGAGTCCCATCTCTATTTGACTCGAGGTCGAGATAGCGACCAGCACCATACGTTTCCTTACCAGAGGTTGCATCCTTGAAGGGAATAAACAGCGTCTTTTCTTGCGGGTTACGCTTGTAAGCCTGGAGGGCTTGCTCCCTTCCGCCTATCCTGAATCGAAATTCACCCCAGCGAAGGAATACTTGTTCGTTGCCTTTGGTGTAAACCATCCTCAGCACCTGCTTTTCAGTATGCTCGTGAAGCTCAAGCTCGAATCTATAGCCTGGGTCAGGAGGGTAATATTCTAAGCCTTTGAACCGTAACCTGTCTTGAGAAGGCATTGGTGATTGCCCGTGTTGGGCAAAGAAAGTATCCTTCCTTTCCCGTGCTCTCTCCAGATTTTTCTTCCATTCAGAAGTTTGCATGGCAGTTTCATCCCCTTCCAGGAGCCGTAGAGAATTTAATTGCTTCCTGACTTCTAAATCCATATTATTATTCACAGTGCCTTGTAGATTATTATGAAAGCAAGAGCTATAACCAGTACCGTGAGCCCAATTTCTAGCCACTTAGGTTTAGTTTTTAGAGATATCCTACTTCCAATTCTGGCACCAATCACCGCCCCTATAAGCACGAATCCTGCTTGTAGCCAGATTATATCGCCACGATGCCAGTAAATAATTACAGCAGCAATAGCTGTAAAAATGGTTACGAATAGTGATGTAGCAATTGCCCTATGAATATCAAGTTTCATGACTCGTAAGAAAGGTGGAAAGAGAGAGCCACCGCTGCCACCACGCATGCCAGTTATTAGGTTTAAAGAAAATGAACCGGCAATGATGTTCCATGAACTTGGATTTATCTTGCAGGCAAGCTTCGGAGCAATTCTATCAAGATACATTCCGAATACAGTTACGATAGAAACAACAACGAAGATGACTGCCAGAGCCAATGTTGGAATCAACCCGGCAAGAAATGCACCCGTTACTGAACCTAGAGTCCCACCAATTATCATGTACCCGGCGATTTTCTTATCAATGTTCTTTCTTTGAGTTACCGCCCCTATTGATGATGAGAAGGGTATAACCAGCATGCTAATTCCAAAAGCACTTAGTAAAGGCAGCCCAGCCAGATTAAGCAAAGGTATCCTGACAGAACCCCCACCAATTCCAAACATACCGCTCATAAAACCTGAGAAAAGCCCGATACACAGATAGACTAGGATTTGTGCTATCAATTATCTTCATACGGAAATAATCTTATAAAGATTAGGCTACCTTCCCTTTCCCTCTCTATCTTATTCCCTTGCCCTAGGTTTTCTATTCTGACCAAGATATTATCCACTCCCCGAGATAATCCCTTAACCTCTTCTCTGAAGGTCTTTAGGTTTGTCGGGGGAGGACTAGCCCTTAGCCTGGAAACGAAAGCCGGCTGGAATCCATAACCATGGACTGGCACTTCCACCTCAAAAATTTCGCTTATCATATAACCTGCCTAGGGATTATGTTTGCGGCTAAAAGGTTAAGTTCTTCCTTCAGCTATTGCTCTGGTGAATTGGACACAACCTCCAAATCCGCATAAACCACAATTTAGCTTGGGCAGAACTTCGTAGATATCCCTTATTTTCTCCTTACTAAATGCCATCTATCTTGCTTCTTATAGTTCGAGCAGCACCTGGGATAGATGCTCATTGGCTTTTTCCACCTCTTTTGATGCCTGTAATACTCTATTGTAAATTGGCTCGCTCTGCGCATTTTTAACTTTTTCGGTCCATTTTCTTAGTTTCTGACTATGCTTTTTGTTATGGTCAGTCCAAGAGATTAAAAGCACTTTAAGCTTATCCCTTTCATTAGTTGGGAAACGCTGGAGAACGCTGTTAATCATTGTCCGAATGGTATGCTCAGGAACAGCGCCGAGGATTTCATCAACTTTCTGCCCATCAGCGAAGAACATTTGCATCGGTATGCTCATAATCTGGTATTTTACTGCTGTCCGCTGGTTTTCATCCACATTTATCTTGCAGAATTTAAATCTGCCGTCGTATTCCGGTGCGAGTTTATCATAGATGGGTGAAACCATCATACAGGGGCCACACCAAGGTGCCCAGAAATCAACCTCTGTGGGCACGTCCGACCTAAGAACCTCCTCCTCAAAATTTTGATCCGTAACTTCTATTACCTTACTCATACTGTCTCCTTCTAGATTGATTGTTAAGCCACCACTATATTAGGAATATATCACCCCTTCCTGAAATTTAGAATTCTGCCATTTTCCAGGTCTTTGTTATTGTGAATAAGCGTCTCGGGGTGTTCCTCTTCCAAATAAAAATTTGCTTTTTTTACTTCATCCTCAGTCTCAGATTCCATATGCTTTGGCCAGACTGAAACAAAGGCAGGGGGTTTAAGGATTCTATAAATTTCACTTAGTAATCTTCTCCTATCACTTGCCTTGGGGAAATAGTAAGAGTGAAAGACATCAAACAGGAGGACCACGTCTACAGATTCATCAGTTAAATCTATTTCCAGTTTCCCCGATGTCTCCATTCTTTCTATATTTCCCAAGCCTCTTGACTCAGCTTTTTCCATCAGCTCATCCAAGACCTTCGTATCTTTATCTAAGGCATACACCCTTCCCTGCTCACCAACTATTTTAGCAGCCGGGATGGTATATGTCCCCGAGCCACAGCCAAAATCCAATACAGTCTGACCTTTCTTAATCCCTATTCTTTCTAATGTCTCAAGGATTTGTGCTTCCACCTTTATTCCCTTGTCTCTTGAAGATACTTAAAGGCAGACATAGCAGCAGTGACGCCATCACCAACTGCAGCAGCGATCTGGCGAGCTGAGTTCCTGCGGATGTCACCAGCAGCGAAAATACCAGGAGCTGAGGTAGCCATCGCGTCATCAGTAACGATGTAGCCAGCATCGTCTAGTTCCAGAATATTGAAAAAAAGGTGGCTATTAGGCATGAGCCCTATGGCAACAAATACACCATTTACTCTCAAGTCAAATTGTTGACCTGTTTTGACATTGCGTAGTTTGAGCCTCTCCACTACTTTATCTCCCAAGACCTCTTCCACTACGGTGTCCCAAACAAACTCCAACTTGGGATGGGCAAAAGCCCGCTCTTGGAGGACTTGCCCTGCCCGGAGCTGGTCCCGCCGATGTATTACATAGACTTTACTAGCATGTTGGGTCAACTCTAGAGCATCGGTAACAGCGGTATCACCTCCCCCCACTACTGCTACCTCCCGGTCACGGAAGAAAAAACCATCGCAGGTAGCACAATAGGAAACGCCGCGACCTGAAAGCCTTTCCTCACCGGCGACTCCCAGTTTGTGATACTCTGACCCAGCAGCGATGATTATAGCTGCAGCTTCAAAGTTGCCTTCGGTGGTAGTTACACTACAGGATTGTCCTTGAGTAATGCCTGTAACCTCAGCAGTTACCACCTCCAGTCCATATCTGACTGCCTGTTGGTGCATCAGTAAACCCAGCTCGGAACCGGCTATACCCTCGGGAAAACCAGGGTAATTCTCCACTAGCCTGGCATTTACCATCTGACCCCCCAGCGCCCCTCGATCCACCAGTAGGCTCTTGAGTCCAGCCCGTGAAGCGTAGAGTCCAGCGGTAAGCCCGGCAGGTCCACCGCCAATAATGATTACCTCATACTTAGACATTGTCTACTCCATTTCATAATCTCTAAAGCTACAAACCCTTCCAGCCTTCCATCTCCATAGTTAAGAAAGCTAGCCTCTCTTCTTTATTCGTTTTCGCTATCCCGATTTCAACCTTGACGCTCAACTTCATTGCCGCCTGGCGCAGACTGCTCACAAGATAGTCCTTGATTGAAGCAGGAATACCAAGAAAGGGGAGGACGAGGGTAAGAGAGACCTCGTCATCCTTTAGAGCTACATCTTTGACCATCCCAAGTTCACCAAGGGTGCGACTGATTTCCGGGTGCATCACCTGTCCTATTGCCTGATGGACATCCTCCTCAGAGATATTCTAAGGCATTATATCTCAAAGCTTTGTGCTCTAATCTTTCCTCTCCAGCCTGAATTGGTACTCTAAAGCTGCTCTTGCCTCTGAAGTGAGGCTACTTAATCACAGCGATGATATCACCTCTTGATATGATTAGATACTTTTTGTCTTCAAATTCAATCTCGTCGCCGGTGAATTTAGCGTAAACTATCGTATCACCCACCTTAATTTTCTCAGCAAGCTCTTCATCAGTTCCGACCTCTACAACCTTGCCCCTTCTCGGTTTCTCCTTGGCAGTATCGGGAAGAATTATCCCTGATTTGGTCTGGATTTCGGGGGCCTCCTCCGGGTCAACTAAGACACGGTCATCAAATGGCTTTATCTGCATCTTAAAAACACTCCTTTCCTATTTGATACCCAGTAGTTTATCAATTTTTACCTTATCAAACCCTACAATGGGTTGATTATTAATTAGAACGACGGGGACACCCATTATATTTCTACGTCTTAACTCTCGGGCTCCCTCAGGGTCCTTTTCTACATTTACCTCCCTGAATCTGAACCTTTTCTCCCTTAAATATTGCTTGACCCTGTTGCACCAAGGACATGAAGATGAGGTGAAGATTATAACCCTTGGCTGAGCAGAAACTGACATATATACCTCCTCGTCTCTGTGGCAGCTTCTCAGCTAGTTGTACCTTTTCATAATCTGTCTTAACGTTTGCCAGCCACGATTACCGTGAACCCAGCGCTGGAAGAATATCCTCTCCATGACAGTTCCATACGTTCTACCTTACCGGGATGCTGAAAGAGCGTTGAAATAACCTTCTCAATTAAAAAGCCTGCTCTTTCCAGTAATCCTGCTACATCATCATAATGGTAGAAGGTAGCGTATTTGTAGAAACGGTGACCCTGCTTTTTCTTCTGCTGATAAAACTCACCCCAGGGACTTTCCTTTAGAACCATACCCAGGACTATCTTCCCGCCCGGCACCAGAATACGGTAAGCCTCATTCAAAACATCCAGCGGCGAATCGAGAAAGCACAGGGTAACAATCAGAAATATAGCCCCAAATGACTCCTCGTTAAAAAGCCCGTGCTCCCCCCGGCCGAGAAATACAGTTATCCCTCTCTGCTTTGCCATCTCAAGCAACTTAATTGAAGGGTCAACTCCGTTCTCTATCCCCAGAGCCTGGGCAAAACGCCCGCTGCCTACCCCAACTTCGAGCCACGGTTTCCGTAAGGAAGGCAAGACCTGCTGGAATGCTTTCACCTCAATGGCGAAGATGAGTTTTCCCTCTCGCTCGAACCAGGCGTCATAGTCTGAAGCTAGGTCATCAAAAGAAGATGCTTCAGTGATGCTGCGTCTTATTCGTGTCTTTGATTCTGGAGACGGGTATCTCTGGTTGAGCACGGCCTTTCTCCTTTATTTCGTTTAGGCTTTGTCGCCCTTGCTGGAGTCACCCTCAATAGTAGAGATATCAAGTATTATCTTGAGAGTATATAATCTAGGACATCTCTGATTTCCTCTGATGCCCTTCCCTTACTTACGACACCACCTTCTACACTGGACTTGAAGACCTCGGTATCAATGTGGATACATCCTATCACATCTATATCCGTCTCGTACAATTCCCTTTCTAATATTCTAGCTATCTCCTCCGATGGTACTTTGTTAAGGACAGCCCAGACATTCTTGATGCCAATTCCAGCAGCTAGACTATATATCCTCTTAGCCACCTCAAGAGATTCAAAGGGAGGCTCAACTACAATAAGTACGCTGTCAATGCTTGTCTCTACTCCCCTACCGAAGTGCTCCACTCCTGCTTCCATATCGACAATAGCTAGCTCATCTGCTTTTAGAGTGAGCTTTTTTAGAAACTCCCGACTTAATACTCCCATCGGGCAAGCGCAACCTTCGAGAGACTGGAGAATCTTGCCTATGCTCACTAGCATCAGCCCATCTCGCCTGAGCAAATGTGGTGACGGAATATTTTCTATCAAAATACTGGCCTCGGCAAGGACATTAGGCTGGCTCATCTTTTGTTTTAAGCTTTCCTTTCCGCCTGCAAGCTCCATCAAAGGAATAGGGGGTTGGTCAAAGCCGAGCATCCGAAAGAGCCCTGAATTTGACTCATCGGAATCAATAACCAGGACGCTGTAGCCTCTAGCTTTTGCTTCACTGGCCAGCAACGTGACTATAGTGCTTTTCCCGCTACCTCCCTTGCCACAGACTGATATCTTCATCCTTCCTCCTATTTGCTGCTTTACATCCTCACTATCTCGATTGCCTTCAGGGGACAGGCCCGGACACAGTCACCACAACCCTGGCAAAGAGATGAGTCTGTCATAGGTATGTCATAAGGGGTCTCCTGTCTCAGCAACTTGTGAGAGCATACCAATACAGCGGCGCAGACCCCGCTGTCGCATTTCTCCGGATGACACTTGTTATAGTTCACCAGAGCCATCTTGGTTGTCATCAGCTTTTGCCCGCCCTCTTCGCCCTCTCTAGTTCATCCTCTAGCTCTTCTAATTGCTGCCACATTGACGGCGGCACCGAGTGAGCTGGCCATCGAGCCTTCAGGTCAGCTATCTTCTCCTCAATCTCCTTTATCTTGTCTGTGCCCATCTTACGATTCTATGGTGTATATGCTGGTGTTTCACCTGGATGTAACTTATGCCATTTTTTAAGCAGTTGCTCTTTGCTTTCCTCATGGTCTGGGTCAGGTACGCACGCACCTACAGGGCAAACCTCGGCACATTTAGGCGTTTCAAAGTTGCCGACACATTCAGTGCACCTGTCCGGGTCAATTATGTAGGTCTCTTCTCCCTCAGAGATCGCATCATTTTTGCACCTAACTTCACAGAGCCCGCAGCTCATGCAATCATCTGTGATCTTATATGCCATTTAACAACCTCCTGACTTTGCATATTGTTTCTGAATCGGTAGTTAATCTGAGTGTCAGCCCCGCTTGTACTAACAGTCATTTAGCTCATGCCACATTTGCTCCTATCTTCCAGGGAGCGGGCAACAGATATAATCACTCTATCATCAAATTTGCGTCCTATTTAGGGCAATTCAAGTTATAGCAAGGTGTTCCTACCTGATGGGATAATCAGGCAACGCAGTTATAGCTAATGCAATCGCCAGCGGGACCAACCGCAACTTGGTTACCTCCCACCCTACAAATATCTCTTTCTCCTCTTCGCATATCTCTGCCATTTCCTCTGGACATTGCTAAAACTCCAAAGAATAGTTAGCGTTTTTACTACATTGGTAACAATCCACAGGTGCCTATAGTGTGGGTAGGATGGCTTATATGCTTGAGCCTAGGCCGAGTAATGAGGGAAATAGCCGCTTCGGATTCTTAATATTGTATTTAGGGAAATCTAACATGGAGACGTCCTCGCCTATGGGCTGACAAACTTAAAACTTATTGCCATACTGAATACATCGCTATTCATAGATTGGTATGAGCCTCACCTCCTCTTTTTTCTAGTTATTCAATACGGCGTTGGATTTCAGATAATTGTTGCGACCAGCGCCTAGGGTCTTCAATGATTCAAGCCCTTACACGGATGTACCTCTTGGATACCAATAGGAACACATAACCAATAATATAAAACGGTCATCCCTCGATGGCAAACTACTTACCTCACTTTAACTGTCGATGGGAACAGTCTTCTCCTTACACTGCTCACAGTATCCTTCTAAGTACAATTCAGCTTTGGTTACAATGAACCTATGGTTGTGCTGTACCTTATCCACTAGCTTGCGAATTAGGGGGCTCTCAAACCCTATAATCTTTCCACAGCCACGACACACTAGGTACTGGTGCTCCGGCGTTTGCTTTATCTCATAGTGGCAGCGTATCTGACCTAGCCGCCTTTCATCCACCAAGCCCAATTCCGTAAAGAAATGCAGACTGCGATAGACTGTAGCCAGACTAATGGAATCGTGGAGACGAGTCGCACGCCGATGCAGTTCTCTGGCATCTATATGCCCGCAGGCGTCATGGATTATTTGCAGGAGCAACTGTCGCTGGGCAGTTACGTGGTGTCCCTTCATTTCGATGCCTGAGTTGAGAATGTTTCTCATTTTTACAAAAACCATTTTAGTTGTTTTGCCCATCTATGTCAACAGGTGAGCCCAAAGGAGGTGGACCTCAGCCGAGAAGAGTTCTGCGAGCTATTGGAGTCAGAGGATGATGACAAATATTAGTCTGTATAAACATGGTCTGGAATAGAGTGCTTCTCCATTTCATTCAGGAACTTACTGGACATAAAACGATGAATATTCTGAGGGTTTACCTCTAATATGAACCAGCGCAATATATATTATCACGCGCTCCGTAATGGTGTAGTAAAGAAGCAATTCGCAATAAATATTTATAGTCTAGAAATATGGTAATGAAAGTTCTGAAGACTTTATCTGAACTTTTTTCTTTTAAAGGGAAAGTAGCTTTAATTACTGGTTCTACCATTGGTAAGGCAATGGCCTACAGATTTGCCGAAGCAGGCGCAGATTTAGAACTTATATACATAAACAAAAAGGGTTTAAGAGCTTTAGAAGCTCGTGCAAGACAAAGGTAGAACTTTTTGTAAGACGTTTGCCTTTATCTACTGCGGTTCGAATCCCTTTTGGTGGGGTATGTTCACTTTCTTGTTAACGAAGTGTAGACAGCGTGAAAACAGTTATTTCGTGTAAGCTCACTTGATTCTTTATTGTTACCCAACCTCCAATAAGCCTTCAAACGCAGCCCATATCGTTATATTGTAACCATGAATCCAATTAACCACTGGGCAAAAGTTGGGATGTCTGATTTCTTGTACGTAAGATTATCCCTCTGGCAAAGAGACTGGCATCAAATTCTCTTGTCACAGCTTCAGACGTGGCTTTGCCTGTAATCTACACTGCAGAGGCCTATCTGCACTGGACATAATACACCTGGGCGGTTGGTCCTATTTGGATATGATTTCACGCTATTGTAGGAGTATTACGTTTGCGGATTGTTTGGAGCACTACATGGAAGCGTTAGTATTCAGTTCAAGTATTAAAATGGAGTATTGAACTAAGTTATTTCTTTTCCTTATTTAAGTCGCGCTATTGCCATAGCTAGAAAACCGGTGCCCAAACCAATGAAAAGACCCTGAACAAGGTACCCTAGTGCCCAACCAATCCCCATACCAATAAACAAACCTGCTGGAATAAACAGTCCACTGATTGCCCATCGCCTCTTGGACTCCTCAGTCTCGTTGCTCAACTCTCTTACCTCCTTCTAATCGGGATTTCCCATTTCAATTCGCGATGAGGAATCCTGGCCCTCATCGTTCTTATCAGCAATAGTATATGCATGCTACGTTGTTGTCAATCTCCACTTTGGAGTTCTGTAATAGCCTTACTTTTAAGAAACCACCGGGAAGGTTACGGAAAAGACTATCCCCGGCTAATCTGATTCTCGTCGAATTTGGTGAGGAGTTCTAGGTATCGTCCACTTTGGTGGGGACATATTTCATTGGTCTATATACTGAGAAAACCGGGACATACAGCACATAGCTCATGTCTGCATAGCCTTAATGGTTGATGAAGGCTAACAATCGTGATATGTACTTAGTTGTGCCTCCATGAGAAGGTATGTTATTACAGCGGGTTTCGTTATATAATGCATAAGATAGGTAACTCAATTAGTTAGGATGCAGGAGCAGCAGATGGCTAAGAAAAAGGTCTTATTGACTGGAGCATCTGGCTCTATGGGCGGCGAAGCCTTTAAAGAGTTACTTAAGAGAAAAGACCGATACGACATTATCCTATTACTCCTACCTTACAAGAAAATTAAGAAGGCTTTCGCAAAATATGAAGGGCAGGAAGGAATAAAGATTGTCTGGGGTGATTTGTGTAGTTTCAACGATGTACTAGAGGCAGTAAACGGAGTCGATTACATTCTCCATCCTGCTGCATTGATTGCCCCAGAGGCGGATAAGAACCCAACACTCTGTAAGAGAATTAATTATGGTGGCACCCAAAAGATAATCACTGCGATTAAGAAGCAGCCAAGCAATGGTGACGAGATACACCTCGTGTATATCAGCTCTGTAGCTGCATATGGTGACCGACTTCCGCCAATTCATATGGTCAGGGTCGGCGACCCTCTCAAACCAAGTGTCGGTGACTTTTACGCCACGACAAAAATAGCCGCAGAGAGGGCAGTCATAGAATCAGGTTTAAAATACTGGGCGGTATTGCGGCAAACTTATATAGCAATTCCGGATGTGTTGTCTCTTTTAGACCCCATTCTATTTCACCAGCCGGTTAATACCCACATAGAACTTATATCTAACGAAGATGCTGGATACGGGCTTGTCCAAACTATAGAGGCTCCTGATGACTTCTACGGCGAAGTATATAACATGGGGGGTGGCCCGGCATGCAGGGTTGTCTTTAAGGATTATATCGAGCGGATGATGAACATATTTGGTTTAGGAGATTACAGAAAGATAATGCCTCTAAACTGGTTCGCTTTAAGGAACTTCCATTGCTGCTGGTATGAGGATAGCTGGATTCTCAATGAGCGTCTAGGACACTGGCGTCATTCACTCGAGGACCACTATAAGCAGGCGGAAGCCGCTACCCCCCGGTATTTGAAACTTGTAGGTAGAATCGCCCCGTCTTTTGTAGTTAAAGCATTCATCAGGAGAATGGTAGACCCGTTAAAGTGGATAGAAGGCGACGAGACGGAGAAAGTTAAGGCATTCTTCGGCAGCCGTGAAGCATGGCAAAACATCCCCGATTGGGAATATTCCGTCTACGAACAGCAGAAAGAATCAACCAACTCCCTCTCTCGCGGTAAGGAAAAGGAAAGTGAACCTGAAAGCTATACGATAAGAGACATGCAAGAACTGGCACTATCCAGGGGAGGGCAATGCCTCTCAGCAGATTTCGTTGATATTAAGACAAAGCTCAAATGGAAATGCGCTTTCGGACATGAGTGGGAAGCCACCCCCAGACTCCTAAAGGCAGGACACTGGTGCCCAGAATGTGCTCCTCCGCCGTGGGACTATGATACTCAAGCTAAAGTTGACCCGGCCCTAGCTGCGCTCTACTACAACAATCATAATAGAAACGAATATCAAAGGGTTGATTGGTTATACTGCCCCAACGAATAGTGATGAAGCTGCATTGCTTTTTGTCACGGTTCTTCATCAGTGACCCAGTGGGTGCGACAACATTTCATCGATTTGTGCAACAAGGACTGGGAAGCGTGAGCTCTTCTGAATACAGAGGCATCGCTTATGACAGCAGTCTATCTAGTCCAGCTCAGTCCAGCAAATTTCTAGTTTCAGCCATGTGCAAAAGCAAGCGCACCAGCAAGCGCAAGTAACAAGCACTATCCTCTTGAAGGAGCCTTCTGCTATCTTCATCGTACCCCATTCCGCCCTCTTGAACTTGATACTGGACTGCTTTTTGACTACGATAACTACAAACGGGGGCACTGAAGCGCAGCAAAGCGCGAGTGCCCCTCTTTTATTGGGAGGTACGTTGTGGCCAAGTGTAACTGGTGCGGGGCAGAGGTGGAGAGGGATAAATTGTTTGCGCACCAGTGGGAAGACCACCGTGAGCAGATGCTGGAGCAACGCAAAAAACAAGGCGCAACAAGGGGTAAGAAGGCGCGGCAAAGCTAGAAGCTACTACGCCGAATCTAGTGCAGGCGGCTATGATGGAGTTTGTTGTGGAGTGCGCCCATTAATAGTATCACCCAAAATAAGAGAGTTGTTGCCTTTTCCTATGTCTGTTGGGCATTCTTGGCCGATTCCTATCCTGATACTTTTCATCACACGATTCGTCATAACGTGTCCTAGACTAGTGTAGCGGAAGCTTTATAGGGTAACACTGGGATTAAGTATCACTAATAAGGCATAGGTGGGCATCATTTAGATAGTTTCCAGAATGGGCATAAGCTCTACCTCAACAATCACCACAGATTTCGCGATTAGGACAGGCTCTACACCTTCCATTCATATTGCTTCTGTCTTTTAGACTGCAGAACAGCTCTAATTCGTATTAAATTTCATTAAGTGGCATGTGGCGAACGTTCCTGCCACTAAGCGGGAGCTTTATCCACCGCGTTAACCAGGCATAATAAAAAGCGGCTAGCGTTTTCCTGAGCACTAGGCTAGGCGGATACCATAACGGCCTTACTCTTGTCTCACGGTTTAGCCAGAGCAGCCCTATCCTTTTGAGAACACACCCAGTGCCTCCCTTATTGCTGAAGGCTTGAGGTCAAACAGTGCCGACATTTCAACCCCCATTCCATATCCACAGCGGTCACAGATGCCTTCCCGGCTGCCTGGACACTCGCTTGACAGTTCACCACTAGGCAGAAAAAAGTTAGAAATCCAGCATCGCTTCTTCCAGTTGTTGGAGTAAAAGAGCTTTAACCCAGCCACAGAATTAATAATCGGAAAACCCTGCTTCTTTAATCGGATGATTCCATGTATTACCTCCCACCGCTGCTCCCAGGGCAGAAAGAGCTCTTCAACGCCACGGTGCGGGGTGTGAAAATTCAGTGATATCGCGCGAAAGCCTGTGCTCCGAGCCACCATCTTGATTACATCCTCAACCACCATATAATTTAACCGGTTTATCACCATATTGGCATAAATGCGGGGGTGAGAGGAATAGGCGACATTCTTCATCATTCGGTCAAAGCAACCAGCACCTCTAATTTCATCATGTATTTCCCTTGTCCCATCCACACTTACCCAGATAAGGTCCGCGCTGGAGTTAATCGGCAGGGTTCCGTTGGTAGTAAAGCTGGTAGCAAAAAAGCCTATTTTTTTGGCTTCCTGAATAAGGTGTTCAATCGAGTAATCTCCATCCCTCCACAGCAAGGGCTCCCCTCCCTCGAAGTGGATAATGCGCGCTCCGGTATCATAGCAATACCTCAGTATTGGCAATAGCCTGAAACATTTGAAATCCTCTGCTTTTAGCGAGCCTGAGCCAATAGCTTTGGCGACAAGACAGTGCTTGCAGTTAAGATTGCATCTTGTGGTAATGGAAACCACTGATTGAAGGGGAATTCTCTTCCCCAGAAGGCGGCACTTCAAGTACCACCAGCCGTAGTAAACTAACTTCACTTCTTTACCTTACCTTTAGAGTTGGGACATATCAAGGTATATAACCGACCATAAGTAGAACCAAACTCAGCACATAGCACTTCAATATCAGTGGTATTGCTTTCAGAAAGCGGTTTGGCTCTCCACAGCTTTCTCTACCTATCTTAACCACCTTTATCGCTAGTGGCAGGGAAAGAAAAACAAGGAGGGTGGCAAGCGGTAGTATCCCGGCAACAACTTCAGCGAGGATACCTAGATATATCACCGCCAGAAACAAGGGGATAAACCCTACTGCCCTCCTCCTGCCGAGGATAGTGGTCAACTTGGTTTCTCCTACTGCCTTATGGGCTTCATAGCCCGGAATAGCATCCACCCATCGAATCAATGAAACAAAAATCCCTACGGGGATGGAGATTAAAACTATTTCCAAGGTAAAAGTTTTGCTTAGGACATAATATGTACCAATCATAGCCAGAGGGCCATAGGCTATGCCCGGCAAGATTTCCCCTAGAGCATGGGAGCTAAGGTCTACCGGTGGTGCCGAATAAAAATAGGCAATGAGAAAACCTATCGCACCTAACATAAGGATTAGTAAATCTACCTTTATCGTCAAATAGATGCCAATTAGCAGAGCGAGAATAAAACAGACTACGGAAGCATAAAGCACGCTATTAGCTTTGACCCTGCCGGTTACTATCGGATTCCCTCGTCGATAGACAATATGGCTCAGGCCAGAATAGTCGAGATATTCCTCTTTTCTGGCGTCAACTCCGCTGTTATAATCAAAATAATCATTAATCATATAAGACCCCAGAGCCAGCATACCGACGCCGATGAAGGTAAGCGAGAACAACAGTGGATTAAACTGTACTCGGGAAGCGACTATAACTCCGCTCAGCGCTACCGGCAGAAGCACTGGCAGAACATAGGTAGCCCTTGACACTTCCCACCAAGTGACAACCCGCTTCTTGAAACTTGTCATCTTACCTGCATCGTCGGTGATTTGGTTACGTTCAAAGTTGGTCATTTTTAAGGTGGCCTAGACAATATTATAGAGGATATTGTAGCACTATCCCTCCCCCGCCAACTAGGATAAGCCTTTACCCCAATGGAGCGACGGTATCTTCATTACCATAGACTGACATCCTCACAATTTTAATTCATCTCTACCCTTGACAATGGCTGAACTTCTCACGGAGGTCTTGTCAATAGGTGTGTAAATGTCAGGCAATGGCGAGTACCTCTTCCTGCTTGGTTTCGGTTTCTTCATTCC
>Ga0315545_1002872_pt1 | contig 15159 bp, 10 predicted proteins | sample SalMarSW160210MG_FD_203096 | JGI IMG/M metagenome (GOLD analysis project Ga0315545, IMG submission 203096) | Salt marsh sediment microbial communities from the Plum Island Ecosystem LTER, Massachusetts, United States - Salt Marsh Sediment SW1602-10 ... | reverse complement strand
GTGCGCATATTTTTCGGGGGCCGGGGACGTGCTTCGCACACTTGAGCCGCTGCAGGAAGTGGGACTGGGATATATTCGGCTTGGACAGCCTGTTCCCACACTGAGCGGTGGAGAAGCCCAGCGGCTCAAGCTTGCTGCTCATCTTGTCGGGCGCCCGGAGCGAAGAGGGCAAAAAAGCCGTGTCCTCTTTCTTTTTGATGAACCGACAACAGGATTGCACTTCGACGACATCGCACTGCTGCTGAAAGCCTTCAGAAAGCTCATCAGTCAGGGCCACTCAGTTGTGGTGATCGAGCACAACCTCGAAGTCATCCGTGCGGCAGACTGGATATTGGATCTCGGGCCTGAAGGAGGGGAAAGGGGGGGAGAGCTCATGTGTGAAGGACCCCCGCCCGATATCATGAAATGCACAAAAAGTCACACGGGAAAAGCACTTGTGAGGCTCTCTGAAGAAGAACGAAAGCGGGTAACCGGTGGTGGCGAAACGAGTGGTGTTTCATGGCTGAGAAGAGACGAAGCCCCTTTTCAGAGGGTTGCAGAATCGCTGCCCCACCGGTACGGAGATGTGGGCCGGTCGATTCTCATCCGCCGGGCTCGTGAGCACAATCTCAGGAACATCGATGTGAAGATTCCGCGTGACACATTCACGGTCATTACGGGCGTGAGCGGCAGCGGGAAGAGCACCGTTGCTTTCGACATACTCTTTGCAGAGGGGCAGCGGCGCTATCTCGAATCGCTTAATGCCTATGCTCGGCAGTTTGTTCAGCCGGCAGCGAAACCGGATGTGGACGGCGTAGTCGGCGTCCCTCCAACGGTGGCAATAGAGCAGCGTGTGAGCAGAGGCGGCAGAAAGAGCACGGTTGCAACCATGACAGAGATCTACCATTTTCTCAGGCTTCTGTTTGCAAAGCTCGGAACTCAGTACTGCCCAGACTGCAATGTGCCGATAGAACCGCAGACCAGGAATGTGATCCATGCACGGATCATGCGCGAATACAGGGGGAAACGCGTGTGGTTTTTTGCCCCTCTGGTGATGAACCGAAAGGGGTATTATACAGACCTTGCAAAGTGGGCTGCTGCCAAGGGGTTCTCTGAACTGCGTGTCGATGGTGTGCTTGTTCCTACACGCAATTGGCCGAGGCTCGACCGGTTCCGTGAGCACTCCATAGACCTTCCAGCCGCACAGGAGACGGTTTCACCGGAAAATGACGGAAGAATCGGCTCCCTCCTCCACAGGGCTCTCGACCTCGGAAACGGCACTGTGTACGTGTCGGTCGAGACGCGGGACAAGGGTTCAGGCTTCAGCCGCTGGTCGGATGCTATTTTTTCAACAAAGAGGGCCTGTCCCGTGTGCGGAAGGAGCTTTGGAGAGCTCGATCCCAGGCTGTTCTCTTTTAATTCCAAGCACGGCTGGTGCCCTGCATGTTACGGCACGGGCGTGCAAATTTCGGGATTTGATGAAAACCAGACTGGAGAAGAAAAGGCTTGGATCGGCTCCGGGAATGGAGACGAACAGCTGTGCCCGCGGTGCGGCGGGCGAAGGCTTCGTTCTGAAGCGCTCGCAGTGAGGTTTCGTGATCGCGAAATTACCGGTATTACGCGAATGACCGTTTATCAGGCGGTAGAGTTTTTTCAAACACTGAAACTGAAGCCCTCGGAGATGGAGATTGCACGGGATATTGTCGCAGAGATCAAAGCGCGCCTTTCCTTTCTCAAGGAAGTGGGCTTGCCCTACCTTTCGCTTGAACGTGCAGCACCTACGCTGAGCAGCGGAGAAGCACAGCGAATACGGCTCGCCTCTCAGCTCGGTTCAAACCTCCGCGGTGTATGCTACATTCTTGATGAACCGACCATCGGCCTGCACGTGCGCGACAACCGGATGCTGCTCGGCACCCTCCATCGGCTGAAGGAGAAGGGAAACACGATCGTTGTCGTGGAGCATGATGAAGAAACGATCAGAAATGCGGAGCACCTGATCGATCTAGGCCCGGGTGGAGGTATTAACGGCGGCAGGCTGGTCGCGGAAGGTGAGTTGAAAGACCTTTTACGCAGCAGAGAGTCGGTGACCGGAAGGCTTCTGAAGCATCCTCTTCAACATCCCCTTGTACGGAGACAAAAAGATATAGCGAAGGAAGCTCTCACGCCCGGGCGCCTTCTGATATCGAATGCCTATCTGCACAACCTTAAGCACCTCGAAGTGGCACTGCCCCTGTTCAGCCTCATATGTGTTACAGGGGTGAGCGGCAGCGGAAAGAGCACCCTCGTGCACGATGTTTTATACAGAAACCTCAAAAAACTGATCACCGGAAGGCGCATGCGGCGGTTTGAGGACACGGGTGCGCGGCTGCACGGGTGTGAGAACATCACTGGGTGGGAGGCGATAGCCCGCACCATGGAGGTGGATCAGACGCCAATAGGAAAAACGCCGCGATCCTGTCCTGCAACCTATGTGGGCATATGGGGCGAAGTGCGGCGTCTGTATGCGGCAACACCAGTGGCGCGGATGCGCGGGTACACACCGAGCAGGTTCTCCTTTAACGTTGCAGGCGGGCGCTGTGAAGAGTGCGCGGGACAGGGTATGAAGAAAATCGAAATGAGCTTTCTCCCGGATGTGTCTGTTGTGTGTGATGTATGCGAAGGGCGCCGGTTCAATTCTGAAACCTGTACGGTTCGCTACAAGGACAAAAGCATCGCAGATGTGCTCGCCATGAGTGTGGACGAGGCGGTTGATTTTTTCGCTCCAGTTCCCCGGATACATCATGCGCTGAATCTCCTTCAGGATGTGGGACTGGGATACCTCACACTCGGACAGCAGAGCCCGACCCTGAGCGGCGGGGAGGCGCAGAGAATAAAGCTCGTTGCCGAGCTCGCGAGAACCCGTCCTGCATACGGGAACAAGGCGGGGAAAGCGCATCAGTCCGCGCGGGGCACGTTGATCGACGGCCATTCCCTCTACGTGCTTGATGAGCCGACCATCGGATTACACATCGCAGATGTCGAGAAGCTCATTCGGGTGCTTCGACGGCTTGTTGATTCAGGAAACACAGTCGTCATAATTGAGCACAACCTCGACGTGATTGCAGAGGCGGACTGGATCATCGATCTCGGGCCGGAAGGCGGAGAAGAGGGTGGAAGAATCGTTGCAGAAGGTCCGCCATTTGAACTTGCAAAGGCAGGGCGGAGTTCCTACACCGTCCAGTATCTTCGTGAATTTCTCAAAGAGAGGAGCGATCTGTCGCACAGCGGCAGCCCGGGGGATGATTGGCTTGGGACGCAGGCTACTCATGATCCGGAAAAAGAGAGCTTGACATGAGACAGTCCATGCGCCTGAGCCTTCGTGAAATTTCACGGGCGAGGTTCAAAAGAATGATCGTATAGGTCTTGAGATTTTTCTTGGAAATTTTATAGAGATCCAGATTGTTGAGCGTGAGCACGGAAGTGTCTTCCAGGGCACGCACCGTTGCAATACAGGGCTGAACGTCGATAAGCTCCATCTCTCCAAAAGTATTCCCAATGCCAAGGGTCGCAATTTGCCTGAGACGGGTCGGGTCGGAAGTGTTCACCTTTTTCACGATTTCAACCGACCCCGAATATATAAAATAGAGCTTAGCTCCCCGCGACCCTTCTGCTACAATCGTTTCTCCCTTTTTGTAATGCTCTGTTTTAAGGAAGGGCCTGATCATCTTGATCTCTTCTTCTGTCAGCCCGCCGAACAGGGCATGGGATTTGAGGAATTTGTACCCGATCATTTTCGAACTTTCGCCCAATACGGTTAAATTATCGAACAAAATATCAATTTGTGAATATATATTCGGGGGGAATTTTCAAAGATTTCAGGATGTTTCCGATTCAGCCAAAACGAGACGGATACCGAGCTCATGTGTGAGCTCTCTGTAGGGTTCGGGGATGCCTTCATCTGTCACCAGTGTATCGATTTCTGAGATGTCCGCAAAATAGGAAGGTTCGACTTTTCCGAATTTGGTCGAGTCGGCAATCAGGATAACCTCTTTGCTGGATTTCATGATCTGCCGTTTTAAACTCGAGTCCGATACATTGAAGCACGTCAAGCCCAGCTTTTGTTCCACTCCCCCCGGAGAGATAAACACTTTGTCAGTCCTGATTTTTTTCAGAGTGCTCAAGGTTTCATCGCTGCAGAAATTGTTGCTGTCCCTGTCGAGGTATCCGCCGGGCATGATGATGTTTACGTTTCTTTTTTTATACAGCTCAAGCGCGCAGCGGAAGGTGAGGCAGAGCGCATTGATGGCAATGTCCTTGTCCAAATGAAGCGCAACGAATATGGGAGCAGATCCGTTGTCGAATGCCACCGTCTCTCCCGGTTGGATGAGTAATGCGGACTTTTTCCCGATCCTGTCTTTCAGTTCTCTGTTCAGCTCCATTTCCTTCTCGAGCACATACCTGTTTCTTCTGTTGATTACATAGTTTTTTATGAGTGTAGCGCCTCCATGGATCCTTCGTATTATCCCCTCGTTTTCGAGCTCATTGAGATACCTGCGGACAGTTATTTCTGAGGTATTCAGGCTGGATGAACATTCCTTTACCGTGACCCTGTCTTTCTCGGTGAGAAGCGCGATGATCTCCTTCATCCTTTTTTGCTTTATCGACATGATGCATTACCCTGTAGAATGTTATAATATATTGATCGTTTTTATCATATTAGTACGTAAAAATAATAATTTAAATCATTTTTTTATTATTCTTTTCGTTTTTCCTTGACTTCCGCTCAAAGGTAAAATAGAATAACGGCAATTTTCTGAAAACAGTTTTATCTGAAGGAGGGTAAAATGAAAAAGAAGCTGGTATTTTTAGTACTGGGATTGGTTTTGTGTTCCTGTATTCTGGTCTTCGCTTCAAGTGACAAACCAGGAGCTGCAACTGCGGAAAAAGAAAAAGAGTACGAGATCGTCTACGTTGCAAAGCTGATCGGCATTCCCTGGTTCAATATCACCGAAGATGGCATGAAGGATGCAGCAGCGAAGATCGGAAATGTGAAGGCCCACGTGGTGGGTGCTCCGGATCCGGACCCTGCACAGCAGGCTCGTATTGTCGAGGACATGGTGGCAAAGGGAGTCGATGCGATCTGCGTGGTTCCGAATGATGCGGAAACCGTGGAACCGGCGATGAAAAAGGCCAAAGAAGCCGGTATTGTGGTGCTCACCCATGAATCCGAAAAATCCAGGAACAACGATTATGACATCGAAATGGTGGACATTCAGGCCTTAGGTGCCCGTGTAATGGAAAAGATGATCGACTTCACCGGGGTCAGCAAGGGCGGCTATGCAGTGATGGTCGGCGGGCTTACCGTACCAACACACAATGCGTGGGCGGATGCAGGTGTTGCCTGGCAGGAGAAAAACTACCCGGACTTCTATCAGGTTACAGACAGACTTCCCTGTACGGAGAGTGTCGAGCTTTCTCACGACAGAACGCTCGAGCTTATAAAGGCCTATCCCGACCTGAAGGGGCTCGCAATCTACGGGAGCCTCGGCGGTATCGGTGCTGCACAGGCGCTCAGAGAGAAGAACATGACCGATAAAATTTCCGTTGTCTGTACGTCACTCCCATCTCAGTCGGCGCAGTATCTGGAGGACGGGTCAATGGACTGGTCTGTGCTCTATTCCCCCTATGACTGCGGTGTGACGGTCGTTAACGTGGCTCACTGGCTGCTCGAAGGAAACGACCTCGAAGACATGAAGGAAATACCCGGAGTCGGAGGGTTCAGGCTTGATGGGAAAATCATCGTGGTCGAGGGCCTTATCGATATCAATAAGGAAAACGTTGATAGCTACGGATTCTAGTTGTATGATATACCCGTGCAATGGCTGGCGCGCGTGTTTGCGTGTCCAGCCATGCTTTCTCCATGTGATTGATCACGAATAACAAGGGTGGTCTATGGCTGTCCTGTTTCTACAGATGTCTCGAATCAGTAAATTTTACGCAGGGGTCCGTGCCCTTGACAATGTGGATTTTTCCCTCGACAGAGGGGAAATACACTGTCTTGTCGGTGAGAATGGTTCCGGGAAATCGACTCTCATCAAGATCATCTCCGGAGTGGAGAAACCGGAAGAAGGGGCGGATATTCTCCTGGAAGGCAAAAGACTCGACATCGAGCATTTCACTTCAAAAAATTCCATAGACAACGGTGTTCATGTTATTTATCAGGATCTCTCTCTTTTCCCCAATCTTACGGTTCGTGAGAATATCGGGTTCAACATGCACGTGGAAAAGGGCAAAAAGTTTGTAAACTGGGCGGATATCAATAAAATTGCACAAGAGGTTGTGGAGGACATCGGAGTCAACATAGAGCTCGAAAGAGAAGTGGGCACCCTTTCCATTGCGGATCAGCAGCTCGTCGCGATTTGCAAGGCACTCATCGGAGATCTGAAGCTCCTCATAATGGATGAGCCTACCTCTTCGCTCACGAAAAACGAAGTGGATTCGCTGTTTTCTGTGGTGAAGAAGCTGAAGAAGCGGGGTATCACCACGCTCTTTGTCAGCCACAAACTCAATGAGATTCTCGAGATCGCCGAAAGAGTTACTGTGCTCAGGGATGGAAAATGTGTCGGGGTGTATGACCCGGATGAGCTCGATCATGAAAAACTGACCTACCTGATGACAGGGAAAAAAATCGAATATATCAAACCCGATACCGATTCGGTGTTCAGCGAAAAGCTGCTCGAGGTCAGGGGGTTCTCCAAAAAGGGCAACTTCAAGGACATTGATTTGACACTGTACAAGGGGGAGATTCTCGGGATTATTGGGCTCCTCGGTTCCGGGCGAACGGAGTTTGCGCTCTCGTTATTTGGAATCAATGCAGCAGGAAAAGGGCGCATCTTGATCGAGGGAAAGGAAGTGAAAATACGCGCGAACAAGGACGCGCTCAATCATGGGATAGGATACGTTCCGGAAGACAGGCTCGAGCTTGGGCTCGTGATGCCGCAATCTATCGGGAACAACATCACGATCACGATTTTGCAGAAGTTACTCAATAACCTCAATATGATCGACAAGGGTAAAAAGGAAGACGCAGTAGAGCGGGGAGTGTCCGATCTCGCGATAAAGGTCGCGTCAACGGAATCTGCCGTTATGACGCTTTCCGGGGGGAACCAGCAGAGAGTCGTGCTTGCAAAGTGGATTTCAACGGAGCCGAGAATACTGATTCTTGATGAGCCCACTGTGGGGATCGATGTTGCGGCAAAAAGCAGCATTCACGAAATCATCAAAAAACTCGCAGCGCAGGGCATCGGAATAATTCTCATTTCCGACGAGATTCAGGAAGTGCTGTATAATTGTCACAGGATTCTCGTCATGCGGAAAGGCAGAATCACAGGGGAATTTCGAACAGGTGAAATAACAGAAGAAAAACTCTTTCAGGTTGTGAACGCCGGATAAATCCAACAGGACATGCAGGTGAACATGAAAGGAGTGGGACTCGGAAAGAAGCTTCTCAAACGGAATGAAATCTACCTGTTTTTTGTGATAATCGGTCTTTCAATTATCCTCTCGATCTTTAACCCGAACTTTTTCACCCTGGAAAATCTGTTTGACATTCTGCGCAGCTACTCATTCATGGGGATCCTGGCTGTCGGATTGCTCGTGGTGCTTCTCTCCGGCGGGATTGATATATCGTTTACTGCGAATGCGACGGTCGCTCAGTATGTAATGGCATATCTGCTCGTGAACAATCCAGAGATGAGCATTTTTCTTGCGATATTTATTCCCTGCACCATCGGAATCGTGCTCGGAGGAATCAATGCCTCTCTCATCTATTTTCTCAATGCTCCCCCGATTATCATTACCATTGCGACCCTGAATGTTTTCTTCGGTGTCCTTCAGTTTATTTCAGGCGGGAAATGGTTGTATAATTTTCCCGTTTGGTTCAGGAACTTCTCAAAAATCACGGTCATCAAGCTTTTCAATCCGGAGGGAATCCCCTACGGATTGTCCATTCTCACGATTATTTGGATTGCAATTATTTTGGGCACCTTTTTTATTCTCAAGTACACGACGCTGGGGCGGAAAATCTACGCGATGGGCGGGAACATAGAGGCGGCAAAGCGAAGCGGCCTTAATATTTTACAGCTTCAGATGTTTGTGTACTGTTTTATGGGGTTATTTGCCGGGATTGCTTCTATAATTCAGGCCCTGCTCGCACAGACTGTAGCCCCCAATGCGATCATGGGGCGCGAACTGGAAATAATTGCGGCGGTTGTGCTGGGTGGGGCAAGCCTTGCCGGTGGCTCCGGAAGCCTCATAGGGACGCTTCTCGGTGTTTCACTCATCGCGGTGATCAGCAACGGGTTGACGCTCATGAGAGTTTCCTCCTACTGGCAAAAAGTGTTCATCGGGCTTATTATCATCATAAGTGTGAGTGTTACTGCCCTTCAGCGCAGGGCAGTGGCAAGGAGGGTTGCGGTCGTTGATGTGGGGGAGTGAGAAAACAGGATCACAGGATTGGTTCAGGAAAAACCGTGAATTCACGACTTTACCGTTCGTGCTTGTTGCGGTGTTTATTCTCATGTCTGTGCTTGCTCAAGGGCGATTCCTCAAGGGGAGCAATTTCCAGTCTATGGCTTTCCAGCTCCCGGAAGTGGGCCTGTTCTCACTCGCAATGATGATCACGCTTTTAACCGGGGGCATCAATTTATCGGTTATCACGACCGCAAACCTTTCGAGCATCGTCACCGCACTTATCATCACACGCTCCTGTGCTCCCGGGGACACAGGAGCGTACGTCACACTTGTGATCATGCTTGCAATCGCTGCCGCACTTGCAACCTCTCTCGTGCTCGGCCTGATAAATGGTGTTCTCATCGCACATGTTGGTGTATCTGCAATCCTGGCTACTCTGGGTACGATGACGCTGTATGATGGATTGGGGATTGCGATAACAAGGGGGTATGTGATATCGGATTTCCCGAAGAGTTTTCTCTCTATCGGGAACGGAACGATTTTCGGAATACCGATCGCACTGCTGATTTTTGGCGTCTGTGCGTACATTATGTCTGTCATCCTGAGCAGAAAACCGTACGGCCTCAGTGTGTACATGATCGGGTCAAATGAAAGGGCGACGGAATTTTCAGGGGTCAACAATAAAAATGTTTTGATGAAAACATACCTCCTCTCCGGTTTTCTTTCCGGAGTTGCGTCCGTTATTATGACTTCCAGGTTCAATTCAGCCAATGCAGGATACGGCTCCTCCTATTTACTTGTAACGGTGCTCATCGCAGTGCTCGGCGGCGTTGATCCTTTTGGCGGTTTCGGCAAGGTCGCGGGCCTTGTTATGGCTCTCGTAATCCTTCAGTTCATATCAAGCGGTTTAAATCTTCTCGGCGTGACCGCGTTTATCACCATTTCCCTGTGGGGGACGATACTCATTATGGTGATGGGAACGAATAATTATCTGGAAAAACGAAGGTTCAGGCAAATCAAAAAGTACTTCGCCTCCTGAACGATGGCACGAGAGATGAACTCCACCAGCCGCGTGTTGTGTGCCCTTGCACACGGAAAACCGGACAGGCCGCCGGTCACCATCAGCAGAAACCTCTTCGATCGGAGCGCATGGTATTCAAAGGATGAGAGCTATGCTGAGCTGCTCGATTTTGCCAGGAAAAACACGGATGTGATCTACAAAAAAGAAGACTTCGGCTCACTCTCCTATCGTTACTTTTATCCCCGTTTTCATCGAAATATGAATGTGATAACCGAGACGGAAAACGGTACCTCCGTGATATCAATGGAAACCCCAAAAGGCACGCTGAAGAGCGTGAGAAAAGCGGTTCCCGGTACAGTGCTTAACCCGGTTGTTGAAAGCTTTATCAAGGAAAAAGCCGACTTCGAAAGGCTTTCAAGCATACCCTATGATCCGCAATTCGACAGCGAAGGGTTCATCCGGGAGGAAAGGGCGATAAAGGGGAGAGGTGTGGTGTGCCTTGTGACGAACCACCCGGCGGGCTCTCTTTACGATCTCTGTCAACCGGAACAGTTTGCGATCTGGTCGGTGACTGAAAAAGATTTTCTGAAAAGGATGTTTGACTGGGCATATGAGATCGCCTCCTGGGAGCTGAAGACTGCCCTTTCCGTAGCATCCCGCAGCGGGCTCGAGGCGGTTTCGTTCTATTTTCACGGGCATGAAAATGCGATCCCCCCCATGCATTCCCCCGCATTCTATGATGAGTTCGTTTTCCCTTATGACATGAAGCTTTTTGATATCGTGAAAACGGACGGGTACCGGGTGATTGTCCACTGTCACGGGAAAGTCAACAACTTCATTGAGCGGTTCATTGACTCAGGTGCTGATGCAGTGCATCCACTGGAGCCTCCTCCGAAGGGCGATGTACTACTCAGCGAAGTTCGGCGGAAACACGGCAACAAACTATGTATTATCGGAAATATCGAATACGAAGATCTCGCACAAAAAAAGGAGGAAGAGATAGAGGTTCTCGTGAAGGGTGCATTGTCCGACGGTGCACGAGAGGGGGCGTTTATTCTCAGCCCCTGCTGCGGGCTTTATGAGAGCCCCCTTCCGCAAAAAACCGCTTTGAATTACATTCGGTTTATTCACGCCGGCGTACAATACGGAAAGGCACTCTACACCTGAAACTCCATGTGCGGTATAGAGGGTTTCCCTGCGGAGAAATTGAAAGAAATTTTTATTTATACAGAGAAACGATACTGTTGTATCTCTCATAGGCTTCGCCCCATCCGTTTTTTTCCTTCGGCTCAATGCACTCCAGGGGGAAGGAATCCGCGATTATCTGGCGTCCCTCATCGACACTGCTGATCTCCCCATCAGCCAGCATCTGCATCAGGACGTTCCCCAGGGTCGTTGTTTCAGGGATGCCTTTATATAGCGGGAGCCCGGTTGCGTCTGCGATCCACTGGCAGAGGATGTGCATTTTTGAACCGCCTCCGGTGACGAGCAGAAGGTCGAATCGGGAGCCTGTGATTTTTTCAAGGTCTCTCACGGTTTTTACGTACTTGAGCACCAATCCTTCATAAAACGTCCTCGTTATCGAAGCCGTGTCGAGATTTTCCTTTTGACCGGTCTTTTTGTAGTACATTCGCAAATTTGATTTGATGTTGTTCGACTTCAACTGGAACATAGAGTCATCAACATCGATAAAATTTTTAAAAGGCGGGGCATCCTTGCAATAGCCGCAGATTTCCTCCCAATCAATATGCCGTGCCTCGGATTTCATCCAATAGCTTCTGAATTCCTGTATGAGCCACAGTGCCTGAATGATCTTTTGAAGTGAGTACCTGTCCCGTGCACTTGCTTCATTTGAAAATCCGTGTGAAAATACCGAGTCATTGATCAATGGGTTCATTTTCAGCTCAACACCCAGGGTCGACCAGGTCCCGATAAGAAGAAAAGCCCACTTTCGATTTTTTTCCGTACGATTCACAGGAAGCCCGATAACCGCCGATGCGGCGTCGTGGGAACAGGGGGCCACCACTTTGAGTTTCTTTGTTCCAATCTCTTCATCAATGAGTCTTTTCGATGCCCCAACCTGTTCTCCCGGGTACACGGTTTTCGGAAAGATACGGGAAGGAATGCGCAGCAGTTCAAGCACGCGCTCCGACCAGCATCCGTGAAGCTGGTCATAGAGCTGTGTGGTCACGGAATTCGAATATTCGATGGTTTTTTCTCCGGTCAAGGCGAAGGTGAAAAGATCCGGCATCATAAGAAGAGTATCGCCGGCTGAAATGTACTCGGGATGCCGCTCCAGCAGTGAGTGGAGCTGAAAGATAGTGTTGATTTCCAGGGTAGCCTCACCGGTTTCTTGAAAGAGCTCCTTTAGAGGAATTATTTTCCCGATCTTCTCAACCGCTCCTTTTGTTCTCTTGTCTCTGTAGGAAACCGGATTCGAACGTAAATCTCCCTGCATATCGATGAGACCGAAATCCACCCCCCACGTGTCTACCGCGACTGAGGCGGGTTCACATTCACCGCTCTGTATGCACTTTCCGATCCCACATTTTAGCTCCGCGAGAAGTCGCAGAACGTCCCAGTACAGCGTGCTGCGAAAGAATACCGGTATGTTTTCAAATCGATGCAGTTCGTCAATGCTGATACGCGCTCCATCAAAGCGGCCGGCTGATATTCTCCCGTTGCTCGCTCCAAAATCAGCCGCAATGTACGTTTTTTCTTTTCTCATACATTTTCCTCAAGAACGCAGAGCACCCGTTCTCTCGGTGCGCAAAAGCATATTTTCTATACTACAGCGTTTTTATCTGTTTAAAAAGGTTTTTATTGATTTCCTGTGCATGATAGTTTAAGTTTATAGGAAATTTTTTCCTTTGGAGGGCTTTTGTGACATCAAGAGAAAGGGTTTTTCAGTCTTTGTCCCATAAAAGCGGCGAACTGCCGATCGATTTTGGAGGGCTGCATTCATCTCTGCACCTCAAATCTTATATGGGCGTGACAAAACGTCTTGGGTGGGAACTCCCCGAACCGGAGATACAGGACTGGTTTCAGATGATCGTGTTTCCTCATCAAAAATTGCTCGAGTGTTTCGGAACCGACTGCCTCCCGATATACGCAAACCCGGGAGGAAAATGGAAATTCAAAATAGAAAAAAAAGAAGGAAGTGAATTTTTCACCAATGAGTGGGGGATCGTGCTCAGAAAACCGGAAAATGGGTACTTTTTTGATATGCACGAATGCCCTTTACAGAAGGCGGCTGATATCACCGAAGTAAAAAAATACAAGTGGCCGGATCCAGAGGACCCTGCGCGCATAAAGGGGCTTCGTGAGAAGGTGAAACGCATCAGTGAGGAAAACGATAAGGTGCTCATTTTATTCAATCCGATCGGCGGAACCCATGAGCACTCCTATTTTCTCAGGGGGCTTGAGCAGCTGCTCATGGACCTGATCATAAATCCTGACATCGCCGATTATCTCGCGGCAAAGGTTTCTGAATGGTCTTCTGCGTATTTTACCTATGTGCTGAAGGAGATTGGCGATTTTGTGGATATCGTGCAAGTCGGGGATGATCTCGGCACAACAAACGGGCTCATCTTTTCGCGCGCTATGTATCTGAAATATTACAAAGAACGCGAGCGATCCCTCATCAATGCGATTAAAAAGGTATCTGACGCCCGGATTTATTTCCATAGCTGTGGATCGATTCGAGAAGTGATCCCCGACTTAATTGATATTGGAGTCGAGATTCTCAACCCTGTGCAGATACAGGCACACAACATGGAGAGTGCGGATTTAAAAAAAGATTTCGGGAAAGATCTCACGTTCTTGGGGGGCGGATGTGACCCCCGAATATTGACCACAGGGACGAAAAAACAGGTGGCGGCGGAAGTGCGAAAGCGGATCGAAGATTTCTCAAAAGACGGGGGATTTGTTTTTGCGTCGATTCACAACATTCAGGCCAACGACCCTCCCGAAAACATCATAACGATGTTCGAAACCGCGCTCGAATATCGGTAGAACATCGACAATTCGGTTTCTTCACCCTGCGTTGTTCAAAAAGAGCTCAGGCAACCGGATAAGTGAGTTCTTTTCATAACGGCTGAGAGAACGCCGGCGGGCGGATATTCTACACGCTGAGTTTGTGGAAGCACTCTTTCAGCCCGGGGTAGAGTGATCTGTATATGCTGAAATATTCATCGTAGAGCGAAAAATTTTTGTTGTCAGGATCGTTTGAGGTCTCAATCTGCAGGAGCGCTGACGCCTCGTTGAAGCTGGACCACACGCCAAGTCCGACACCGGCAACGATTGCGGCACCGTACGCGGCACCTTCCCTGCTTCCGTTCACGGTGACTACACGTTTTTTAAAGATATCTGCGTGTATTTGTCTCCACAGGCGCGACTGCGCGCCGCCGCCTGAAGTTGCGATGTAGTCGAAGTTCATCCCTATCTGAGAAAAAATATCCGCCACGTCCCTGAAGCTGAAAATGACCCCCTCCATTACGCTCCTGAATAAATCGCTCTTATTGGTATTATGGCTCAAGCCGATGAACGCTCCTCGTGCTTCAGGGTCAGTATATGGGCATCGCTCGCCCTGAAGGTAGGGAAGAAAAATGAGCCCGTTTGATCCGGCATTGGAGTGTTCGGCTTCCCTGCTGATCACTGCATAGACGTCATCGTGCGTGAGCCGCGCGATCTCTGTTTCTGAGTGCGCCAGAGCTTCCCTGGCCCACCGCATCGATCCGCCGGCGGCAAGAGTGACTCCCATGGCGTGCCATTTGGCGGGCATGACATTGCAAAATATCTGAAGCTTTCCTTCGGGATTTTCCCGAAACCTATCCAGAGCGGTTGATATGATCCCTGCCGTCCCGATTGTCGTCATGAGCACATTGCTGCGCGTAACTCCTGTGCCGAGTGTCTGAATGACGGAGTCGCCTCCTCCGCCGACTACGGGAAGATTTTTCGGCAGCCCAAGTTTTTCAGCTACATGAGCCTGAAGGGTTCCGCTCACTTCCACGGACTCATAACAGTCCGGTACCCAGTCGGAGGGTATTTCGAGCACTTCCAGAAGTTTTTTCGACCACGAGCGGTTCTTTACGTCAAATAATCCTGTACCGGAGGCATCGGAGACCTCTGTAGCCACCTCTCCGGTCAAAAAGTACCTGATATAGTCCTTCGGATTGACAAATTTTCTGATTTTTTCATACTGATCCGGTTCGTTTTCTCGAACCCAGAGGATTTTTCCACCGGTGTACCCCGGGAGCATCCTGTTGTTCGTGTACTGAAGAAGCCCTCCGACCCCCCCTGTTCGTTCGTACACGTCGTTGCACTGCTTTTCTGTGCGCTGATCATTCCAGAGGATGCTTGGCCTGATCACATGCATATTTTTATCAAGAGCTACAAGTCCGTGCATCTGCCCGCTCAGTCCGATTCCACACAGGTTTTTGATATCATCCCTGTGGTGCGATACTATCCTCCCAATTGTCCGAGCCACCGCCTGCCACCAGTCGGCAGGGTTTTGTTCTGCCCATCCGTGCTTGGGGGAATAAAAAGGATACTCATCCATCTCCCGCGCACGTACTTCTCCCTTTTTGTCAACAAGGATGGTTTTGCATCCCGTCGTACCGATATCAATACCCATTACAACTTCGTGTGGCATCGTGCGTGTCTCTTTCTTTTTATTTCAAACTTTTCGACCTTGCCGGCTAACGCTT
>Ga0315545_1002871_pt1 | contig 15159 bp, 12 predicted proteins | sample SalMarSW160210MG_FD_203096 | JGI IMG/M metagenome (GOLD analysis project Ga0315545, IMG submission 203096) | Salt marsh sediment microbial communities from the Plum Island Ecosystem LTER, Massachusetts, United States - Salt Marsh Sediment SW1602-10 ... | reverse complement strand
CACCTCAGAACACTTCATGCACACACACCCTCGTAATGTTCCGGATTTTCACCTTCAGAGGGATGAAAAAGACTTTGTCAATATTCTGTTCAGTCTTTTCACGAAGGTTGCCGGGTCTTTCAACTCTGCGCCTTCCATGAGCAGTGCCTGCTCGTACAAAAGCCTGCTCACATCCTCGATAAGCTCATTGTTGTTTGTTGTCTGGAGTTTTTTGATGATCTCGTGTGATGGGTTGATTTCAAGGATAGGCTTCACATCAGGAACCGTATTCTGCCCCATGGCTTTGAGCAGCTGCTGCATCTGCAGTGTCAGATCCTTCTCATCCGCAACGATACAGGAAGGGGAGTCACTCAACCGAACGCTTGTCCGAACATCCTTCACGTCGCTGCCGAGTACCTTTTTGATCTTTTTGATGAGAGGATCGAGTTTCTTTTCGCTTTCCCTGTCTTCTTCTGTTTTCAGGTCCTCAGCCGCGTCACTTCTGTTTACCGACTTCAGTTCAATATCCTTGTACTGACCGATCGCAGGCATCAAGATTTCGTCGATGCCATCATACATCAGAAGCACGTCGATATCTTTTTTCACATATGCCTCGATGAGAGGAGAGTTCCTGAGGTTCCGCTCGTTTTCTCCGGTTATGTAATAAATCACCTTCTGGTCAGGCTGCATTCTCTCCTTGTACTCGGTAAACGTAGTGTATCCTTCGCTTTTTGTCGATTTGAACTGCAGGAGCTCGAGAAGCACATCTCTGTTGCCGAAATCCTGGTACACGCCCTCCTTGAGCGGAAGCCGGAACTCCTCATAAAAGTCATTGTATTTTCCCCTTTCTTTTTTCAAATCCTCCAGCTCTCCCAGAATTTTTTTCACTGACGCGCTTCTGATGCTCGCTAAAACCCTGTTCTGCTGGAGCATCTCCCTACTGATGTTGAGAGGCAGGTCTTCGGAATCAATGATCCCCCGAATGAATCGCAAATAATGCGGCATGAGTTCCTTGTCATCGTCCGTAATGAACACCCGCTTTATGTACAGTTTGATTCCCGGGCTGTAGTCAGACCAGAAGAGGTCTATGGGAGCCTTTTTCGGTATGTAAAACAGCGTGGTGTACTGCAACTTCCCCTCCGCCTTGGTATGAATATAGACAAGAGGGTCTTCGGTGTCATGGGAGATCGACTTGTAGAACTCATAATAATCCTCTTCCTTGAGCTCCGACTTCGGATGCTGCCACAGTGCAGAAGCTGCATTGGCCTGTTCTTCTTTGGGCTCTCTGACTTCCTTTCTGCTGCTCCCTTCACCCTCGTATCGAATATCTTCATAATGAAGAAATATTGGGAATGGAATGTGATTGGAGTACTTTTTTATGATACCTTCGAGCCGCCACTTGCTCGCAAATTCCTCACCTTGTTCATTCAGATAAAGTACCACTGTGGTGCCGATGGAGTCTCGGTCCGCGTCGACGATTTCATAATTGCCCTTTCCGTCACTCGACCACTTGTATGCCTGCTCTTCACCCACCCTTTTGCTGATCACATCCACTTTCTCCGCAACCATGAATGAAGAGTAAAACCCAACACCGAACTGGCCGATGAGATTCGAGTCTTTTCTTGCGTCTCCGGTGAGGGACTTGAGAAAGTCTTTCGTACCTGAACGTGCGATTGTTCCGAGATTTTCCTCGAGCTCCTTTTCGTTCATTCCTATTCCGCTGTCCGAAACGGTGATGAGCTTTTCCGAATTGCTCTCAGTGAGGGTAATAATCTTTTTCGACTCCGCCCCGATAAACACATCGATGCGCGGATCAAAATCTCTGCCCTTGTACTTGTTGTCCGTCAGCGTAAGATATTTCAGCTTGTCAAGCGCGTCCGATGCATTGGATATGAGTTCACGCAGAAAGATCTCCGGATGGGAATAAAGAGAATGGATGATGAGGTGGAGAAGCTGATTTACTTCTGTTTTAAACATGCGCTTTGCCATTCTACGAATCCTCCCTCGCTCTATACAATATCCGACTTATAAGAAAATACTCATATTCCTTTTCTTTGCGAAATGAAATTTGGTCTCTTGATTTATCAAACATCCGTGATATCATATGTAATAAAGTGCTGTTCTTCATAATTGGTGAAGTATGCGGTTCATTCTATCCGCAGAGAGGGCAGCAGGAGAAAAACACTTTTTCCCAAAGGATCAAGACCAATGCCTGGAGCTTGTGAATGCCCAACAGAAAAACCCTGATACTTATCAAACCTGACGGTCTGTCCAAGTCTTTGACGGGTAACGTGCTCACACGGTTCAGTGAAACACGGTTACAGATCATTGCCGCCAAAATTATGCGGGTCTCCAGGGAACTCGCGGAAAAACACTATGCGATGCACAAGGACAAACCCTTTTTCAACGATCTCATAGATTACATCATGGGAAAGAAGCACAAACGCCAGAAGGTAATGGCCCTGGTGTATTACGGAGAGAATGCAATCGAAAAAATCCGTACAGTCTGCGGAGACACAAATCCGGAACGTGCAGAGCCGGAGTCAATTCGCGGGCAGTACGGCCGGATTCTGACTACCGGTGTTTTTGAAAACGTTGTGCACGCCAGTGATTCTCCGGAAAGTGCAGAAAGTGAGATCAAGCTCTGGTTTGAACCGGATGAAATTATTTTCGATATTTACCCTTCTGAGGAGAAAGTCTTTAAGAATTATAAAAAACGCGTGTGGAAGGAATAACAGAAACGGACGACCGTCCCGCCGCCCGTTTCCCTCAGCACTTTTTTCTTTCAGCACCTTTCAGCAGCTTCACCATTTCCTTTTTTATTTCTCGATGTCCCGAAAGCTTCGTATTTACAGTTCTTTCAGATCATCGAGATTGGACTTTCTCTTTCCGGGAGTGACGTTGGTCTTCTTCTTCACCCTCGCGGATGTCGACGCCCCGCCCCGCTCAGCCTGCGCACCTTCCATCAGCGACGCAGAGTAGGGCACGTGCTCTGGAACCTCCGCACGAATGTCCTCCTCAGAAGCGAAGCTCTGCTCGATGTCCTCTCTGATCGTGGACCTCCTCCTCCTGAACGACGCAAACGCGGCATCCTGAAACCCCTTCGATACCCCGTGCAGAAACTCGTTCAGCACATTGGACATCCCGTTCAGCGTGAACTTCTTTCGCTTGATGCTCGTGATGTCTATGTCCAGTATCAGCCCCGGCTGTATGTGGTAGGGGTTGATCAGATAGTCAAACTTCTCAAACTCCCTGCTCAAAAAGTCAACACGCTCGTCGACCAGCACCCGCATCCTCGGATTCTGATACCCGTAGATCTTCTGCACCTTCTCCCTCGTGCGCTTGATCATCTGCTTCAAAAGCGTCTTCTCGTACACGTAGGTGCGGTTCAGCTTCTCCACGTCGGTTTCCGTGGCCTTGAGGTGCAGAATCTCGTTCCACGTCTTCTTCATGTCCTCGTACAGCGGATCGCCCGTCACACTCTTGATCCTGCGCTTGATCTTGTTCTTCGCCTTCTTTGCAATGTCGGCAAAGTCATTGACCTTCCAGATCGACTTGTCGTTCTGATACACGATCTCGACCACGTCCCACAGATGCTCGATCTCCTTCTTGAACTCCGCCATCTGCTTGTCGTAGGCTTCACGCTCCGCAAGCAGCTGCGCCCAGTCATAATACTTTAATTTCATCACGTAGCGTTCGTCGGGGAGCTGGTCCGGGTCTGTGTCCTCATATTCCCTGAGGATGATCTCACGGGCATTCTTGAGGTTCTCCGCAAACTGGTAGCCCATCTTGCTCGTGTCCAGAATCGAGGTCAGCGAGTTGATCGCAGTGTTGAACCCGCGGTTTCGAATGTTCTCCATGTCAATGATCGACTTCAGATTCTCCCTGATATTCAGCGGATCAAAATCCTTGTAGTCGATCTCCGCACGCAGCCCCTCGATCTTGTCTATCAGATTCTTCGCCAAAAACGTGTACCGCTTCGACTTCTCGTCCTCTTTCTCATCATCCGTGTAGTTGGGCACTCGCTTCATCTTCTCAAACATCATCTCACCGTCACTGAGCTCCTCCTTGCCCTCGTCCACAAGCTGCGCCTTGAACATCTCCACTTCACGGTCAATCAGGTCCATCACCGTCTTCGATATCTGATCCTTGATCAGATACTCCACCGTCACCTGATAGTGAAAAATCGGACTGATAAGCTCAGAGTCCAGGATGTTCACCGAAAGCTTTACGTCAGAAACCGTCTTCGGCTTGCCCTCGTTGTCCTTGAACGAGCACTTCACGATCGAATAGGCGTTCTCTCCCCTGATGAACGCCCCCACGTCCGTCTTCTGCCGCAACAGCGCGTTCGTATCGTTCTCCAGATCGTTCAACCCTCGCTGCACGTGCCCCTGCAGATGCCCGTAGATGTTCACAATCGACTTCTCTATCTCAGCCGTGTTGAACTTGTCCGTACCCCCGATCTGATCCAAAAGCGCGGCAATCTCCTTCGGCGTGTAGCGCGCAAGTGACTTCAGCTCCTCCTTGTCCACAAAATTGCGCACCTTCTTCACCATCTCGTCTTCCGAGGTCGTCAGATACCGGTTGAACATGTTCTGGTAGTTCTGGTTGAAGTAGTTGTACAGCTTCTGCTTGACCCCCCCCATCACCTCCAGCTTGTCAAGTACCTGCTTCGGAAGCTTGAGCTGTATCTCCTTCATCACCTTGTCCGCTTCTTCCTCGATCAACCGCTGGTACTCATCGTATTGCGTTCTCCCCTCCTGCGCAAGGCTGTTGCGGGAGCCGACCGCCGAGGGTTTCGTCGGATGAAATACATTCGGACTTCTTGGAAGTTCTCCCATACTTTTTCTCCTTCCCGGCTTCGGTTTTCAGTACGCAAAGCCAAATGAAAAACTCAAATTCTGCGCTCAGGCCCGGCCATTGTAAAAAAAGCGCATGCCTGAACACAGTAATCCCGTTAATTTTAATTCAGCAATTCATGTGCCAAATAGGTATGGATCACTCCTGTTTTTTAATCCTTCACATAATATGCAATTAAGAATTAGAAAGAATATCGTGGATGCAGCGTTCGGTGCGCTATTTCATTTTTGTAATTACAAAAATGTGGTTCAGCGCAGTCCCGTATTCGGAGAATCCTGGGAATTTTTTCATTTTACCTCATTTCATCTCATTTTATCGAAATTGACTTGACTCGTTTCAATCTCTTCATTATAACTGTATTCGTATTCTCTTGCAGCAGGCATGGGGGATTTTCATATCCGAATCCAGAGGATTGATACTCATAGCAGACGATGATTTCGACACAGCCGAAAGCCTGAGATTGATTATTGAAAATGAAGGGTATTCGGCGAATTAAAGAATGACACCGCACTTGCCGGCATCCCGGTTATTATGCTCACGAGTGTCAATGAGCGGCTCGGATTCAGCTTCACCGCGGATGACATGGAAACATACTACGGGAAAGCGCCCGAAGCCTTCATGAAAAAGCTCTTTGATCCTCCGACGCTCCTGAATACAGTAAAAACGCTTATCAACGGTTGAACCCGGACACAACAGGTTCTGGAACCGAGAGCACACGCATTTCTCTTTGCGGAGGTATGCGGCTTGACACAAACTTAATATTCTTTTAATATTAGTGCACCTCATACATTTCGGATTCGATTTCCCTGTTTGATGGAGGTCCTATGGGAGATGTCGAGAAAAAGAATGAAGAACTTAAAAAGAAACAGGCGCTCGTTCACCAGATGGGCGGGGAAACCTCTGTCAAAAAACAGCATGAAAAGGGGAAGCTGACCGCACGTGAAAGGATCGAACTCTTTTTTGACAAAGGAACATTCCAAGAAATCGACCTCTTTGTAAAGCATCGAAGCACGAACTTCGGTCTCGAGCGGCAGGTGATCTCTTCGGATGGAGTAATTACAGGCTACGGTTTTTTGAACGGAAGGGCGGTGTGCGCGTACTTTCAGGATTTTACGTCTCGCGGCGGCTCACTGGGGGAAATGCACGCAGCAAAGATCTGTAAAATCATGGACAAGGCGTTCAAGGCAGGTCTCCCCATCATCGGATTCAATGATTCAGGCGGCGCACGAATCCAGGAGGGAATGGATGCACTCAAAGGGTATGGAGACATATTCTTCAGAAATGCCAGGGCTTCAGGAGTGATTCCTCAGATCACTGCGATCATGGGGCCGTGCGCCGGCGGCGCCGTCTACTCGCCCGCAATGACTGACTTTGTCTTCATGGTGAAACACACAAGCTTCATGTACATCACGGGGCCGGATGTAATTCGTGCGGTGACCGGAGAGAAGACGTCGCACGAGGAGCTCGGCGGTGCACTCACGCACAACACGAAAAGCGGAAACGCCCATTTTGCTTGTGAAAATGAAGAAGATGCGATGAACAGCATCAAAACACTGTTGAGTTTCCTTCCCAACAACAACATGGAAGACCCCCCTTACTATGAACCGACAGACAATCCGGAGCGTCTGTGTCCCGATCTTGACACAATAATACCAGACAACCCGAGGAAGAGCTACAACATGCGAGAGGTAATTTCCAATATCGTGGACGACGGGTATATCTTTGAGCCGCATAAATACTTTGCTGAAAACCTCATAGTTGCGTTTGCGCGATTAAACGGGCGAACAGTGGGTATCATTGCGAATCAGCCTCAGTTCCTTGCAGGCTGTCTGGACATAGACGCGTCCGACAAGGCGAGCAGGTTCATAAGAACCTGCGACGCATTCAATATCCCGCTCGTTACCTTTGCGGATGTTCCGGGATATCTGCCGGGCACCGATCAGGAGTGGGGAGGGATCATTCGCCACGGCGCAAAGCTGCTGTGGAGCTACTCTGAGGCCACGGTACCCAAGCTCACGGTAATTACGAGGAAGGACTATGGGGGTGCGTACATCGCAATGAGCTCACGTCATCTTGGAGCGGACATGGTGTTTGCATGGCCATCGGCTGAAATCGCCGTCATGGGGGCCGACGGCGCGGTAAACATCATCTACAGAAAAGACATCGCCGGGGCAAAACATCCGGACAAGATGAGGCAGGAAAAGATCAAGGAATACGAAGAACTTCTCTACAATCCATATATCGCCGCCAACAGGGGGTACGTGGATGCGGTTATCAAGCCATCGGAAACTCGAAAACAACTTATTTCCGCCCTGGAACTCATGAAGACGAAAAACGAGACACTTCCTCCAAAAAAGCACGGGAACATTCCCCTGTAGGGAGGGATTGTGACGAACACACATATTGCAGCCATAATCGGGGTCCTCTCCTATCTCAAGGAGGAGCAAGAAAACAGAAGGCATGCCGCAGCGAATCACAAAGTCCACTACAGGCTGATAAACCGCTGGTCGTTGTACGGGCGGCAATCTATTATGCAGCTCCGGTCAAAAGTGCAGAGACGAGTTTTCGACCTCCATGTATCACTTCCTTACATCAACGTATCTGTTCCGGACAGAGGAATTCTCCTGCACAGGGCGAAAAACCTTGTCATAACGCCCAACAGGATAAGGACGCAGGCACGCCAGTTTGGGAACACCAACACCGGTGGGAGGCAGGGTATACAATCGAACATCTCTTTCCATAATTCTTCCGGAAGGAGCAGCACATGATATTCTTCAAAAAGAAAAAAATCGACGTAATGATAACCGCCTTTAGAGACGGATTTCAGTCCGTGTATGGCGCCCGTGTACTAACGGATGACTTTCTCCCCGCAGTGCAAGCCGCCGTTGAAGCCGGGCTCACACATTTCGAGGCCGGAGGAGGCGCCCGTTTTCAGTCGCTTTTCTTTTACTGCAATGAAAACGCATTCGACATGATGGACGCATTTCGCAATGTGGCGGGACTGGATGCAAACCTTCAGACGCTCGCACGTGGAATAAATGTCGTGGGGCTCGAATCGCAAAGCAGCGACATCATCAAACTGCACGCCGAGCTTTTCAAAAAACACGGCATCACAACAATAAGAAACTTCGATGCGCTCAACGATGTAAACAACCTCGATTACAGCGGGCACTGCATCGTAGACGCAGGCCTGAGACACGAGATCTGCATCACTCTCATGGCACTTCCTCTGGGGGTGGAAGGAGCACACACCCCTGAGTTCTATATAGACGTTTTGAAAAAAATTCTCGACGCAGGCATACCCTTCGACTCTCTCTGTTTCAAGGATGCTTCCGGCACAGCTACCCCGAACACCGTTTACCAGTCCATAAAAAAGGCACGGATCAAGCTTCCACGAAGAATTCCCATTCGCTTTCACACCCATGAGACTGCAGGGACGAGTATCATCACCTACAGGGCAGCCCTCGAAGCCGGTGCCACTGCGATTGACTGTTCACTGGCTCCTGTTTCGGGAGGGACATGCCAGCCGGACATCGTGGTGATGGCTCACGCGCTCAGAGGAACAGACTACGATCTGGGCATCGAAATCAACAAAGTCATGAAGGCAGAGGAAGTGCTGAAAGAGTGTATGAAGGACTATGAAGATTTTCCAGAGGCATCACGGGTGGAGCCCATGATCCTCTTTTCCCCCATGCCCGGAGGCGCGTTGACAGCCAACACACAAATGATGCGCGACAACAACATTCTCGACCGCTATCCTGAGATCATTGCCAACATGGGAGAGGTGATCGCCATGGGGGGGTTCGGGACATCGGTTACCCCTGTCTCACAGTTCTATTTTCAGCAGGCATTCAACAACGTGATGATAGGGCCGTGGAAAAAGATCGCAGAGGGGTACGGAAAAATGGTACTCGGATATTTCGGAAAGACGCCTGTTCCGCCCAATCCAGAAATTGTAAAGCTCGCGCAAGAGCAGCTCGGCCTCGAGCCGACAACACGAAGCCCGCGTCTTATCAATGACGATGATCCCACAAAGGGTGTGGATTTGGCAACAAGGATGCTGCAGGAAAACGGCATCGACGCAACGGATGAAAATATCTTTATCGCCGCGACATGCAGGGAAAAAGGTATTCTCTATTTGAAAGGAAAGGCCAAGGCCAACGTCAGAAAAAGGGTAGGGAAAAAAACAGCGGGGAAAAAGCCGACCATCTTGGAAGACATTCCCCAAAAACCGGATGGGCTTCGAAGCTTCGATGTATACGTTGACGACGAGTACTTCAAGGTCGAAGTCAGCGAACCGAACGGATATTCTTACTTTTCACCGAATCCAGGGGTTCGTATACCCTTTCGAGCTCCCGCCGTTCAGGGTGCGGTCTCTTCCACTCAGTACTCCACACAATCTTCGAAGGGAAACCAGGGAGTGGAAATCAAAGAAGGTGAAACAGCGGTGCGGGCTCCTCTCCCCGGTGTCATCATCCGCTATGAAAAAAAACTGGGCGACACGGTAAAAGTTGGTGATACCATCGCAGTAGTCGAGGCGATGAAGATGAACAATAACATCGATGCGCACTGCGACGGCAATATCACGAAGATTCCTTTGAAGGCGGGAACAACGATTTCCAAAGGAGACATCCTCTGCATCATTAAATGCATTTAACAGACTCGATGCATACCATCATATATCTGAAAGAAGTGGATTCAACGAACAGCTATGCGCTCCGGAACCTCGGAGTGCTACGGGACAGAGAGGTCGTCATCGCGGACATTCAGTCAGAAGGGCACGGGAGGTTCGCCCGGCCGTGGCTATCGAATGTCCCTGGCAATCTCTACATGAGTATCGTGCTGAAACCTTCCGAGAAAACGGATACGCTCACCGGTCTGACGTTGTACATGTCGATTACGCTCTGTGAGGTGTTCGGTGAATACGGTGTGGATACGGCCCTGAAGTGGCCCAATGACGTCCTTGCACAGGGACAAAAAATTGCAGGTATACTCGCTGAAACCCGCTTTCAAGAAAATGCTCTCTTGGGGTATGTGCTCGGTACAGGGATAAATCTCAACATGGCTCCAGAAGAGCTCTCGCAAATCGACCAGCCTGCCACATCCCTGAACCTCCTCATCGGCTCAAATGTAAACAGAGACGATTTTTTGAACCGTCTTCTCGAAAGGTTCTTTTCCCGGTACAGCAATTATCTCATTTCGGGCTTTTCACTCGTGAGGGATGAATACCTGAAGAGATGCACCCTCATCGGGGAAAAAATCACCCTTTCACTGTTGGGTCAAGTGTGTGCTGTCACTGCACGGTCTCTTACTGCTGATGGTGAGCTGGTCGTTGAACGGGAGGATGGAGAGGAAATGATCGTGCGTGCGGGAGATATTCTTTCCATGGATTCTCCATGAAAACTTTCCTTCGCGGGAGCCGTAGAGAACACGCAGGACAAACCTCGTGAGGAACGCTTCAAGAATGTTGTATATCGAAAAGTGAACAATCTCACTATTAAAGAAAACGCTCGTCTTCTCATACAGGAGGATACTCTGTGGAACAAAGAACAAAAACCCAAGGAGCACACCGAATTTCAGTGCGCCGCAAAGGGCCAGAGACTTCTTTGCCTTTTTCAGAATGATATGGAGCAGCAGGATCACGAAAACAAGAAAAGCAAGTGAAACGATCGGGAAAACTCCAATATCGCGGACCGCAGGGGCGTTCGTCCTCAGGTCTGCGTCGATGAATGCAGAAATGATTCCTGCAGAGCAGATCATGAGGATAAAACTCACAAAGACGAGGAGCAGATAATTATTTCTCCTCATGGAATTCTCCTTTCTCAGTGTGGAATATCTCTTCCAACTACGGAACGTGCCTGTCTTAGCGGGAAAAGAGAATGAGCGGATGAAAATGTTATTCAAAAAACGAACACCATGAGGCATGTACGCCATACACAGGGAAGATGAAACGCACGTCCCTGGAAAAGAGCGTTCAGGCATTAAACTACGCGGCAACTTCTCCTAAATAAATTCTGACAGGATATCCCGTGTCTGTCAAGATAAATTACACGCGCTCGAGTTCCGGCATTATAGTATTTTTCATACTTCAAAACAAAATAAAACGGGACCAGAACCCATGCCTGAACTGCCGGACATTGAAGCATATATCGAAAGCCTGAAAAAGAGAATCTTCGGCAGGCCGCTCAACAGGGTGCGTCTCAAGAGACCTTTTGTTCTTCGAACCTCCCTTCCGCCTCTCTCGGAGATCAAAGGAAAGAAGGTTACGAGCATACATCGTGTCGAAAAACAGATCGTATTCCACCCGGATATTGAAAAAGGACTGTCCGAAAACCGTTCAGGGACTCGAAGAACTCTCCGCCCGGCACGCCAAGAAAAGTGTGAGGAAAAACAGCGGTGAATACTGAAAAGGCGAAAACACACTACAGGGGAGTTATTTCTCCCTGATCGTCTCTCCGTCCGAATATCCTCTTTATCTCCTTGGAGAGCCTCAGACGTTCGATGATCTTCTGCAGAGATTCGATTCCTTTTTGGAGCCTCTCTCTGGTGCTCCTCATTTCAAGAAACCGCTGCTGTTCATCGAGAGTAAACCCATGGGTAGACGCGATATAAAATGAAAGCGACTCAGGATCCATGTAAGAAAGGTCTCTCTCCTTATCCTCACTCATCCGGTACAGCTGTTTCAGGATATCCGCACCTTTCCGGATGAGTAAGTTCATGTCTTCGTCATTTATTTCCTCAATATCGCGAATAAACTCCACTTTTGCCTCTATATAGGGCTTTGATTCGAAAAGCTCTTCGATATGGAAACGCCTCATCCCGGTGGTGAGTATGTCCATCTTCCCATCTTCGTAGCTTCTCAGAACGTTCGATATCTCTGCGGTACAGCCTACCCTGAGCATCATCTTCCCGCTGTAATAGACCACGCCGAATTCCTGATCCGTGTCGATGCATTCCCTGATCAGCTTCTTGTAGCGTTCCTCAAAAATATGCAGCGGAAGGTCCATACCCGGCAGGAGAACGACGCCGAGAGGAAACAGAGGTATAATGTTCTCGAAAGACACGCGAAAACCTTTTCACTGAGGGTTACTTATTATATAGAGAGTATAATACGAAACACCACTCAAACCACCAAAAAAATCCTCTGCTATTCGGCTCCACCTGCATACAGCTTCCACAATCGGGAGAGCACTGCCTCGAGCCGGCGTCCGAGCGCTTCTTTTCTTCCGCTCGTGACATCGTCCTCGGTGGTGTGCAGGCACGCCGTCTGATGAAAATGATAAATTTCTCAAGCGGCCGTATGCCTCTCGCGGTTTCAATATGAGTAGCTGCTCCCACCGATAAACTCCCGTAATAAAGAGTTCTCCGGGACGATTCGCTCATCGGGCCATTCGGGAATTTCCTCGAATATCTCACATATTCTCTGAGACCGCGCGAATGCGTCCTCATTTTCCGGATCTTCTCTGAAGGCTTCGACGAAGCCCGGGAAAAGTGCACCGAGTCTGTGCTTCATAATCGGGAGCTCGTAGTGCAAAAAGCTGTTGATGATGAAATGTGCGTACCTGAGACGAGACACGATGTATCTGAGCTCCGATCGGCGGACATAATGCCAGTGAACAATGGTCTGTTTCGGGCTATAATTCCGAAACTGCATGTCCCTTACCATCCTGCGAAGCATCCGCACGTCCGCCCAGCGGACAAATCTGCCGTTTCTGTCCTTGAGCTGCGAGAGGGTTTCGATGTAGAGCTTGAACTTTTTCACTTCCTCTATCCCTTCAGTCATTTCATCGAACATACCGTGAAGGGAATCAATTAAAATGATTTCGTTTTTTCCGAGAGAGAGCTCTTCCGATACTCCCTCCCTGTTCCCTGTTTTGAAGTTGTAATAGGGAACCGGAACTTTCTTTCCATCGAGCAGGAGCCGTAAATGCGTGTTGATCAGACCCAGATCGATCGCCTGTGGAGTCTCATAATCATAGTCTCCCTTTGTGTCCCGCGGCTGGTCTTTGAGATCGTGGAAGTAGTTATCAACGTTCAGGGAGACGAGATGGTACCCTCTGTTTTTCAGCTCTTCTGAGATCTTAAAGGTTGTCGTGGTTTTGCCCGAAGAAGAAGGTCCCGAAACGATGATGATCCTGATATCCTCGATTCGTGCGAGAATACTCTGAACCGCCTCTTTCAGCTCGTTATGATAAAACTCCTCCGAGCTCGAAATAAGTTTTTCGTACTTTCCCTCCTCAATTATGCGTTTCATTTGTTCGAGGTTCACACATCCGTGGTCCACGCCCCATAGGATCGAATGCCAGAGCTTCTTGTAGGGGATATTTTCAGCAGAGTAGATCAGGCTTTCTTTTCCCGCTCGTTTGAGCGCATGTTCATAGCGGTAGATTATGTATGCCTTCGCGGTTTTAGCATGTCCACGCTCTATTAAAGACTTTTCAACAAGGTCCTGGACCTCCTCCACAGTCGGAATGCTCTTTGGGTCTTCCCGCGACTCAAGCCGTGCGATGACATCGTCCGTCACTCTCTCCGCTGTTTCCCTGTCACGCCCCCCCACGGCAATTGCCGCGGCCAGTATTGCCAGGGTGATCTTTTCCCTCTTGAAGAGGACGATTCTTCCATCTCTCTTGATTATCGTGTCCATGATTCTCTACACGAATCTCTGTCGGATTTCGGCGCTCACGTAGTCGAGTATTGCCACTGTAATGGCAATAAACCACACCGCGATTCCCGCCGCCCTGTAATCGAGGAGCCGAATATACTGTACGAGCAAAAACCCGATCCCGCCCCCTCCGACCAGACCGATGATGGTCGACATTCTCACATTGATGTCCCATCGATATATCGAAAATGAAACAAACGGAGGTATCATCTGCGGCACGACAGCGTACATGATCATTTGCAGGCGTGTTGCCCCTGTGGCCTGGATTGCCTCTATGGGACCGGGATCGATGTTTTCTATCGCCTCTGAGTAGAGCTTGCCGAGTGCTGCAATGGAATGGAGCGTGAGCGCGATGATACCGGCAAAGGGCCCGAGACCGACCCAAACAACCGCAACGAGCGCCCAGATGAGGGGCTCGATGGAGCGGATGATGTTCAGTATCGTCCGGGTGATGTAATAGATCGCCATAGTTGCCCAGGAGCCGGACATGAGGTTCCGAGCTGCGAGAAAGCTCACCGGAATCGCAAACACTATCCCGAAAAACGTCGCCATCATTCCCATAAATATGGTTTCCGCCATTCGCTCGAGGGTGAGTCTCAGCGGGTCCGCTATAACGAGATCACCCAACGATGAAATCTGCCGCGCCTCCACCCGGTGAATCTGCACACCCTTCGCGCTCGGTGGAATCAACCTGTACGGCATGACGAGTGTGTAGGTAAAAGACCCTTCGCTGTCGGTCTTCACCCGCGCATACTCACCCTCCTGCCGCGGCCGAAACTCATTTCCCAGCGAGTCTATCCACCATATCTGAGTTTCTGTGTTGGGAATGAAACCGTGCCCGGACAACGTGAGCGTAGTTCCTTTGACAATCTCATTGTCTTCATCAAACATGGAAAGGTTTCCGCACCTCGGGTCTGCCTTAAAATACGGCTTTCCAGGTACCTCCTCAGGTGGAGGGGGCGGTGTTCCCTCACACCCGATGAGGATGTCTGCCCCCGCACTGATCTTTTCTGTTTCTCTCTCGACGGCCGCTTTCCAGGGCCAGAGAACTTTCGAAAGGGGCGGAACCGCGTCGGGAAACTCTGTAACCATCTTATACAAATCTATCTGGCTGATCTGCCAGCCGAGGATAAAAAAGATTATAATCACCACAATGAATATCGCGCTTCCGCGTTTCTTTTCGAACTGAGCCTGCCTGAACGCATCCCATGCGTTCCACAGCCAGAGAAACACAATACCTGCCGCCAGTGCCCCGACAAATAGCGGCCTGCGCTGAAATGCTTTGACAAATTGTGCAAAAATACCCACCTCTCTGTGAGCGAGAAGGCGTACACGCCACAGGAAGAGAAAGAGAAAGCTCCCGAGAGCACCGAACATCAGCACACCGCGTCTGAGCTGTCCGGCAATTATTTGCCCGAGGCCGGGAACCACGAGCGAAGCAGCGCCAGCAACAGGTCCGGAAACAGCGCTGCTTTTTTTCTGGTTGCCGAAACTATTCATGGCGCTCACCCATCCCCTTCTCTTTTACCGGCACTCACCCTGACAGCTTCCTGTCCGTAGATATTTTTAAACTCCTCGTCCGTCATGCGTCGTATCTCCTCTCCGCTGCCACGGTATACGATCCTTCCTTCGCGGAGCCCGATCACCTTGGAGGCATC
>Ga0315545_1002870_pt1 | contig 15161 bp, 10 predicted proteins | sample SalMarSW160210MG_FD_203096 | JGI IMG/M metagenome (GOLD analysis project Ga0315545, IMG submission 203096) | Salt marsh sediment microbial communities from the Plum Island Ecosystem LTER, Massachusetts, United States - Salt Marsh Sediment SW1602-10 ... | reverse complement strand
GGGAGTGACCAGGGCCACTCCCGAGGAGCCAGAAAAACCGGTCAGCCAGAAAATGTTTGGAAGGGAAGTTATCAAGAATCCATCTACTTCACTCAGGGAGTCCAGCAACTTCTTTAACCTCTTAGTTCTCATCCTTACTATCTTCTATCTCCCCTTTAATCTCCTCGATTTTGGTCTTATACTCCTGGTTCTCAGGATCCCTCTCCAAAAGCCCCTTATAGACCTCCAGCGCCTTCTCTAAGAGACCCTGTTTACGGTAGATCTCGGCCAAGGTGGGGGTTTCTATCCCCGCAAACTCACTCTCTAACCTCTCAATCCCCTCCTCCAATCCCAAGGCTGACAGCTCCTCCCCAGTCTTTGGAGGTATCTCCCCCCCCTCTTCTTTTGGGAGTAAGATCTCTTCCTCCCCCAATGAAGGGGCCTCTGCCCCCTCCTCAAGGTGTTCCCTCTCCTCTTGGGGGCCGTGGGTCGCTGGCAGAGGAGGTGGGGCTTCCATTGACTCCTCTTCAGGTTTAGCCTCCTCTACTGGGGGGGGCTCTTTAGCTGCCTTAGGTTCCTCTACGGATAGCTCTGCTGGCTGGACGGTAGGTTTCTCCTCAATCTCCCCCTCTGCTCCAGCAACCTCCTCAGGAGGAGCCTCAAGGGGTTTTTCTTCCTCCTCCGACGAGATCTCAGGCTCCTCTATGGAAGGAGCTTCTGTTGGCTCTGTGGTCGGCTGTTCCTCAACCTCTCCTTCCGCTTTCACAACCTCCTCTAAAGGAACCTCAATAGGCTTCTCACCTTCCAGAGGAGGTTCCCCCTTCTTCTCTACCTCGGAGACCTCTGGAGAAGGAGGTTCTGTGGTCGCCTCCTCTTCAACTTTTTCCTCTACCTCAGGCGCAGTCTCTAACGGCCTTTTTTCCTCCTCGGTGGGAACTTCCTCCTCAGGTTCCCCCACCTGAGGAAACTCTATAGCTGGCCCCTCTTCAATCCCTTCTTCTGCTGCCCTTACCTCCTGCTCAGGAGGTGCCAAGGAAGGGGCCTCTGTGGGTTCGATTATTGGCTTTTCCTCTGTGGGGGGCCTCTCAATCCCTGTGGAGATCTCCTCCGGCCCTGGGGGTTGCTCTCTCTCATACGCCTCCAAAAAGCTTATGGCCTCCCTATTGGAAGGCTCTATCTGCAGGATAAATTCTGAGAGTTGAACGGCCCTATCCATATCCTCTTCCCTCTGAGCTATCTCCATTAAACCCTGAAGTGCCCTTAGATTCCCCTGATCCAGCTCTAAAGCCTCTTCCAAGTTCCCTTTGGCCTCAGCCAACATCCCCTTGGTTAGATAGGCCTCTCCCAAAATGAGTTTGGCCTCCTTATAGCGAGGATATACCTCAAGACCTTTCTCACAGATAGATATTGCCTTGTCCACATTGCCCTCGGCTAGAAGCCTACCTGCCAATTTGGCAAAGACCTGAAACCTATCACTCAAATCAGAGCTTGCCAGAATCGACCTCCTTTCCTGAAATTAATCAAAAGGCCTTGTAAAAGATTATTTTCCTATCCCTTACCTCTGGGATCTCTGCGGTATAATTTAAAAACCCTCTTGGGTATAATAGCAAAACGACTCTCACCTGTCAAGGGAACTTTTTGGGTTTTTATCCCCCCCCCGGACAATATCTCTCCAATATCTTTTGGATCAAGCCCCTTGTGCTTTTCTCCTCTACAACCTTCACAGTCACCACCCTACCTCCTCTCTCCTCCACTATATCCTTTCCCACCACCTCTTGTGGCTCCCAATCTCCCCCTTTAACAATATAATCGGGCTGGAGAATGGAGATGATATGATATGGGGTGTCCTCATCAAAGATACAGACATAATCCACCATCTCCACGGAAGCGAGAATGGTCGCCCTCTCCTCTTGGGGAACTAACGGCCTTTTCTCCCCCTTTATCTTCCTCACCGATGAGTCACTATTTAACCCCACAATTAGGAGGTCCCCCAATTTTTTTGCCTCCTTCAAACAATGAATGTGGCCAATGTGAAGGAGGTCAAAGCAACCGTTGGTAAAGACCACCCTCTTCGCTCCCCATCCCTTCTTCACCTTCAAAAGTTCCTCCAGACTGATCACTATACCCATTCTTTAAGACGAAACCAGATTATGCGTTAGGCTCCGAAAATCACTGAAATGACGTCCTTATAATTTTCTGGTGTTTTGGTAGTTTCGGTGTCATTCGGTGTTTTTATGCATTATTTGAGACAATATTGCCAACCATACCCCAAAAGTCAAGCCCTTTTAAGGCCCAAAAACAATGACCTATTGCCAGGATAATGCCCATACCTAAAAAAGCAACCTCCCGCAGGTTCTGAGCCTGCGGGAGGTTGCATGCTTTTCTCTTCACTTTTGTAAAGCTACTTAAGCAGAATCATCCTTCTGGTCTGGGTATAATCCCCACAGTTGAGACGGTAGAAGTAGATGCCAGAGGAGAACCGACCCCCATCCCAACTCACGCTCTTATATCCCGCCTTCTGCCTCCCGTTAACCAGGGTGGCTACCTTCTCCCCAAGGATGTTGAAGATTTCAAGCCTTACATAGCTATCTTGGGGAAGGGCATATTTGATCTTAGTAATTGGATTAAAGGGGTTGGGATAGTTCTGGGAGAGGGAGAAGTGGGCGGGTATGGAGGAGAATTCACCTCTAACCTTCTGGATGTACTCGGGGGTTCCGATGACTATTCTGAATTCTCTATCGCTCCCCCTAGGATTAAACCGGTATCTGTTATCATCTCTCAGGTTCATTACCCGGCGTCCCTCAATATCAAAAAGGTAAACCTCGAACTTTATAGGAACTGACTCTATCTGATCTATGTTGAGCTCTATATCAGATAGCGAGACATTTGTCTTAATGACAAATTCCCAGATCTGACCATCGTCAAACTCTGGCCTGAAATCGGTGGTGTAATCTCCCGGGTTTAACCTTTGATCTTTGTGAGGGAAGTATAAGGAAACATAGGACCAAGCCGGGGGTGGTTCGAAGAAATCTAAACGGTCCCATTCATCTGAGGCATCAGGGGAAACTCCCAAGTAATTGTGATCATCTCTAAAGCTTCCACATCTCACAGATAACTTGATTTCCCAATGTTTATCCTCACCAGAGGTTAGACCTGTTTTAGGCAGTTTAGACCCAAACTCCGTTGGAGGAACCCAAATGGTATCAGGAACAGAACCTAAATTCCTTACCCAATACCCATACCAAGGTTCCATGAAAATAGCAGGCTCATAGCCTCCATCATCATAACGGTACAGATAATCCTGCACATTCTCCCCCTTAATGACCTCATCCCAACGGATGTCAAAGACAAAGGGGCTGCCGATCTGATTCCACCCCGGCTGCAAAACGATAGTATAATTTCCAGTGACATCCACGGATGTCCCACTCGCATCGATGCTCTTCGAATCCTTCACAATCAGCCAGTATCCCCGCCCCGTGCGGAAGTTATCCTGCGTAGCATTCCAATTCACCGTATACTCATGATAGCCATTATCAGCAGGACTCCATCGACCTAATCGCCATTTGGTGTCATCGTACGCACCCAGATCGTCGACCAAAATGGCTTGAGGACTGCCATCAGAAGGCTGGATGGGGAGTGATATCATCCTATAAGAGGTGGCCGGCAAGGGTTCGTCAATGGTTAGATTGCTGACCTTAACAAATACCGAATAGACCCCAGTTGAACCCCTATTCAACGCACTATCGACGGCTGAGATATAGTATTGAACTCCTCTCTCGGTAACAGATGCAGCTGGTATTTCCCCCACATAGGTGGTGTCATCTGGAGGAAAGAGAGTGTCCATAGGCATCGAGTCATAGGCTGCCACCCCTCCCCGCTTATAGAACAGCCAAACTTCTTGAATTGATAGATTGTCGGTGATTATCCCAGTCACCATAACAGCCGAGTCCGCTGAGGCTGAGTCCACTGGGGTATGAGATATAGCCGGTCGTGTGGCATCAACCACCAAGAAGCTAAAGGTTGAGTCTGGGGCATCTGGAGGAAGAGTTGCTACATTGATAGCGGAATCGGTAGCAAAGATGTAGTAATTTACTTCAATATTGGTCTGCTGGGCTGGGATATTCCCTGTCCAGATGCTGTCGTCAGGAGGAGATGAAACCATTGTCGTACAGGCAAAAGTTGTTCCTACGTTTATACTATAAAACAGCGAACAAGAGGCCACTGAGACATTATCCGTAACCTTACAGGTGATCTGGTAGAAATCTAAGGTGTCTGGAAACTGCGGGAATGAGTCAGGATCGAAGGAGATCTTTGGGGCAAACACTTCAAGAGAGCCATTTCGGTTTATCTTCTGGGCATAGATGTCATGGTTGTTCCCTGAACGGTAATCATACCAGGTGATTATAGCACTACCTTCTCCATCAGGAACAATCTGGGGGGAAGATTGGTCTCCTAAGGCTGTGCAGATAGCTACCCCATCAGTTGTCCATTGGGTCACACCATCGTGGTTCACCCTCCGGGCATAGATGTCAAAGTTGCTCCCTGAACGGTAATCATACCAGGTGATTATAGCACCACCCTCTCCATCAGGAACAATCTGGGGAACATATTGGTCTCCTAACTCTCTGCAGATAGCTACCCCATCAGTTGCCCATTGGGCCACACCATCGTGGTTCACCCTCCGGGCATAGATGTCATAGTTGCTCCCTGAACGGTAATCATACCAGGTGATTATAGCACCACCCTCTCCATCAGAAACAATCTGGGGGGAATATTGGTTCGATAAGGCTGTGCAGATAGCTACCCCATCAGTTGTCCATTGGGCCCCACCATCCTGGTTCACCCTCCGGGCATAGATGTCAGAGTGGCTCCCTGAACGGTAATCATTCCAGGTGATTATAGCACCACCCTCTCCATCAGGAACAATCTGGGGGGAAGATTGGTCTCCTAAGGCTGTGCAGATAGCTACCCCATCAGTTGTCCATTGGGTCACACCATCGTGGTTCACCCTCTGGACATAGATGTCAAAGTTGCTCCCTGAACGGTAATCATACCAGGTGATTATAGCACCACCCTCTCCATCAGGAACAATCTGGGGAACATATTGGTCTCCTAACTCTCTGCAGATAGCTACCCCATCAGTTGTCCATTGGGTCACACCATCGTGGTTCACCCTCTGGACATAGATGTCAAAGTTGCTCCCTGAACGGTAATCATACCAGGTGATTATAGCACCACCCTCTCCATCAGAAACAATCTGGGGGGAATATTGGCCTCCTAAGGCTGTGCAGATAGCTACCCCATCAATTGTCCATTGGGCCCCACCATCGTGTTTCACCCTCTGGGCATAGATGTCAGAGTGGCTCCCTGAACGGTAATCATTCCAGGTGATTATAGCACCACCCTCTCCATCAGAAACAATCTGGGGGGAATATTGGTCTCCTAACTCTCTGCAGATATCTACCCCATTAGTTGCCCATTGGGCCACACCATCGTGTTTCACCCTTTGGACATAGATGTCATAGTTGCTCCCTGAACGGTAATCATACCAGGTGATTATAGCACCACCTTCTCCATCAGGAACAACCTGGGGAACATATTGGTCTCCCGGAGCAATGCAGATACGTGTATTCTCCGTTGGATCGGTGGACCATTGCGCCTTAACTGACCCCCAAGAACCAAAGACTAAGACAAGAGTAAGTACAATGGATAGTATCCCTTTCATAACTACCTCCTCATAGAGGGTTTACCTCAGTAGATGATCTTTTTCTACTTCTTGCCCGGTGGATGATCGGGGAAATAGGGCAGGGCTTTCTCCTTCTCCTCACCTCCCCTGGTGGCTACCAGGGCCACTGTGCCTCCCACCACTATAGCCGCTGCCCCTAAGAACCACCACCTTTTGTAAATGGGCTTCTTCTCCTTAACCAGCACTGGTTTTGGTGGATGTTCAGCAGTGCGCGCGGCCTCTATCACCTGGTCACTCGCCCCAGCCCTCTTCAACCTGCCTATGGCTTCATCATCAGGGTAAAAACTGAGCCCATTTTCATATAATAGCTCAATGATCCGCTCATCGGAGATGACCTCTGATTTGATCAGCTTCTCCAGTTCCTCGAGCTGGTAAGGCTTCTTCTCCTGGCCTAGGACGAATGCTGGAACACATAGGTTGACCAACAGAAGCAGAGTCATAACTGCGCTCAAAAACCTCATAAACCCCTCCTCTTTGAAATTGACTACAAAATCGCTTAATAGCTGTCAGTTTTCAGCAATCAGCGGTCAGCGGTCAGCGGTCAGCGGTCAGCGGTCAGCCCATTACTGATGGCAATGGATTTTTCCTGATCCCTGTCTTATGAACCCTGGAAACTGACCCCTGATCCCTAAGAGCTGATTCCTGTGAACTGTCACCTTCTCTCCAGCTCCTTCGCCATCTTCGCCTTTTCTAACCCCTCTTGAGCCTCTGCATTTAAGGCCTTAAGCTGTGGATCAACGCCAAACTTAGCCTTGAACCTTTCATAGCTCTCCAAGCTGGATTTAAACTCCTGGATGGCCAAATCGTATTGGCCTTTGCTGTGGAACCCGTTACCCAGGCCGTTATGCTCCTTCATCGCCTTTTTGGTCTCCTCAGAAAGCCCCTCTTTGGTTGATTCACCTTTCATCTTGTTAATCCACTTCTGAGCATCAGCGCTCAGGGCGGCCAGATCTTTTTGCTTGCCAAACTTCTTCCTAAAATCTCGATAGCCCTGGATACACGCCTCAAAGTCCTTTTGGGCCTCTCCAAGCCTGCCCGCCTGATAGAAAGCCTTCCCCGAATTTAACTTCTCCTGCATAATACCCTTGGTTACCTTGAAGGCACTCTCCTTGTTTGTCTGCAGGGAAACCTCCCTGATCCACTTGGCTGCTTCGCTATCCATTTTCTTTAGGGTGGACTCTGACCCATATTTCCCCTTGAATTTCGTATACTCCTTGCGGCTGAGCTTAAATTTCTCCACTGCCTGATCGTACAGATGCTTCTCACTGTAAAGGTGCTTCCCCGTTGCAATGTAGTCCTTCATCCTTTTCCCAGTCGCTTGTAATTCCTTATCAAAACTGGTCCTATCGGACTCTAAGATGACCTCTACCCCATTCTCCACATCTCCACCCTCATTAGTGGCGGTAAGAGTAAAAGTGGTTGTCTTTTCCGGATAAACCACCTTCGAGCCCTCCGCCTCGACATCACCAATATCGGGCTCTATCTTCACCTTCTTTGCCTTCTCCACCTTCCAGGCGAGGGTTACCCCTTTAGTGGGGTTTTTCACCCTTTTAGGCTGGGCCTCAAAGCTAATGATCTCGGGCAGAGGATAGACCACCACCAAGGAGGCTTTTTTCTGTTTGGTAACCCCTCTCCTGCTCTTAGCTGTTAAGGTATAGATTGTTGATTTCTCCGGAGAGACCCTGAGCGTATCCATGGCCTTTACATTTCCAGGCTCAGGTTGGATGAGGATGTTTTTAGCCTGCCTTACCTCCCAATGAAGAAGGGCGGAACCACCCGGAGAAAGGGAGTCAGGGGAGACGGAAAAGGATTGGATAATCGGTTCCTTCACCGGCCACAGAAACCAAAAACCGGCTATAATTACGACTATGATAGGCACTATTGCCCTCACCAGCCAACGAGGAACCATAGCCAGGTAGGCAACCTGACCGGCAACTGTCTGGGCAGCTTCCTTGTCCCACCCCGGCACCACATTGACCTGAAAGGAATACTGCTTCTTGGCTCCGAACTTTGGCCTGCTCTTGGCCCCCACCCAGAGGCCAACTTTACTGCTCTCCCCGGGGTCTAACTTGACCTCCTCATCCTCAAATCTAAATTGACAGCCCCCCTGTTCGTCCTGGGCGTTAAATTTGAATGTTTCCCGGCCATTACCCTTATTGCGAATGGTCAACTGGAAGTCTGCCTCACCGCGGGTTACCCTCTGGGTGGGATGGAGCTCAGCCCCAAATTCATGATAGGGTTGAATCTCTAAGGTGCCCAACTCTGTGGCTGTCTCCTTAGGATTCTCCACAGAGGCGGCCTTTATCGAGAATGGATACTTCCCGGCCTTGCTCGATGACTCCTTAGGGGGATGAATGGTAAGGGTAATCGATTCCTGACCGCCGGGAAAGAGCTTTACACTGGAGGCACTCAGGGTATACCAGCTTTCCTCCAGTCCCTCAACCTCAACGGAAAACTGGTCAACAACTGAGCCTCGGTTTATGATGCTGATGGTGCTCTTTATATTAGCACCTGCCTCCAGTGATATGGTATACTGAGAGAAGGAAAGTATTATCTTCTTTGCCATTGGTTTCCACCTAGTTTAATGGGATGTAACAGCTTACGGGGGTCAGCCTTCAGCAGTCAGCTTTCAGTGGCCAGGAAAGACTCCTGATCCCTTGCCTCCAGGAAACTGTTACAATCGATTTTGTGCTTAGTTCAGATTGACTCTATCATACAGTAACGGAATGGGAGAAGTCAAGGAAAAAATTAAAGAATTGTAACCATAATTTTGACTATGATTGAACTCAGCACTTACAGGACCAAGCGAAGTGGCAGAACCCCGATTCTGCCACCCTCCTCTCTTGCCGTCAGGTGAGGCTACTTGACGGCTCATCGGGGGAGCGGTCAGATGAGGGCATCTAACCGCTCAGTCGATTCTCACCCTCTCCTTAATCCTCACCCTTCAAGGGGGAGGAGACTATTTTTATTGTCCTCAAGTGGGGCAGATCTGAAGACCTGTCCCCACTGAGAGCCTTGGTCATCTGAGAAGATATGAAATCAACTTCTGGTCACCTGGTGTTTATACCAGTGACGATAGCCGTATATGAGGACATTTGTGCCAAACTCTAAAGCGGAGCGAATCTCCTCACGGGAGATGCCTGCTTTAGCTCCCCCTCCACTCCAGGCACAGCCGTAGTCAGCATCACAATATACCAGGCCATCACCTATCATCATCGGCCTACCTTCCCCGGATACCTGGGGTGGGTAGGAGAAGGGATAGTGAGCAATCAGAAGAGGGTGATCAGGTTTCAATTGGGAAAGCGGCCGTTTCAACTTGGTGGCTAAATCGTTGAAGGCAAATCCGAACTCATTCTTAGGGACCTGTGGGCATCCATTGCCAAAGAGGAATCCACCCCCGTCCAGAAACTTGGTTAAACTCTTCTCCTCCTCAGCGGTCAACTGGAAGCTTCTGTCACCGGAAAAATAGAGAAGGTCTAGGCCACTGAGATCACTTTTTAAAGAGGTTGGTCCCGCACATTCCGCCCGATAGGGGGTCTGGCTATTGATATGGCTAACCAAGTGAAACAAGCCATCAGTGTGGAGGGCCTTCCCCTCTCCCTCCCAGCTTATCTGTCCGAGGGAAATCTGCCCCCTTATATGTCCACCTGCATAACTGCGGAAACGAAGGTCTATCTGGTTTGCCTCTGGATGAGAGGGATTAACGGCATCAGTAATGGGCTCCTTTTCCCCAGTTATCTTCACTCGGGCAAGCTCTATATCCAACTCTCCCGGAGGGTTCTGGGATTCCTGGATTCGATATGCCTGTTTATAGCGGTAAGGATGACCCTCGGATGGAGTCTTTCCCCCAACGGGAACCTCAGCAAATTGGACAATGAGGTATACCTCCCCTTTCCTCTTGGTAGTTAGGGGATAGATCTCTTTCTTGGATAGGATGATAAGGTAACCCCTCTGGTCAACGGCCATGCCAGGGCTGATGACAAGGGAACGGCTTGGTGGATTCTGAGCAAAAACCTCCAGCCCTGAGGCTATGCCAGCACCATGGAAGCCGAGGTTATGAAACATCTGTTGGTAAAGATGAAAATCGTGAGCCTGGTTCCACACTGTGGCGTCGACCCTCATCCCCTCAAAACCCTTCACCTTTTCGATGGAACCTTGAAGAGTCCCTCTTAGCATAGATCCCTCACTTTTGAATTTAGGTAGCGGTTCAGAGCAGTCTACAATCAGCTACACATAAATCTTCAGTTGTCAGGGATTTTCTCCCTCGCGACGAGCCGTTAAGTGCATTCACCTGATGGCAGAATCGGGGTTCTGCCATCTCGCTTATGGGTAAAAATGCTGATAGTTGACCGCTGAGAGCTGACTGCCTCTCCTGTGAACTGTTACGAAATTATCTCCAATGAATATGTGGCCTGAGCAGGACAGTGAGTCCTAATGATTCCCTCCACCAGATTTCTGTTCACTTTCTTGGGATCATCAACGAATATAGTAATGAGTAGATGGTTTCGACCGGAGCTGCTGCTCAGGATCGTGTTCTTCCCCAGTTGGCTGGCTTCACCCAGAACCATACCGGAGCCGCTCTCGGATATTTGAGGCTCCAAACCAGTAACCAACTTGATATGCTCTCTTAACCCTCTTCTCGTTCCTCTCAAACTGGAGAGTTCAATCAAATTTTGAATTAACTTCCTCTGTTCCCTCAAGGACATTCGAGGATTCAAGTCTATGCCCATCCAGGAGGCTAGCCAGGGGAGGAAGCTTTCTGGTGCATAGTTGGGATCCAGATAGAGGTCCATCTGCCTTATCCTCTCATCTATAGGAGTCCAGATATCCTCGAAGATATGCAGAAAGCGTCCCCAAAAATCATCCTGGCTGTAGATGGCCGGGAGATACTTTAGATAGCTGCTGGCAGGAATCTTTTGCCTTTCCATTAGCTCCAATTTATAGCAGTTTTCAGGGGTCAGCTTTCAGCAGTCAGCGGTTAGCACATAAGCAGTTATCGGTTGTCAGTCGCCAGTTTACTGTATTTTTCCTGATCCCTGTTCCCTGATCCCCGGGAACTATTACCCCGTTTTTATATCCCCTGGATAACTGTAACCCTATGATGGCCGGAGCAGATCAATCCCCCTTGGGGAAGTTTTACTCTATCCCCCTTATCGCTTGGTTTTTCCTCTAAGTCACCGTGGGTCCAGAGAATAATCTTGCTTACTGACCCCACCCCTTCCACCCTCTGCAACAGGGGATAAAGCTCGAAGGAGGTCACGCCTCGCCCAAAGGGCCAGCCATCTTTCGATGGACCCCCCTTTAGGGGATGAAGATAACGGTAGAGGATCTTCTCCACCTCCTCCCTTACCCTCTTTAAATCCCTACCCGGTTGAGCCTGGATCTCAGCTTCCACCGTTACCCAGATATATTCCGCATCCTGCACAGAGGCACTGAGGGTGAGGAGGCAACGCTCATTGAGATAGACCTCAATCTCTTTCTTCACCTCCTGGTGAAGGGTAAGATTCTGCTTAGTAAGAAGCTCTGGGGAACCATTTAGAGCGGGGACTACACAGACGGTTACCACATCTCCCGATCCCACCGCGCCCAGGCACTTTGCCCGCGTAATACCAGAGGTGGCCCTTAGGGCAAAGGCCTCAAAATCCTCCGCAGTGACAGCCCTGTTGCGAGCCCTGAGAAACTTAGGAGCAATTAGCTTCGCCCTCTCCAAGCTCTCCAGATCAGCCCCTCCCCGGGCAGGTTTGCGGTTGGTTACCCCGGCAACATAGGGAATGGAGGATTTGAGAACGGTGAGGGTGCCGGCAGCTACATTCCCTCCTGCTCCCCCTCCACAGCGGTAGGAGATAAACCTTATCTGTGAACCCTTAGGGGGAATGGCCCCAAACTGTTTTAGGGTCCCATCCTGTTCCCTGATAGCCGGGCCGAACCGCACCAAGCCCTGGGCACTATCGCAGACAAAATGTCTGTCATCTGGCCCGGAGTTGGCAAAGTCCTCTACCTCTTTCCAGGTCTCCACCTCCTTGCCATTCTCTGAGATCACCTCAATCGTCTCCTCCGGCCTACGGGCAAGGATGGGGCTATTCCTCAACTGGAATGATTGTCCGGGTTTCCCCTCACTTATCCCCAGGATCTCTCCCCTCACCTCTGTAGCCTGAGTGGCCGAGACACTCCCCCCTGCAGAGTGGACGCTCACTCCCTTGATGCGTGGCGAGCTTTCATAGAAGGGTTGATTGGGCCCAGGCTCTATAACCCGGCATCTAATCCAACAATGGGCATATTTACCGCCGAACTCTCCGCCAGCCAACCCCTCTGGCAGGACAAGTTCCACGGCCCCATTGAGGTTGAGCCCCCCGGTTGTATCCCTCAGCGCCTCTGTGGGAAGCCAACCTCTCTCCCCACACCAAGCCTCCCAGGTTAGGGGCGGGTTCTCAGGGGAAACACCAATTCCCTCAATCTTACAGTCTATCCCCAGGGCTAAGGTATTACCTCCCAAATCCCCTCCCAAACCGAAGAGAAGGGCATTATCTGGCCTTGGCTTTGGATCAAAGGCCAGAAATTCCCCCTCCGGCAACTCCAGAGCCATCATCCTGCTCTCAAATGCCTCTCCCTCGGAAGTGGCCAGACATTCAACAAGGGTAGGCACATCTATCTCCAGATCCCTGTCCGTAGTGAAGACCACCGATTCCTCCCTCTCCGTGCGCACTGTGGCCACCTCAGTCCCCTCAGGGATCATCACCTTTTGTGATTGGGGGGCAGAAAGGCGAAAGGTTAGCTCAGCATTGGCTGCTCGGGGGGGAAGAAGATTGATGCCCAATAGGTCCAGAAACTTGATATAATTCTTCTCTGGAACCTGATTGAGCCTATAGAGGGTGAGCTCAGTCATCCAGGCAAAAAGCTCCATCAGGGTGATCCCCGGATCACTTAGGTTGTGATCTGTCCATTCTGGGCAGTAACGGGGAATCAGGCTTTTTGCCTCATCCACAATTGATTGGAAACTACGATCATCTAAATTTGGCGTGGGCAAGGCCATATTACATCTCCTTTGGAATCAGATAAAATGGGTAAACAAGGTTTCTCCTATCATTAGAGGCCTTGATTTGATACCCAATATCAATTAAAAGCCTATTCCTCTCTTGAGGGTCGGCCTGTGCATTAACCTCCATCACCTTAATACGGGGCTCCCACCTGGCCAAGGCCTCCTTTACCGCCTCTTCCACCCGACCAAAGGTGGTGGCATTATTGGGAGCAAAGACAAGTTCATCGAGGATGCAACCAAACTCTGGCCTCATCCGCCGCTCTCCCCTACTCGTCTCCAGGATAATCCTGATCGCCTCCTCAATATCGCTCTCCTGACGGGCCAAGGCAACCCCCCCGGTTCTGTTAATGGTGGCGGGGAAGTGCCACCCCTGACCCAAGAAATCTCCATCAGGCATTAGTCCCCCTTGAACTTAGCTCGCTTCGCTCGCTAACTTCATCCATAGGGTTTCGCCGACCCTCTGGCGCTCCGCAATCCTAAGCTCGCTCGGATTGCTCTGCTGTCACCCTTGAAGGGGGCATACCCCCTTCAAACATCCCCCACATTTCGGAATTTCTTAGAAATTCCGAAATGTTTAATTAGGACGCAGATTTTCGCCGATAACCACAGAAAACAATCTCAAATTATGCTAAAAACTACTGAATGACACCGAAACTACCGAAAGATTATAACGCACATTCTTTCTTAGAATTTTTTATTATTCAGTGATTTTCGGTATTTAATGTTTGTCCTGTCTAAAAATGGAAATCCTTATGCTATCAAGTTAACCTATGAACGCCGTTCCCACTGCCACAACCGTTCCCACCGGAAGATCCACCGGATCATTGCAGGTCATCGCCTGGTCGCCATTGCGGGCAGCCATCTTCCCATTGATGAAGACGGTGGGGCTACCGACGATGATCTGTCCCCTATTAGTAGGAGGCTTCTGGAAAGGCCCCCCCTGGGGTATGTGCGGTGGAAGGTTAGTGGCGGTAGAGCCGACCACAGCCGCTGGCCTACCCATAATCTTCACATTCTGAGATAGATTACCATCAATCGTCCCGTTAAAGGGATGAGGAATGGGGGTGGGAACCGGCCCACCTGGTGATGGAACCATAATGATGTGGGTATCTGTGGCCATGATCTTATCACCCTGTTTTGCCGCTGGCTGTCCCATAAGCTGATGAAGTTTTTTATAATTCCTCTCCCCTTAAGGGAGAGATTAGGTGAGGGTGAAACCTCATGCCCTCCAATTGCTTGTTCCTTAACCTCACCCATAGAGCTCTTTCTACGTCTGTTTGCTTCCGACGAAGCTCACGGGCAAAAGCTATCTGTTCACGCCTTTTCTTCATTTAAAGGATCCCCTCTCTCTAACTCCCTCCCGAAAGGGGAGGGAGGATTACATAAGCTCTTACAAGGAACTATGTATCTTGTAATCTCTTAGAAATTCCGAAATGTGTAACGGTTTACAAGGGCCAGTTGTCAGCAGTCAGGGATGAGCTATCAGTCATTCATTAGTTGCCGGTTATTAGCTGTCCCCGATTTTTCCTGATCCCTGAGAACTGTTGTTAGTTGATATTTACCGTTGTCCCCTTCACATTCACCTGACCAGGTGAACCCTCTATGTCAATTCCGGCTGTGCCCTTAATGGTTACTTTTCCCTGAGCCTCGATGGAAATGTCTCCAGCAGCCGAGATCTTCAGGGCATTCCTCATTGAATCGATAACGAACATATTCTTTCCCGTCTTGTCGCAAATGGATATACTGGCACCGGAGTCGGAATCGTCGATGATAATGGTATGGCCGCTGCGGCTCTTCCAGACGAACTTCTGAACCCTACCATCACCGGAGACGATCTCGTTTATACTGAGTGGGGGCTTATCCTCACCATTCCAGAGACAGCCAAGGATATAGGGATGGTTGATGCTACCGTGCTCAAAGCCCACCAAAACCTCATCATTGACCTCAGGAAGCCAATAGGTGCCTCGGTTATTTCCTGCCGATGGGCTGGAAATACGGGCCCAGTTGCTTTCCACCCCATTCTCAAGCCAAGGGAATTTTACCTTCACCCGACCCATCTCCTGAGGGTCCCGGTTGTTGGTCACAATCCCCACAAAGACCCCGTAGTTCCGCCTATCAGGGGAGGGCCCTCGGATCGTTTCCAAGATAGATTTTGGAGACCGAGTGCTCAAGGAGAAGGTGGTAATATAACCTTTATCTTTGGTCAAGCGATGATTGCAGGAGGTAACATAATACCTTCCAGAAAAACGGTTACCTACACCTGATATTTCCATGGTTTTCCCCACCTTGATCTGGGGATTTCCCCGACAATTTCCCTGAGCGGTAATGAACTTGCTCTCTTTTTCGTTGAGGATTGCCTGCGCCATCTTATCCGCCTGGGCCTGATTGGCAACCGGGCGG
>Ga0315545_1002869_pt1 | contig 15161 bp, 14 predicted proteins | sample SalMarSW160210MG_FD_203096 | JGI IMG/M metagenome (GOLD analysis project Ga0315545, IMG submission 203096) | Salt marsh sediment microbial communities from the Plum Island Ecosystem LTER, Massachusetts, United States - Salt Marsh Sediment SW1602-10 ... | reverse complement strand
GGTATCATTCTTCCCGAACAGGTAAGCGGGATGTTCGGTGTGGAAGAATACAATGACAATATGATATACATGACGATGGCGGTCAGTGTTTTTTCTCTTGCTGCCGGTATCTGGATTATCGTGGCCGCGCGAGACGTGCTGCGGAACATAATCTGGGTCAAATTTTCAGTAACCATGGCCGGTCTTTCCGCGGTTTTGCTGGTGTATTCATCCATAAAGGGCTATATCGATTTCGGCCAGGTCTTGCCGGCTATTATTCTTTGGGCTATCTTCATCGTGCTCTTCCTTGTATTTTACCCCTGGCGGGCGGCACGCGCCGTTGATTAAGGACTGTTAGTTTACGGATAACATCTGAAAGGTCTCTCGGTGATGGCGCGGTGGGCAGGTACGATTAGAGCGCGGAACCATCGTCCATGAGTTTGACGTACATGTCTTCCAGCGCCGACTGCCGCACCGAGAGGTCGATTAAAGCCCAGTCATTCTCCGAGATATCATGCAGCAGGGAGGCGATGCGGGCCACGTCCGACGTCGTGAAAACGTAATTGTCTCCCTGCTTTTCGTAGTCGAGTTTTTCATCCGCCTTAAAAATAACCTCATATTCGCGCTTGCCGAGCTTTTCCCGGATAGCCCCGATGGTATCACACATATATATTTCCCCGTTCTTCATGATGACCACGCGGTCGCAGATATACTCGATGTGGAACAGGTTGTGGGCGCTTAGCACGATGGTCTTGCCCTCCTTGTTCAGCTTCTTGAGGTAATCGATGATAAAGAAAGACGTCAGTGGGTCGAGCCCCGAATTCGGCTCGTCGAGTATCAGGATGGAGGGTTCGTGCAGCAGGGTGCGGGCGATAGCCACCTTTCTTTTCATCCCCTTGGAAAGGTCGCCCGTGTATTTGTCCCTCTCTTCGAGCTTTAAAGAATCGAGCAGGGACTCTATTCTTCCGGAAACGGCTTTTTTAGGGATTTTATAAAGCTCACCGAAGAATTCCAGGTACATCTTGATGGTCATGTTCTCGTAGAGGGGGCTTTCCTCGGGGAGGTAGCCGATATGCTGCTTCACCCTGGTGTTTTCCCGGGTGATGTCCTGTCCCATGACCGTAATGGTGCCGGAGGTGGGCGCCAGCAGCCCCACTATCATCTTAAGCGTGGTCGTCTTGCCGGCGCCGTTGTGGCCGATGATACCCAGTATTTCCCCCTCCCTGATTTGAAGGTTAACCCCCTTTACCGCGGTGAAGTTCTTGTATATCTTAGTAACAGAGCCTAATTTTATGATGTCGGTCATATCGTCAGTCCATTGACCTTTCTTTTTTCTATGAGGAATATACTAACGATGTCCCGGCGGGAAATCACCCGCCTAAGAACCAGGTTCAGCGGTAAGTCGAGAATTATCGTGCTGGCGGTTCTCGCCCTGACAATCGTCTGCTCTTATGTAATTTACCATCAGGACCTGGTAATAAGCAAGGGCTTATACAATGTGGGCGTGTCCGCCGGCGCTCCTTTCATCGCGGACAGCCGGTTTAACATTGCCGAGCTCGAATGCGAGACGGGGTATGAGTTACTGGAGCGGGGCACAATCGACCTGTATCTGGACGGGAATGATATCGTCAGCAGTCACACCGAACGCTCGGAATACGCCGCCGGGGCTTTACAGCAATACCTGGAAAAGCAGGAGCTGCTCCGTGTGGCCGACGAGTATGAGATAGACCGGGCTTTCCCTCTGCGGATTGAGGTCAGCTATATTGATACGGAAGACGAAGACCCGGAGTCCGCGGCGCCTGCCCCGGATACAGCGGAAATCCCCGAAACGGCGGCTACAGCCGATAAAGACCCGGTGTCAACACCCCCGGTGGAAGCACCGGACTATCCGGCAGCTGCGCCGGAGCGTAATATCGCCGCCGCCTCGCCGGTAGCCCTTCCCGAACCGCTGCCCGCTGTCCCCGCCGCTACCGACGATGCCGTCCGCCGGCAGCTGGCCGAATTTGCGAAGAACAACCAGCTCCCGGAGTTTAAGGCGGAGTTTGTTTCCGAAAACGATATTATCATCCCTTCGCTGATGAACCCGCCGATACCGCTGGCGCAGGTGATTATCACCTTCCTTTACGTGGTGCCGGTGTTCTTTATCAGCCTGTTTTTCACCAGCAGCTTTACGGAGGAGAAGGTCAGCCGCAAGCTGATTGTCCTGCTCTCGGCACCGGTGACCCGCCTTCAGGTCATCATGGGCAAGATGCTACCGTACCTGGCGTATTCAATCATCGTGATTATCGGCGTGACGATTGTCTTGAAGGGTAATATCCTGCTCGGACTGGCTATCTTTATTCCGGTGATGCTCTTTATCTTTTCCATTTACCTCATGGTGGCCCTGACTTACCGCACTTTCAAAGACCAGACGTTTTTCTCGGTGCTGGCGCTTTCGGTGGTTACCGTTTATCTGGTAGGCCCGGCGATGTTTACCGGCGTGAACGATTTAAGCTATATCTCGCCGCTGACGCTGGCGGTGACGATGTACCGCGGCGAGACTTTTACCGTGTCCCAGTATTTCCTGGCGACGACCCCGCTGCTGCTGGTGTTCGGGCAGACCATGTTCGTGGGGACGCGTGTCTTCAACGAGGAGTACCTGATGGGCTTTCGCCCGCTGCACAGCAAGATTGCCGAGGCCATCTACCTGACGCTCGACCGCGCGCACCTGAACCTGTCCGTCCTGTTCATGGGGATGAGCCTGGTGCCGCTGGTGTTCATGGTGGAGCTGGCATCTATCGTCTTCGTGACCAACCTGCCGGTACCCTTCATGCTGGGGTTCATGCTGATTGTGTCCGTCGTCGTGGAAGAGCTTGCCAAGTCGGCGGGAGTAGTAATTTTACTCCAGAATAAAGCACTCCCGAGAAAGAGGGATGTCCTTAAGCTGGCGGCGCTTTCGGCGCTGGGGTTCATGCTGGCGGAGAAGCTGCTGCTGCTTATGGCCATGAGCGTGGTGTCCGACTCCATGTTTATACAGGCTCTATCAGGGGGCGGGTGGTTTATTCTGCCGCTGGCACTGCACGTTGTCTCGACCTCGGTGGTGTGCCTGTTCACGGCGCGTTTCGGCACCCGGTTCTATCTTATAGCCATTGCACTCGGCAGCATGATTCACGCTATCTATAATGTCAGCGTAATGGGGATGCTGTTATGAGCGGATTTCTGGCCCTGCTGAAAAGGGAACTGCGGTCGATAACGAGAGAGAAGACGATTATGTTCGCCATTATCGTCCAGTTCTTCATCGCGTCCTTCTCTTCGATTATCCTGGTGGGCATCATGGCCTTCTACGACCCCTCATCAATCGGTGATAGCACCCACGTGCATATCCGGGCGGGTATCGTCGCCGGCAGCGAAAATGTGGAACCGCTGCTGAATTACCTTGATGAGGGCAACGTGCGATTGAATATATACCCCGATATGACCGCCGCCGAAGAAAGCTTTAAGCGGGGACGCATCGATACGATTATGGTAGTGCCGGAGAGTCGGAACGGCATCGTAGATATGCAGCTTATCATGCCCGAGCTGGATACAAAGAAGACGGTGATTTTTATGGTGCTGGACGAACCGCTGAAGAGGTACGAGAACTACCTGCGCGAGTCGCAGGGCGTCGACCTTAATTATAACTCCACCGGCGGCAAGCCCAGTACTACCTATGAATTTCTCTATTCCCTGATTGTGCCTATATTGATGCTTTTCCCGGCCCTCATCGCCGGCAGTATCGTCATCGATACGATTTCCGAGGAGTTTGAAAACAAGACCTTCGATACGCTGGCGGCGGCGCCGGTATCCCTGGGGCAGGTAATCGCCTCCAAGATGTCGGCGGCGGTTATCACGGCGGCGGTCCAGGTGGTTATGTGGGTGGGTCTCCTGCGACTTAACAACATCGTCATCGAGAACGCGGGCCTGGTGATATTGCTGGGGGTCGTCATCGCCGCAGCCATATCCGTGATTACCGCCGTCATGGCGCTATGTTTCAAGGACAGGGAGCGTACCCAGTTCGTCTATTCCATCGTGCTGGTGGCTTTGATTGGGGGCAGCTATTTCCTCAATCCTTCGCCGTTCGGTCTGATTACACGGCTGTCCGCCGGCGACCCCTCCATGGGGATATTCCAGGTGGCCCTCTACGCCATCCCGCTGGTTGTTATCGGCCTGCTCTTCATGAAAGTATCCCGGAGGCTGGTGCTATCAAGGCGCTAGATTAGGCTATTTCGCGAGGTAGCTGCGGTTTGTCGGTTCTGCTTTTCAACATGAATATTAGCGGAAGTCCCAGGGCGGCCAGCACTCCCCAGAATACGAAGGGAAACCCCGGGTCGATGGACTCCAGGGCATTGCCGAGGGGTGGGGCAGCAAATGCCCCGAACATGGAAATGGTTGTTGCCAGTCCGGTAGCGGTGCCGCCGTAGGTGCTGCCGACGCCCTTAGTCTCGAATATCATCACGTTGAAGATAGGGGAAATGCCACTGCGGAGAAATCCCCCTACGATCAGTATTATCCAGATTCCGAGATGACTGACGTAGGGCAGCAGGATCAGGCTGACGACCAGCGAGGCTATGGACAGTAAGAATACGCCTTTCCGTGACCCGAATTTGTCCGATAGGAGCACCATGGGAATAACGCCGATAAAGGTAACACCGCTTAGGGCTGTTACCGCGGCGTCAGCGCTGGCCGGTGTCCAGCCGGTATTGCGCAGATATAGGGGTAGATAACCCACAAATCCCATGCTGGCGCCCCAGGTACACAGAGTTATTGCACCGAGAATCCACACATCCTTGATGCGGGCTACATATGAGAGCGCCTGGCGGAAGGGTACCTGTTGAACAATAGTATCAGGTAGCTCGCTGCTATCAGGTTCTCTGGCGGTAAAGAGCCAGAGCAAGCCTATCAGTACGGAAGGGACGCCATAGAGAAACATGACGGCCTGCCAGCCGCCGAGCCAGGGCGAGAATACCGTGGCGCTGAACATAGTGGCTACTATAGCACCGAGGGACCCGGCGACATTGAGAATGCCGTTGGCCAGAGCCAGCCGCCGCCCGCCGAACCATATGGCGGTAACCTTGGGAACGATGCTTGGCAGGGCTGCTACCATAAGCCCGAACAGGAACATGACTATCGCCATGGTCAAGAAGCTGTTGGTTAATCCCCGAAGAGCGCCGAATACCCCCGCCATGATACAGACGACTACCAGGGTGCGTTTGACGCCGAAACGGTCGGCAAGCAGGCCTCCCGGCAGCCCGATGAAGACACCGGCCAGCGGGTCCATCCCCCAGATGGTGCCGATAGCTACCAGGCTCAAGCCCAGGTCGTCCGAAATCTGTTTAAAGAGGACCGGCATGCACATCCTGGAGGCTCCCATGATAACCCCGTAGACCAGCATGGTGAGTGCAAGGATATACCACCTGTAATTCGAGCTGCGGTTTTCTGTAATCATTGGCTCCATGGTTATCTCATGAAATGCCTTATTGAGTATCAGGTTAATCTGAACTCTGTGTTATCGTATCCGGGAAGTGCCGGGGATTGCTTTCGGCTGACTGATAAAGTGTCAAAGCCCTGCAATAATCCTATCATTTTTGATGATAGAGAGGCAATCGGGCTAGTGTAGCTATACATAGCGAGTCTATGCTATAATCTGTTTCAAATGACAGTCGTAATTACCGGCGCCAGCGGACATGTCGGCGCCAACCTGGTCCGCGCTTTAATAGATAAAGGCCGCCCCACGCGCTGTCTGGTTCACGTTAACTGCCGGGCCCTCGACGGGCTGGATACCGAGATAGTGCCGGGGGATATAAGCGACCCCGATTCACTCCGCCGGGCCTTCGAGGGCGCTGATGTCGTCTATCACCTGGCCGCCTGTATATCGTTATCGATGAGCGACTGGGCCGTGCTGGAGAAGGTCAACGTGCTCGGCACCCGGAACGTGGTCGAGGCCTGCCGGCATGCCGGAGTGCGCCGCCTTATTCACTTCAGTTCCATCCACGCCGTGGTGCAGGAGCCGATGTCCGTCCCGGTTGACGAGTCGCGTCCCCTGGTTGCCTCCCGGCATTATCCCCCCTATGACCGCTCTAAAGCCGCCGCCGAGATTGAGGTGCGGAGGGGAATAGAGAAGGGTCTGGACGCCGTAATTATCAATCCCACGGCTATTATCGGGCCTTATGATTACCAGCCTTCTTATTTCGGAGAGGCTTTGCTGTCGCTGGCTCGCCGCCGGCTGCCGGCCCTGGTTACGGGCGGGTTCGACTGGGTGGACGTGCGCGACGTGGCGGCGGGAGCTATACAGGCCGAGGCAAAAGCTCCACCCGGTACGAAGTACCTCCTTTCCGGGCACTGGGTATCGATGTGCGATATCGCCGCCATGGTGACCGAAATCACCGGCGTGCCGGCTATCAGGTTCGTCCTGCCTCTCTGGCTGGCCCGTGTCGGCGCCCCGTTTATCCAGGCTGCCAGTCGCCTGAACGGCAAGCGTCCGCTCTATACCGGTGTTTCGCTGCGGGCTTTAAAGAGCAACCGGCATATCTCCCGCGAGCGGGCCGCCCGCGACCTCGGTTATGAGCCGCGCCCGTTCCGGGAAACACTAGCGGATACCCTGCGCTGGTTCGAGGAGAACGGTAATTTTACCCGCCCTGATAATCTGAAAATCGGAGAATCCGGATGAAAGAACTGACCATTTTCAACGGTCTGCTGGCAGGGTGGTTCGTGCTGGCGGTGGTGGTGTTCGTGGCGCTTTTCTTCGTGGTGGCCCCGTACGGACGCCATGCCCGCAAAGGCTGGGGTTACACCGTTGGCAACAAGCTGGGCTGGGTGCTCATGGAGGCCCCGGCGCCGATTGCCTTTGCCGTGTGTTTTCTACTGGGTACCGGCGGGCTTACGACGGTAACGCTGGTATTCCTGTTTCTCTGGGAAGCGCATTACCTGCACCGTTCTTTCATTTATCCCTTCAGCCTGCGCGGCCCGGCCCGGCGCATGCCCCTGATGGTCGTTAGCTTCGGGTTTATTTTTAACGTTATGAACGGATATCTTAACGGTCGTTATATCTTCGGCTTTTCCGGGGGCTACGGCAGCGACTGGCTGTCCGATCCGCGTTTTATCGTCGGGACGGCGCTGTTCATCATCGGATTCGCCGTTAACCGGCAGGCGGATATAGCCCTGCGCGAACTGCGTAGACCGGGCGAGGCCGGCTATAAAATATCGCACAGTCGGTTCTACCGCTGGGTGTCCTGTCCTAACTACCTGGGGGAAATAACCATCTGGGTCGGATGGGCGGTAGCGACCTGGTCTCTGCCGGGGCTGGTTTTCGCCTTCTGGACGGTGGCCAACCTGCTGCCGCGGGCTAAAGCCCACCACGCCTGGTACCGCGAGACCTTCCCGGATTACCCGCCGGAGCGTAAGGCGCTGCTGCCGGGCGTGTGGTAAGAAAATTACTGCACCCGTCACCTCGGCGTATCGTATTCTTTACTGTATTACGCGAAGGGTTCAGTCCGTGAGGGATTTCACCATGATTAAGGAAGCGGCCTCTCTGCCGATGGCCCTGGTGGTATTATTGACTTCGATGGTCAGCGTACCGTCGTAGGGGGCTTTCTCGAGGACTTTTAACGTAGCGCCGGGGGTCAGTTCCAGGCTGGTCAGGTAGCGCAGGAAATCCGAGTTGTGTTCGATAATTACGTTGAGCACGCTGGCCGATTGCCCGATTTCGAGGTCGGCCAAGGTGATACCGGCGCTGGAGGGATGCTTGAGGTCCTTTTTCGGTATCGGACTGCCGTGAGGGCAGACATCCGGGTAATTCATAAATTCATCAAGCTTGTCCGCCACCAGGTCGCTGGTGGTATGTTCCAGGGCGCAGGCATGTTCGTAGACGTCCTCCCAGCCGATTCCCAGGTAACGGTGAAGAAATACCTCCCAGAGGCGGTGCCTCCGTGTCAGTTTCAGAAAGCGCTGCTGGCCTTCATCGGTCAGACTGGCTCCGCCGTAGGGGGTATGCTCTACGAGGCCTTTTCCCGATAGCCTGCGCAGCATTTCGCTTACGGAAGCCAGCGACAGACCCATACTCTGCGCTATTGAAGAGGTGCTGACCGGGCTTTCACGCTCTTCCAGGGCGCCGATTGTTTCCAGGTATTCTTCTGTCGTCCGCTGACTCAAAATATACTCCCGGCGGGAATATAGATACCCACCGATATAATATTAACGTAAAAATTAGGATATGTCAAGTCTTATTATAGGAAATTCTAAAATAATTATTAGGACACCCTTGACTTTTTAGATATACTTTTGATATAATATTCTTGGAGGGTGGTTTGCCATGACTGTAAGACCGCTTAGTGAGCTTGGACCCCCGGAGAAGGGCAGGATTATCAGGGTAGGCGGAAGAGGGGGAATACGCCGCCGTCTTCTTGATATGGGCGTGGTTGCGGGGGCGGTAGTCGAGGTGGAAAGGGTGGCGCCCCTGGGCGACCCCGTACAGATAAAGGTAAAGGGGTATGCCCTCGCCCTGCGCAAGGAAGAAGCCCAGAATATACAGGTCGAGATGACCGAGAGCATTCTGTCAAGGGTGGCATCCGGTGAGAAAGTTGTCGTTTTAGCGCTAGGCGCAGGCTGGGGCCTGCAGCGCCGGCTGGCCGACCTCGGCCTTACTCCCGGGGTGGAAATAAAGGTTATCAGCAGCGGGAGGCCCGGTCAGGTAGTCATCGATGTCCGCGGTTCACGGCTGGCCCTGGGACGCGGCGTCGCCAGTAAAATAATGGTAAGGGCGGTGTGAGTAGAGACAGATGAGTAAAAAAGAAATTACAGTCGCGCTGGCCGGAAATCCTAATTCCGGTAAGACCACCGTCTTCAATAATCTTACCGGGGCCCGGCAGCACGTGGGCAACTGGCCGGGGGTAACGGTAGAGAAAAAGGAAGGCTTCTGCAATTTCCAGAAGCATCGCATCCGGGTGGTCGACCTTCCCGGTGTATACAGCCTGACGGCATACTCGCTTGATGAAATTATCGCCCGCGACTTCGTGGTTGATGAGAAACCCGATGTTGTTGTAGATATCGTCGATGCCTCTAACCTGGAACGTAATTTATACTTGACCGTACAGCTGCTTGAGATGAGGGCGAACCTGGTAATCGGCCTCAACATGATGGACGTGGCCGAGTCCAGGGGGCACCGGATTGACGTCAAGGCGCTATCCTCTCTCCTGGGCGCCCCGGCGGTGCCCATGGTGGCCGCCAGCAACCGGGGGACCGCGGAATTATTGGAGACTATCTATGGCGTCGCCACGGGCGGTATCCCGGTGAGTGCCATAAATTTACGGTACGGTCATGATGTGGAGGCAGAAATCACCAAGCTGGAAAAGCTGATCTCCGGCAATTCTCTGGCGGGGAGTTACTCTCCGCGGTGGCTGGCTGTAAAGCTGCTGGAAGACGACCGGGAAATAATTAAAAAAATCGGGCAGGCTTGAATTGGATAACACAGAAGTTCTACGCGTTAAGGATGAAAGCCTTGAGCATTTGAGGAAGGTTCACGGCGATGATGCCGAAACGCTGATTGCCGATGCCAGATACGGTTTCATCAGCGGTCTTATGAAAGATGTCCTCGTGAAACCCGCCGTCGAAAAAGAAACGGTTACGGATAAAATCGATCGGCTGATACTTAACCGGTGGCTGGGCATCCCTGTCTTTTTAGCGATTCTCTACGGAGTATTTGAGTTTACCTTTGTCGTCTCCGCACCTTTAGTCAGCTGGATTAACATGGGACTGGACTGGCTGGCGGGATTGGCTACCGGGGTATCTCCCGCCTGGCTAAGCTCGCTCCTGTCGGAAGGTATCATAGGCGGGGTGGGCGCGGTGCTTTCTTTTATCCCCGTGATATTCCTGCTTTACATCGCCCTCTCAATCCTGGAAGACACCGGCTACCTGTCGCGGGCGGCATTCGTCATGGACCGCTTGATGCACAGAATCGGACTGCACGGTCGTTCCTTCGTTACACTGATGCTGGGCTTCGGGTGCAGCGTCGCGGCCGTAATGTCGAGTCGCACTATCGATAATCCGCGGGACAGGCTGGTCACTATTCTGGTTACACCGCTGATGTCCTGCGGCGCCAAGCTACCCGTATACGCGCTGTTAGCCGCCGCCTTCTTTACCGCTTACCAGGGACTGGTGGTATTCTCCATGTACGCTATCGGCGTTATCCTGGCTATTTTAATGGCATGGCTCTTCCGCAAGAGGCTGGTCCCCGGCGAGAGCGGGCACTTCGTCATGGAGCTGCCGCCGTACCGATTACCTACGGTCATTACCGTGCTGGCCCACATGTGGGAGCGTGGCTGGGCATTTTTATCTCGCGCCGGCACCCTTATTTTCGGGGCGGTGGTGCTCATCTGGATGCTGAATTATTTTGATGTCCTGGAGCATATCGGCAGGGCTATTGCCCCCGTATTCTCGGCGGCCGGATTCGGACAGTGGGAGTCGGCGGTGGCCCTGGTATTCGGGGTGCTGGCCAAGGAAGCGGTGGTCGGTACTTTCGGCACCCTTTTAACCGGCACCGAAGCCGCCGGCGGGTTCGGGCACGTTATCGGTACTCAACTCGGCTGGACGCCGCTGGTAGCCTTTGCCTTTATGACCATGATTCTGCTCTATGTTCCCTGTGTAGCTACATTGAGCATCATTAAGAAAGAAACAGGCTCGTGGAAGTGGATGCTTTTTACCATCGCTTATACACTGGCGCTGGGCTGGGTGGCAGCCACCCTGATTTATCAAATCGGCAGCCTCTTCCTGTAAGGAGAATGAATCATGCTTTCTGAAATATTAAAAGCATTTAAGCAGTCCGGAGAGCCGATGGACCTGAAGGAATTAAGCCGGCGACTCGGCACCGGGCGCAGCGCCCTGGAAGGGATGCTGGAGTTGCTGGTGCGCCAGGGCAAGCTTAAGGAAATTTATCCCGGTTCGGAAGAGTGCGCCCATTGCAGCGGTCGTTCAAGCTGCGCCTATTTGCTGGCGGGCGATTCAATGGGTAAGGTCTATGAGCTGGCGGGGAAACCCCGGTGAAGGAGGTATCCGATGTCGAAAACGGATGAAAACCTGAAAATAGCTTTCGCTGATGAAAGCCAGACCAATATTGAGTATCTTGCCTACGCACATAAGGCTATGGAAGAGGGTATGATTGAAATAGCCCAGCTCTTCCGGGAGGCGGCGGGTGCCGAGGTTGTGCATGCCCTGACTCACCTCAAGGCGATGAATGTCGTCAGGACCACCCGTGAGAACCTGCAGGAAGCGGCGGAGGGAGAGAACCTGGAAATTATATCCATGTATCCCAAGTTTATCAGGGAGGCGGATGAAGAGGGGAGGCAGGAAGCCGCCGAATCTTTCCGGATCGCTTTCGAGCGGGAGAAACATCACCGCAGTATGTTCCGGCAGGCGCTCAAGCAGATTAAATAGCTATCCGATTGACGTGTCCGTATTCTCACGATATTATTAATGCGGAGTGGTTGAATTATGCCGGATTTACAGCAGAGAATAAGCGATTTAGCGCGGTGGATGCTGGAATCGCAGTACCTGGTAGTCTTTACCGGCGCCGGCATCAGCACGGAATCGGGACTGCGTGATTTCCGCGGACCGGATGGACTCTGGACGCGACGCGACAAGGGCCTTGCCACGCCCCGGCAGGACTTTACCGGGGCCGAACCCAACTCCGGCCACGTGGCTATCCACGAGCTTCAGGAACTGGGCAGGCTGGCCTTTCTTATTTCCCAGAACGTGGACAACCTGCACTTAAAGTCGGGCATCAGGCCGGAACTGCTGGCGGAACTGCACGGCAATCTCACCAGGGTGCGCTGTACCGAATGCGATTTTAGGATGGACAGGGTGGAGGGAGAGCGCGAATGCCCGCTGTGCGGCGGCAAGCTGGTATCCACCGTGGTCGATTTCGGGCAGTCGCTGCCTCAAAAAGACCTGGCGGAATCTTATGAACACTCGCAGAAATGCGACCTTTTTATCGTCGTCGGTTCCAGCCTGGTGGTTACCCCGGCGGCGGATATGCCCCGGGTGGCGTTGCAGGCCGGGGCGAAGCTGGTTATCATCAACCAGGGCGAGACCCCCTTCGATGAAAATGCTCACCTGCGCTTTACCGAGGCCATCGGGGAGGTAATGCCGCCGGCGGTGGAGCAGTTGAAAGTCCTTATAGCCGGAGCCTCTTAGTCTTCACGCCATTCGTAGACCGTGCTCGACCATACGCGGGTTACGGCCTCTTCCAGTACCGCCTGTCGCGGCTCCGGAATATCCAGCAGTGGCGGCAGGGCGGATATTTCCAGCTTTCCGATAAACGGGCACTGTTTCTGCAGCAGCTGAATCGTCGTGCGGGCGCCGCCGTAGACCACGTAGTCCAACGACTTTACATAAGGCTCCAGTTGTTCGCGACTGCGCCGGCAGACGCGGGTAAGAAAGTATTCTATCTGCTTATCGCGGTGGCGTTCGAACCGGTGCGCCGATGAGCCGCCCTGTCGATGACGTCCGTGGACGAGGCCCGTGCCCACTTTGCTGCTGACGCGTTCTTCGCCGTTGAAAACACCGATGGCGTAAGAGCCCAGCCGCACCAGCACCATGGCGATGAGACGGTCGCTGACGACCAGCGAGCGCAGTGGTCCGGCATCCGTTGAATTAATTGAGTTTTGTTCGGCAACCGGAAAAGGCGGCAGGACGGCATATTTAATTTCCGGACTCCAGAAAATAACGGCGCCTGTTTTCGAATCCCCGGTTATTTTCGCGAGTTCGTTGAGAATTTCGGGAGGTGCGGGTATATCTTTTAGGGAGGCCTGGAGTTTATCGTGAGGGAGATGGGGCGGCAGGTAAAGTGTAAGACATTCGCTGCCGGCGACGCCGGTCAGCTCATCGAGGAATACCGGCAGCCTGGTCCGACTTAATACACGCTTTCTGGACGTAAGTGTCAAATCTTAAGCTCCTGCTAAAGCCGTACAATGGTGGCGCCGTCGCCGCCTTCGCCGCGTTCACCGGCCCGGAAAGATTTTACCAGCGGATGCCTGGCGAGAAATTCCCGCACGATACTGCGCACCGTGCCCGTGCCGATACCGTGGATGATACGGGCTTCCGTGAGGTTGGATTGCGCCGCGTCGCTAAGGTAAGTATCCAGGACTGCCTCGACCTCGTCGGCGCGCCTGCCCCGCAGGTCGAGTTCGAGGGGGGTTCTCTTAAAATCGGGCTGGGTCCCCGTCGGGGGTGCCGATTCCGGCGGCGCAGTGGTTTTAATCACGCTGTCCAGGCCGAGTCTCATCTTCGTTCTTCCCGACTGTACTTCCAGCTCGCCGGTCTCTTCGGAAATCGATATTACCGTGGCGTTCAGGCCGGCTTCCTTTACCCGGACGGTATCCCCGACCTCTATAATACCGGCGTCCCCCGCGGTTTCTCCCCCGACGCCGGGCTGCCAGGCTTTGCTGTCCAGTTTCTCGCGCACCCCGGCGAGGGTACGCCGGGCCTGCTCGGCACTGGCGGCGGACTTTTCTTTCCTTAGCTCGGAGGCCGCCTGCCTTATTTCTCTATGCAGTTCCGCCGCCTCGCGGACAATCGTGTCCCGCGCTTCCTGAACCGCTGCTCGTTCCTCGTTCTTGAGTTGTTCGAGCTTACCGTTCAACTCGGCGTTCTGCCGGGCGAGTTTATCCCGCTCTTTCTTAAGCTCCTTTTCCAGTGAAGCAATTTTATTTTTTTCCGTCATCAGGTTGGCCAGTAGTGTCTCCAGTTCATGGCTGCCTTCCGTCAGCATGCTCCGGGCGTCTTCAACAATTTCGTCGGGTATGCCCAGTCGGGCGGCGGTGGCCATGGCGTTGCTGCCTCCCGGTATCCCCACCGTCAGTTGATAGGTGGGCGTCAGCGTCTCTGCGTCGAACTCCAGCGAGGCGTTTTCCAGTCCGGCGGCGGTATGGGCGAAGGCTTTGAGGTCGCTGTAATGCGTGGTGGCTACCGTCAGCGTCCCCCTCGCCAGGAAGTAGCGCAACACGGCCTGCGCCAGGGCCGAGCCCTCGGCGGGGTCGGTGCTCGTGCCCAGTTCGTCGAGGAGCACCAGGCTTTTCCCCGTAGCTCCCCGGATGATACGGACGACATTTCCCATGTGCCAGGAGAAGGTGGAAAGCGTTTGCTCGATGCTCTGCTCGTCCCCGATATCCGCGAAAACGCCGTCAAATATCGGCAGGTGGCTGTCTTTCGACGCCGGAATCGGCATGCCCGCCTGCGCCATCAGGCTAAGGAGCCCGATTGTCTTCAGCGTTACCGTTTTGCCGCCGGTATTGGGGCCGGTAATTACGATTATGGAGAAATCCCGTCCCAGTTCCACCGAGAACGGCACGGCTTTATTGCCGAGGAGCGGGTGACGCGCGTCTACGAGATTCAGAAAGCCCGGGCTTTTCTTTCCGGCTGCCGCGGTGTTGGTATCGGGCTTGATGATAACCGGTTCGGTAGCTTTAATATTCCGGGCGTACCTTGCCTTGGCAAGTATCAGGTCGAGTTCGGCAGCCAGTTCGATACCCCGTGTAATATCCTCACTGTGCGCCCCGACCTCGGCGCTAAGCAGGCGCAGGATTCTTTCCGTCTCGCGCCTTTCTTCTATTACCAGTTCCCGTATGGCGTTACCCAGCCCCACGGTGGAAGTAGGCTCCATGAATACCGTGGCGCCGGTATTGGATATGTCATGGACGATGCCCTTAATATCATGGCGGCATTCCATCTTGACGAGGATGACGTAGCGCCCTTCCCGCTCGGTGACGATGTCTTCCTGGAGGATGCGGTTGCCCCGAGGCGACCTTACAATGGATTCCAGTTTTTCCAGTATTTGCCCGCGGGTTTCCCGCAGCTGACGGCGTATATCGGCCAGGGCGGGCGTGGCCGTGTCCAGCACCTCTCCGGCCGGGTCCAGGCAGGCGGCGATATCTTTCTCAATCTGCCGCAGCTCGGCGATGCCCCCGGCGATTTCCCACAGAAGCGGAAAATCCTCCGATATGCTCTTGATATAACGGCGCAGCTCGTGGAGGGCGGCCAGGGTCTGCTGGATTTCCACCAGGCTCACCGGTTCCAGTATGCCTTCCAGGGCGGCCAGTCCGGCCTTTTCGCGGACGTCCAGCACGTTCCCGATAGAGAACCCGCGGTCGAGGCCTAACAACTGGCGGGCTTCCGCC
>Ga0315545_1002866_pt1 | contig 15170 bp, 16 predicted proteins | sample SalMarSW160210MG_FD_203096 | JGI IMG/M metagenome (GOLD analysis project Ga0315545, IMG submission 203096) | Salt marsh sediment microbial communities from the Plum Island Ecosystem LTER, Massachusetts, United States - Salt Marsh Sediment SW1602-10 ... | reverse complement strand
CCGCATGCCGGCGATGGCATTTTGTAATTCTTCCCGCCGCACGCGAAACGGCAGGTAGATATAGTCGAGGCCAAGAGTTTCGAAGGCAGCGTTGTGCATCGCCGGCGACATGGTATGCTCTATGGGGTCGCCGATTATCCCGCAGACCCTTGTTCTACCGGTTAAGAAGCTCATCCTTTCACCATTTGGTATATTTGACGCATGGCGCCTGCCGTTAACTGCCCTGAAGCCGCCTCCGCGCCCGTTTCAATGGAAGCATAGATAAACTCGCCGCCAACGAGCGGACAGAGAAGGCGGCTCGCCAGGCCGAGCGGGCCCATGGCAAACGAGACAACCTTTTCTCCAGGGAATTCTTGAATCAGCCGCAGGGTACTCACGTTGTCCTCGAACTTCCGGGCGGTGGCGGCCACCTTGCAGATGTCGGCCCCGGCGGCAAGCTGCTTCTGCACCAGCGCCTTCATCACATCGAGCGAGGGCGTCTTTTCCGTATCGTGATGGGAAATCAGGCATTTCGCCCGCCTTTTAATCCCTGCCACAACATCATTGAGGCTTTTCGTGCTGAGCTCAACATCGATTATCTCCGCACCCAGCTCCAGGGCGCTTAGAAGCTCGGCAGTCCTCTCTTCCTCACCACCCCGCCACATTCCCCCTTCATCCGGCTTCCGGTTGCAGGCAATCCATGGTTTCCTGAGCTGCCCGGTCAGCTCCCTCCATTCAGAGCCGATTAAATCAATTCGCACCTCATAGAAATCAACCAGCGGCGCAACACGCCTGATGGCTCCGAGGTCGCCATTGACTATGGAGGCACAGATTCTGGGCCTATTCATTTTCCGCTAAAACCTCCTCGACCAGCGATGGAGCAACGTCATCGGCGACAACGGCATTTCCGATTGACCTGAGCAGGACGAACCTGGCCTTTCCCTCCCGCACTTTTTTGTCATGCTGCATCGCCTGCATTATCTCCTCAACTCCAAGGTCGGGCATCTCCACGGGCAGGCCGGCCTTTATAATTAATCTTTTTAGCCTTTCCGCTTCATTCCCGTCAAGCATTCCCCGTTTGCTGGCGATTCTGGCGGCCGCCACCATTCCGATGGCCACCGCGTATCCGTGCTTTATTTTGAAATCGGAGGCCGACTCAACAGCGTGTCCGACGGTATGGCCGTAATTCAGAATATTTCTTAAGCCCATATCCAGCTCGTCCTCAGCCACCACCGCCGCCTTAATCTTCACCGACTGAAAGACAATCTCCTCAAGAATGCCCCCATCAAGCGATTTTATCTTCCCCATATTTCCCTCAAGAAAGGAGAAAAACTGGCTATTCCGTATAACAGCGCTTTTGATAACCTCGGCCAGGCCATTTGTCAGTTCTTCATCCGGCAGGGATTTCAGTGTATCCGTATCGGCAATGACCATTTCCGGCTGGTAAAAGGCACCGATCATGTTCTTCAGCTGTCCGTGGTCCACCGCCACCTTCCCGCCAACACTGCTGTCGACCTGGGCCAGCAGCGTGGTCGGCAGCTGCACCAGCGGCACCCCTCTTTGATAGGTGGCGGCCACAAACCCCGCCAGGTCGCCGATGACGCCTCCCCCCAGAGCTAAAATCGGCGTCGTCCTCTCGGCGCGGACTGCGGTCATTTCCCGGTAAAGCCTTCCGGCATTTTCCAGCGACTTCTGTGCTTCGCCGGGCGGCACCTCAATGATGCTGACCCCAAACCCATCAGCTTCCAGAGCCTGTTTCAGCGTGCTGCCGTACAGTCTGTTCACGTGAGCATCGGTGATGACCACCAGCCTGCCGGCAAACCCATTTTCCTTTAAATAGCGGCCCGTCTGAGCCAGCAGCCCGGGCCCGATAGACACCGGGTAGCTTTTGCTGCCGAGGGCCACGTTAACCTGCCTCATCCACTTACCACCTTCGCTTTATGTTTGGGAGCCACCAGTCCATGGATTTTCTGGCAGGCGGTTATGACCTCTTTCAGTTCCTCCGGCGTTACCATCTGCATGCCGTCAACCAGCGCCTCCGACGGGTTGTAATGCGCCTCTATCATCAGGCCGCTCGCCCCGGCGGCCACCGCGGCGCAGCTCATATTGAAAATCAGGTCCTGGCGCCCCGTGGCGTGGCTGGGGTCGGCAATCACGGGCAGATAAGTCTCCTTCTGAATGGCCGGAATCGCCGAGAGGTCAAAAGTATAGCGGGTGTAATTTTTCCCTTTCCCCACGGGCAAGATACCTCGCTCACACAGTATTATATCCTTGTTGCCTTCCGCCGCCATATATTCGGCGAAAGATAAAAACTCATCAACGCCGGCACCGAAGTGCCGCTTGAACAGGACGGGTTTCCCGGTCCTGGCCACACTGGCGAGCAGGTCCTGATTGTACATATTGCGGGCACCAATCTGCATTATATCAGCGTAGCTGGCCACCAGGTCAACCTGCGCCTCACCCCTTACCTCCGTTACCACCGGCATCCCAAATTTTTGGCCGGCTTCGTATAGCCAGCGCAATGCTTCCTCAGCTCCCTCCCGGCCGTTGGCCCCCAGCCCCTGAAAGGAATGGACGGAACTCCTCGGCTTGAAGATGCCGCCCCGCAGTATATGAGCCCCGGCTTGCTTCACCCCTTCGGCGATGCGGAAGAGCTGGTCTCTGCTTTCGATGGTACACGGCCCGGCGATAATCACCAAGTCGTCCCCACCGATGGTAACATTGCCCACTCGTATCTGCCGGCGGTCTCCCTCCTCATCAAAGCGCCTGCCGTATTCCTTGCTGATCAGTTTATATGGCGTCTCCACCATAAAGGCCTCCTTCACCCCGGGCAGGGTGGCAAAGTGGGAGAAATCTGCCCTGCGTTCATCCCCGATAAGGCCGATTACCGTCCGGAACTCTCCCCGCGAGACATCGGCCTTAAGACCCAATCTCTTAATTTCTTTCACCACGCTGGTGATTTCCTCTTTGGTAGCCTCCGATTTCATTATTATCATCCTCTTTCTCCTCAGTTAATCCTTCTGGTTTTACCATTAACGGGCAAATAAAAAAGCCCTTCTGGGGAGGGCTCTTCTGCTTGCTTCACTTCTGACTCTCTTTAACTATTAACCGCAATTAACTCATACAAAACCCTCCCCAGCGCTCGAGCGCCAGAAAAAGTAATAATAAAAATAATAATAGGCGTTAAACTTCTGACTTATCATCTCGACCAATTGCTTTTTACTTATGTTAAACATAGCACAATTGCAAATCATTTGTCAATATATAACCTGTACAATTAATGCGGCTGTGTTATAATTTTAAACGCAGTAAAGTGGGGAGGCCGGAATTCTGGAAGGCATCGAAGTAGCCCGCAGGGCAGTGGACGCCGCCGGTGACCGACAGGCCGGCGATATCGTGCTGCTTGATACCCGAAAGGTGTGCAGCTTCGCCGATTACTTCGTCATCTGCACCGGCGAAAGCGAGCGGCAGATAAAGGCTATCTGCGAAGAAGTGGAACACAGCCTGAAAAAAGAGGGAGCCCACCCCATCCACCACGAAGGCACGGCGGAATCGGGCTGGCTTTTGCTTGACTACGGGGACGTAATCGTGCACATATTCTCCACGTCAGAGCGGGAATTCTACCAGCTTGACCGGCTCTGGGAACAGGCCGACCTCGTGCTCCAGATTCAGTAGAACAGCGCTGCGGCTCTTGTTCTAAAAGATTTCTTCTTCAGTGAAAAACAGCCTGATTTCTTTCTCCGCCGTCTCCACGGAGTCGGAGCCGTGTACCGCATTGCGCGTTACGTCCAGACCGAAATCAGCCCGTATCGTTCCGGCGTCGGCCCTGGACGGGTCGGTGGCACCCATTGCCTGCCTGATTTTAGCCACGGCACCCTCCCCGGCAAAGACCGCCGCCACTACCGGCGCTGAGGTCATATATGCCACCAGCTCGCCGAAAAATGGCCTGTCCCGGTGAATGGCATAGTGCTGCTCGGCCAGAGCTTTGTCCATACGCAGCATCTTGAGCGCCACCACTCTGAGCCCCAGTTTCTTAAAACGGCTGATAATTTCATCGCCCTGCCCGTTCCGCACGGCATCGGGTTTAATCAGCACCAGAGAACTTTCCATTGCCGCCATTATTTGCCGCTATCATCCTTTCTTCGGCGAATTGAAAATCGCGGCCAGGTCGGCCACGCTGACATATTCCAGGCTATCAACCAAGGCATCAGCCTCGCCGAGCTTTGCTTCCGGGTGGCTGTTGGTCACGGCGAGGCATTTCATGCCGGCCCGCTTGGCGGCGGCCACGCCGGCCACAGAATCCTCAATGACGGCGCAGTTCCCCGGCTCAACCTTCAGTCGCTCGGCAGCGAGCAGGAAAATCTGCGGGCTTGGCTTTCCCTCCGTGACTTCCCTTCCCCAGACGACAACGCCAAAGCTGTCCTCTATGCCCAGCTGCCGGGTAACAAACTGCCCGTTCTCAACAGGGGAGGATGTCGCCAGCGCCACCCTGACCCCGTACTCTTTCAATTCATCAATCAACTCTATCGCGCCCGGAAACGGCTTTATATTCCCCGCCGCCTTCTTGCGGAACAGCCCTTCTTTTTCCACCAGAATGGCCTCTATTTCACTTTCCGGATAATTTTCCCCGGCAATGCTCCGGATAATGACATCGTTACGTTTCCCGAAATTGCGCTGAAAGACCTCTCTGGAGTACGTTAAGTTTCTCTTCCCCAGAGCGTCCTGCCACGCCTGAAAGTGAAAAGACGCGGTATCGGCAATCACCCCGTCCATATCCCAGATAACCGCCTCAAGCCGGTTGCCTTCAAGAATGACCTGTACCGCCTTACCGTCGGCCACCAGCGTGCCATCGAGCGAAGTCAATTTCCCCTCCACCTCGATTGTCCTGCCCTCGTTCTTGACCACCTCAGCGGTGATAATCAGCCTGTCATCCACGCGGGCGGGGCGCTTGAAGTTGACCTGTATTGACGCGGTGAGAAAACCAAAGTTGCCGTTCATCAGGACGGCATGTCCCATTGCCTCGTCAAGCATGGTGGTGATGATGCCGCCGTGTATGATATCCGGCCAGCCCTGATACTGCTCGCCGGGGGCGAACTCCGTTCTGACACCTCTGCCGTCCCGACTGAATTTAAGACGCAAACCGAGCGGATTCCGCCGCCCGCAGCCGAAACACAGGCCCTGACCTGATGCTGCCGCAGAGGGCGCTGGCGTTTTTTCTTCCATCCTTTTCTTCACCTGCATACAGTATTACGCGGCGAAATGCTCCCAGCCGGTTTTTGCCAGGCGAACCGGCTCGCCGTGCTCGTCAACCATGACTATACTGCCCGGCTCTTCAGCCACAACCTCACCGATTATCGTTACCGGGCAGGAAAGCTCTGCCTTCACCTTTTTGATTACCGACTCGCTGGCGGCGAACAGCAGCTCGTAGTCCTCCCCACCGGCGGTGGCCAGCTCGAACGCCCGGTCACCGAATTGAGCACTGACCGCAGGCGCAATCGGTATCTTTTCCGCCTCAACTCTGGCACCGACCCGGCTTGCCTCACAGATGTGTTTCAGGTCGGACATGAGCCCGTCACTGATATCGATGGCCGCTTTCACGCCCAGTTCCACCAGCTTTTGCCCCTCGGCCACCCTCGGCTCTGGTTGCAGAAAAGCCCGGCGCAGTTGATTGTTTGACTCAGCATCGAGCTCAAGCTTTTTATCCAGCATCTCCATGCCGGCCGCCGCTGCGCCGAGCGTACCGGTCACGGCGATTTTTTCACCGGGGCGGGCGGCGGAGCGGGTGAGCATCCGGCCATCTTTATTTCTAACACTGCCCAGCACGGTAAGGGTGAGCGACACCAGAGGCGCGCGGCAGGTATCGCCGCCGACGATGGCCACCCCGAAGCGCTGCGCCAGCGCGAGCATCCCCTGGTACATTGCTTTAACGTCGTCCACCTCCGTGTCCGGCGGCAGGGCCAGCGAGACCACCGCATACTCGGGAACGCCGCCCATGGCGGCAATATCGCTCAGGTTAACCGCCAGTGACTTCCAGCCGAGCTCGTACCAGGGCGTGGTTTCCAGCCGAAAATGGACGTCCTGAAAAAGCGAGTCGGTGGTTACCAGCTGCGTGCCGGGAGCGCCTTTCCAGGCGGCGGCGTCATCCCCGATGCCAATAAGTAGTTTCCGGTATGACGCCGCGCTCTCATCCTGCGCATCGGAAATCATCTTAGCCAGGAGGTCAATCAGCCCGAACTCTCCCAGCGCCGAGACTTTCATAGCTTTAAGATTATAGCACGGCGAGAGTGTGGGGATAAAGCAGAGGGTTCTATTTGGAATTGGTTGATATTGGTGTCATTAAAATTAAAACGCTGATATAAATGCTGCAGCAGAGGCAAGAATGAAACCTACAAAATTGATAATACCCATAAATTTGAAAGCCTTGTATACTGTAGTATTCAGGCTTATTGCACGATTGCTTTCATTATCCACTGTACCACTGCCGCCTACTTTTGCAAGTTTCCTTAGGTCACATTGGATAGGTCTACCGAAAATCCAAGTGATAACGGCTAATGCTAAAAACAGAACAGCTAATACTACCCAAAAAAGGAATAAACAATTCATACTTGAATCATATCATCACCCCATAAAGAAAACAATTTAGTGAATGTATTATAAAGAGGTGCAATCAACCAAATGCAAGTAAAACCTATTCCGCTATCAAGCACTTAATGCTATTTTTAGGTCATACTCGATTAGATTTGATTACTCATTCTGTGTGGGCACCAGCTTTACCTCCCCCCACACCCCCAGCTTATCGTCCTTAATGATGACCACTCCTTTAAGCCGCCCGATACTGCGGGCAAACTCAATGCCCTTCTCTATGTCCGTTACATCGCTGACCCGGTTGCCGATGGCGGTGGCCGCGGCATCGGCCAGCGCGGCGGAATCGGCGAGCACAACCACCGCATCCGCGCGGCCGAAGCTCAGCGAGTGCCCCACCGTCCCCGACGAGGTGCAGATGCCCAGCGGCGTGTCCTCCGGCTCTATCTGCAGCCCCAGCTTTCCGGTCAGCGGAGACCTGCCGGCAAAGACGCCGATGGTTCTCTGGCGCAGGCTTTTTAAATAGATGTCGCCGCCGTTCTCCACAATGACTTCCGGAGAGAACTCGAGCAGCTCTCTGCCGACAGCCTCGGCGATGACCCCCGCCACCGCCGCCATCGGGCCGACACCGCACAGGCGGGCGGCAGCGGCCATATCGCGGACGATTTTCGGCGCGTCCTTCTCAACCTCAACCGGCTCCAGAGAGGTCAGGAAATCGGGGTGGTGGGCAATGTACTTCTCCAGACCCTCGCGGTGCTTCAGCGCCAGCCGGTGTGCCCTGCGCCGCAGGTTGCTCGCGGCGCGTATATACAGGTCCGTCTCCTTCACCACGACGCTGAAACTGGCCAGGTCATCGCCCTTTACCCAGTGGCGGTAGGTACGCGGCTGATACATCTCATCAAAAGTGGACTTCCATGGCCCGCGGCGGACAGGCCTTGATACACAGTCCGCAGGCCACGCATTTTTCATGGTCGAACTCGACCTGCCTTGTCTTCGGGTCGACCTCGAAGGCGCCGGGAGGACAGATGGTGACGCAGGCGCCGCAGTTGGTGCAGCGTTCCTCGTTCCGCGTAATGTCCTGACTGAGCGACTGAATTTTGAGCCCGGACTTGAGCAGGAACTTGATACCTCTGTCATATTCTTCCTGCTCGCCCTTAAGCTGCAGCACCAGCACCCCTTCCTCCTCCGGCTCAGCGGTGATGGACGCCCGCAATATATTGAATTCAAGGTTATAGTCTTTAACCAGCCGGTAGATGACCGGTTGCTCCACCAGCCGCCTGGGAAAGTGCAAAACAACTCTTTTTGAAACTGCCATTATCGCTGCCTCCAGTTCATATCGACTTAAATCTCCAGCGGGCGCTCTTTCAAAGGTTTGAAGGTCACCCCGGACTCAACGCCCGGCAGCGGTGCCACCGCCTCGGTGAGCAGGAACTCGCCTCGCAGTATCCAGCCCTTCAGGGTCTCCGCAATCTTCATGGCCCGGGAATAGCTGGACAGGGAGCCGGTGGGCACCTTTTTACCCTGAAGCTTTACCGTGCCGCGCTTCAACTCCGCATAGCTTACTTCACCAACGATGTCCGCTTTCAGGTTGGGATAGGCATCTGAATAGTCAACCACCCCGGCATATATCTCCGCATCGGTCACCGCCGCATGGCGGAGGATTTCCTCATCAAGTACGGGGATGGGCACGCCGATACCCACGGTCAGGGTGACGCCGTAGCCGTACATGCTCGTTCCCACCAGCCACCTGGGGCTCATCCTTTTCAGGTCACCGATTACCGCCAGCGTCCCGGCACCCCGCTTCGGCACACCGGTTTCGGTACGGGGCACATCCGGGTTATGCTGGGTGCCCTGCCAGGCAACATACCCGATGCCTCCACCCAGAAAAATCCTGGTGCCGATGCCGATGGTCCGGTAGTACGGGTCATTGAGCAGCGGCGAGAGCTGCCCGGCGCTGCAGTAGTTGACATTGCCCAGGCGCGGCTTGAGCACCCCCATGTAGGTGTAGATGGTCTTATCGGATAGATTTACGGCCACGTTATAGTTCTGGTAGGCATTGCGGACATTGAACAGCACCGCTTCATTCAGGTTCTTGATATTTATCCAGGTCTCCAGACGCTTCCTCGGGTAACAATCGGTGCCGTAGGCGGTCGCCATCAGACGGATATCTTTACCGGCGACCAGTTCCTCGATGACGTGACCACCGCCGTAGTTGAAATCGCCGGGATGCACCCGGTTTCTGGGGTCATCATCGGGCAGGGCATTTGCCCCCAGGAAAACGTCCACCGCCGCCAGGCCGGGATAGGCAAGGACGTCATTGAGGTAAACTCGTCCGCCACCAAGCTTTATTCTGGGTTTGCTGTGACCGATATTGAAGTAGATGCCGGACGAGCACATCGGGCCGAAGGTGCCCGTGGTCACCACGTCAACATGCTGAGCCGCCTTCTTTACGCCTTTTTCTTTGACCAGGTCAATGACTTCCTCAGCATTGACTACTACAGCCTTGCCCTGCTGTATTTTCTCGTTGATTTCCGCTATCGTTTTCATCATGCATTGCCCTCCAAGACATAGTTTCACCGGCTGTTCGCCCTCTCGGGCAAAGCATGATACATATATTCATCACCACACTAACAAAACCGCGCTTCATCCTTCTCCCACCATCTCCCACCATAAAACGATGTAAAACGCATTATATAATTTATAGCTGAATTAGTCAAAAGGGAAGAGCCTTTTTGGGTTCTGCTCGGTTGTGGTTGGTGGGGCTGAGTCCTATCGGTAAATCATTAGAAGATGGATTTTCTATCAAATATAAATTGGTTATATCGTATAATTATCTCTTTTAGACTTATTAGGCGTTGGCTATGAATTCTTAGAGTTTTCAAGTGTTCGCTATTTAATTTAAGGTTTAAGAATGGTTCGGGAGGAAAATCAATCCAATCTAGCGTTTTGTATATACCAGCTTCAGTTTTTGAAAACTTACTAAGAGTAGACAATACAGCTTTATCCCATTTCTCGCTATCATTTATCCACTTTTCTATTTTAGCTACATCTGTAAGGCGCATGCCTTTATTTCGGAAATAAACACCACAAGACCTGTATTTCGTTAACTTAATCAGTGCTTTTTCTAGTTGGTCTGCAGGTATTAGAATTCTTTCAACTCTATGGTAAACAAGGTATTGTGCTATAAAAAATGCAAATAAGAATAAACCTATTGCCACATAATTGGGAATGATTGTATCACCTTTAACATATAATGGAATCAGTTGAAAACTAGCAAAGAAAACACCTATTGCTAAAACCCACCATTTACGCAAAGTCTCCCAAAGATATTTTGCTAAAGATTTTATGAAAGATCTAAACATGATTTTTGTCCTCGTTTACAATTTGTGCTTATTATACACCTTCTTATGGTTCATCATTATTACATTTGACATAGAACATTAGTTCATATCTTCTCATCCCGCACGAAAATTGATATAGTAATACCATGCGCTATGCCATCGCCGCCGATATACACGCCAACCTGACCGCCTTCAACGCGGTGCTCGATGATATGGAGCGGAGGGGAGGGGTGAAAGAGATATGGTGCCTAGGAGACATAGTCGGCTACGGGCCTGACCCTCACGAATGCGTTGAACTGCTGCGACAGCACCGCCATGTCTGCGTGGCCGGAAACCATGACTGGGCCGCCATCGGCAAGATAAGCACCGCCGATTTTAATCCCGATGCCGCGCTTGCCTGCCACTGGACCGCCGGGCAGTTAAGTCAGGAAGATATTCAGTACCTGGAGAACCTGCCCCTCGCCATCGATAAAGATGTATTCACACTGGTACACGGCAGCCCGAGAGAGCCGATATGGGAATACGTTATCTCAACCAGCATTGCCAGGGAGAACTTCAGCTTCTTCCGGTCGCCTTACTGCCTGGTCGGTCATTCCCATGTCCCCCTCGTCTTCAAAGAAGATAACGGGTCCTGCACGTTCAGCCGGCTGGTGGACAATATCGGGCTCGCCCTGGGCGAAAGCCGGTTGATTATCAATCCCGGAGGGGTGGGACAGCCGCGGGACGGAGACCCCCGCGCCAGCTACGCAATCTACGACAGCGACACCAGAATGGTAAGATTATACCGTATACCCTACGACGTTGCCGCCGTACAGGACAGAATGATGGAGAAAGGTCTGCCCGTACGATTGGTGACACGACTGCAGCACGGTATATAGAGCGGCTATTGCACACAGGTATGCTTGACAAAGCCTCCCATCCCGATTTACGATTTTCTTGAGGTCGTGCTAGACGGGGAGCTAGCGGTGCCCTGAACCTGCAATCCGCTACAGCAGGGTTGAATTCCGGCTTGAGGCCCTTGTCTGGTAGGACTACTCTGGCTAAGCGGTGTTGAAGGCCGGGTCCTGCGCGGCGGAAGGCTATGAACCCCGTCAGATCCGAGAGGAAGCAGCGGTAAATAGTATTTTCCGGGTGCCGCAGGACTGCCTGGCTGGAGCTGGCTGGCCTGAGCAAGCTATTGGGCGGGGTCGAGGGCCGGTGCACGGCCTCATCGCTTTCAAACAGGTTACGGGCGGTGTCATTTGAAAGAGAAATCGCTTCTGGCGGAAACCAGGCGGTTGCTGCGCCACTTTGATTTAAGGGCAAGGAAGAGATTAGGACAGCACTTCCTCATCGATAACGAGGTGCTGCAGCGGGTACTCTCCGCAGCTGATATCACCGCCGATGACACCATTATGGAGGTCGGCCCTGGGCTGGGAATTCTGACCACAGAGCTTGCCCAGAGAGCAAGGCATGTCATCGCCATTGAGCTTGATGATAAACTATCAGACCTTCTGAAAGGGGAAATGGCTCCTTTTTCGAATGTCACCGTTATTAATGCCGATATTCTCAAAATTGACCCGTCTGATTTGGTGCCTGAGCCAGGGCGGTACAAGGTGGTGGCCAACCTCCCCTACTACATCACCTCTCCCGTCCTGCGTCACTTTCTGGAAGCCTCCGTCAGGCCGGGCCTGATGGTGGTGATGGTGCAGAAAGAGGTGGCCGAAGCCATTGCCGCCGGGCCGGGGAAAAGGAGCCTGCTCAGCATCAGCGTGCAGTTTTACGGTCAGCCCATGATTATCAGCCGGGTGCCGGCGAGGGCATTTTACCCGGCACCGGAGGTCGACTCCGCCATACTGCGCATTGACCTGTATTCAAAGCCGGCAGTGGCAGTGGATGATGCCGACAGCTTCTTTGCCACGGTCAGGGCTGGCTTCGCCAGCCCCCGCAAGCAGCTCGCCAACTCCCTGTCTTACGGCCTGGGAATGCCCAAGGCCGACGTTGTTCAACTGCTGGCAAAAGCGGACATAGCGCCGCAGCGCCGCGCCGAGACTTTGACCCTTGAGGAATGGGCGCGGCTGAGGCAGGCGTACGCACAACGGAAGAGAGGGAAGGCGACATGCTGACCATCCCGGCACCGGCCAAGCTCAACTTAACCCTTGAGGTGCTCGCCAGGCGTCCCGATGGCTATCACGAAATCAGGAGCGTCATCCAGACCATCAGCCTCTGCGACCGGCTCACCTTTCGAGCCAGCCAGTCAGTGGACATCAGGTCAGACTTTCCGGAATGGTCGGCGGAGAAAAGCCTCGTCTCACGGGTGGTCGAACTTATTCAGGAGACCTTTGGCATCAGCAAAGGAATCTCCGTTGATATTGAAAGCCGCATCCCTCTTATCTCTGGATTAGGAGGTGACAGCAGCGCCGCCGCCGCCACCCTGCGCGGCCTGAATGAAGTCTGGGAACTGAACCTGCCAGAGGCAAGTCTGCTTGAGCTTGCGGCGCAGCTCGGCTCGGATGTCCCTTTTTTCCTCTATGGCGGCACAGCATCTGTGCAGGGAAGAGGCGAGGTGGTAACGCCACTCCCCCATTTACCCCACCACTGGGTGGTTCTGGTCATGCCCGATGTGCCCCACCCGCCCGGCAAGACATCCAGACTCTATGCCAGCTTGAATACCAGCCACTTCACCGATGGGCGTATTACAGAGCAAGTGGCGAAAGAGCTCCGGGAGGGAAAAGAGTCGTCAGCGCTTTTCAACACCTTTGAGAACGTCGCCTTCGCCGGCGGGTCGGAATTAAAGGTCTACCGCGACCATATCACAAAGCTCGGTGCCCCTCACGTGCATCTGGCCGGCTCCGGCCCGGCGCTCTTCACGCTTTTTAAAGATAAAGCCAAAGCCGAAGAACTATATACACGGTGCAAGCAGCAGAATATGGAAACTTATCTGGTGGAGACTTACTCCCCCACCGGATAGACATAGGCCGACGTAACGTTATAAGGTTCCGGGCACCAGCCGATTGACCTTCTCCCCGCCGTATCCAGGTACCAGTAGCGCCGCTCCTGGTATATCCAGGAGTTGCCGTACATTACATATTCCGGGGGCATGTTGATGCCCAGCCCGATGTGGTCGAACTCCTCGAAGAGCAGCAGCGCCACATCACAGCCCATTTCGTCGAGGATAGCCGCAAGCAAAATGGAGGTATCCTCGCAATCGCCCTCGCGTTCAAAGAGCGTCTCAACCGGATAGCGGGGATATTCATCCAGAGTCGCCGTGACATTGTCCCCGACATAGGTAAAACTCTGGACAAAGACGAGCGCGAGTTCGACTTTCGCACGGGCATCGAAACCTTCCGATGCCGCCACCTCATCAAGGTAGCCAGCGATATCGTCAATGGCGGCATCATCATTCGGGTCCGTCGCCATGGAGACGTATTCCGCAAAATAGTAGTAGGGATGGCGGTAATGATGATTCAGCCACGACGGCCTTCGCTTCTCCTTGTAATAGAAGTAGTTCTGGACAGGTATGTCCATGGTGAGGTTAAATTCTTTCCCTTTGTACGCGAACTGCCGGTGCACGGTTTCCCTTGCCCTCTCGAATTTCCAGACCTGTATCTGCGCCGACAGCGCCCAGCCAAAGAGGGCCAGCACCAGTACCAGCAATCCGAAAAAAATAAAATACGATTTCTTTCCGCCCATTGCCTAGGTGCCTTTCTCCGCCAGCCAGTTCAGAACCAGGACTTCCTCGTCACGCTTGGTCGCGGCTTTCCCGTCCAGCCTGGCTTCAAGCAGCCGATTCAGAATATCTTTGATTTCCGGCCCCGTTGCCACCCCCAGTCTTTGCAAATCTTCGCCGTTGAGGGCGGGCCTGATATACCGTAACCTGCTTAAGAATTCATTCAATCGGTGCACGGCCCCTGGTATTTCACCGGCAATTATAGTGACGACCACCGCTTCCACCGGATAGCCGACGAGCCGCGTGTAAACCTGACCCGATGTTATTTGCGGAGAGGCCAGATGCTCTGAATCTGCTTTCAGCCCAACTGCGCCAAGCACCGTTCTGGCGGTTGACCTGCGCAATCTCAGATATGAAACGAGCTCTTCGACCTCATCAGGCTTCATACGGTAAGCCAGCAGGGCAAGGTAGAGCCCGACTGATGGCGCATCGGGTGAACTCCGCTTTCGTGCCTGCTCGTATCTGGCCGACAGCCAGTCGTCTGCCTTCAGCTTGGGGTGCAGTTTCCCCAGCACGCCAAGCTCACCGGCGCGGCGCAGCGCTTTTTCCGGGTATGCTTCCTGGAAAATCATCTCCAGCTCGTGGCGGATGCGGTCGCCGCTGACCTTCTTCAGATAGTCGGCGTCACGCTTCACCAGCCCGAGCGTTTCTGGCTCTAATTGAAAATCCAGCCGCTGCTCGTAGCGAATAGCGCGCCAGATGCGGGTGGCATCATCGATAAAGCTCTTTTCATGGAGCACGCGAACCAGTTTCCCATTCAGGTCCGCCAGCCCTCCGTACAGGTCGAGCAGCCGGCCATATAAGCCGGGATTAAGCTCAACGGCCATGGCGTTGATGGTGAAGTCGCGGCGGAAAAGGTCTTCTCGAATGGTGCTGGGGTTGACCGTGGGCAGGGCGCAGGCTCTGGCATAGGTCTCGGAGCGGGCGGTGGCCAGGTCGGCGCTCCCGCCTTCCCACGTCAGCTTCGCCGTGCCGAAGCGCTGGTGGGTGACCAGTTTACACTTCTTGGCTTCCGCCAGTTCCTGCGCCAGAGCGATGGCGTCGCCCTCCACCACCAGGTCAAGGTCAAAATTTTCCCTTTCCAGCAGTAAATCGCGGACCACCCCGCCGACCAGATACAGCTTCTGACCACGTTTTTGCGTCAGCTCCCCGGCCAGCCGCATGAACTCAACCAGCTCTTCCGGCAGCTGGTTTTTTATTTTAACGGCTAAATTATTTACTTCAGGCACTGCAATCAAGATTATAGCACAGGTGGCTGATGCTAATCCCCATTTTAATTTCTCCCCCATCTTCGTTATAATTAATCCAATAATGTCGAAAAATAAAGTCGTCGCTATTGTGGGCATGGCCGGGTCGGGCAAGACGGAGGTCGCCCGGGTCTTTGAGCAGAACGGCTTCGTCAGAGTCAGGTTCGGCGATATCACCGACGAAGAGGTGAAAAAGAGGGGCCTTGTCCTCAATGAGGATAACGAGCGGCACATCAGGGAACTGTTGAGAAAAGAGCACGGCATGGCCGCGTATGCCAAGCTAAATATTCCCCGCATCGATGCCGCCCGGGA
>Ga0315545_1002862_pt1 | contig 15180 bp, 14 predicted proteins | sample SalMarSW160210MG_FD_203096 | JGI IMG/M metagenome (GOLD analysis project Ga0315545, IMG submission 203096) | Salt marsh sediment microbial communities from the Plum Island Ecosystem LTER, Massachusetts, United States - Salt Marsh Sediment SW1602-10 ... | reverse complement strand
TGGGGTAGATTTCCGGCGGCGTGGCTGGGGCTATCTCGCTCTCCACTCTCCCCTCAGGCACGCCCTCGGGCTCGGCCGGCATCGGCTCGGGGTAGTAGTCGTAGCCTTGCGTGACCACGAACTGCACGCGGGCGGTGTCGGCGGGGGCGGTAGCGCGGCTGTAGCCCTGGACGGTGATGCCCGCCGCGGCCTGGGACTGGAGCGGGAACGAGAAGCCCTCGGCTCCCCCGCTGCCGATCATGCTGCCAACGGGGTAGGCTGCACCAGCGTAGCCAAGGCCGGCGGCCTCTTCTTTCTCAGCGATGGCTGCCGCATAGGGGACAGCAGCCGACGCCGGTTGCGCGCTGGTGTTCGTGCTCCTCTCCTGGCCGGCCGCCGCCGCCAGGCCCTTCTCGACAGTCACCCCGGCCCCTGCGCCGCCGCAGGCCACAGCCAGGACGACCAATGCCGCCGCTAGCAACGCGAAGGGTATTAGTGTGAGCTTTGTCTTCATGAGCGTCTCCTTTCCAGATATTTACTCGATAGCATAGGTGATGTTCACGCTGACCACCACCTCCAGCTCGCCGGCGCTGATCTCGGTAACCGACGCTTCCTCCATCGCGAGGCCGATACCGCGGTCGAGGTAAGGCTGCGGGTAGTAGGGCGTGGAGATGGATTCGGTGATGTACGTGGGCTTGCCCAGGCTCACCCCGGCCAGAGTGGCCAGCTCCTCCGCCTTGGCCTGAGCGTCGGTCATCGCCTCCTCGCGCGCCTCACTGCGCAGGGCCGTGGTGTCGTCGATGGTGAAGGAGATGCTTTGCACCTGGAGCAGGTCGCCGCCCGCCTTCACGGCATCATCGATGACTTCGCCCACCTTGTCGATGTCCCGCACCTTCGCCTGCACCATATGGCTTACCCGATAGCCCGTCAGGATCTGCTCGTCGTTGCGGTAGTCGTACTCCGGGTAGATGCTGAACTGGCTGGTCTGGATGTCCTTCTCCTGGACGCCGTTGTCCTCCAGGGAGTCCAGCAGGTCGCTCATGGCTTCCTGAACCTGGCTGTTGGCCGCCTTGACCGTTGCCGCCTTGGCCGAGACGCCCAGGCCCAGCACGGCCATGTCGGGCGCGGCCGAAGCCCGTCCCTCGCCGCTCACGCTTAACCCCTGCGGTTCCGAGTTGTTGGCCAAGCTAGCGGCCGACGAGCCATACGGCCCCGACGACGGCTCAGATGCCGACGGTCCCGACGACGCCGCAGGCCCCGACTGGTCCGGCGAGGCCGATGAGTCGGAGCCGCAGGCAGCGAGCAGAACAAGGGACAAAAGCGCGCCCGCTATCAGCAGAACCCCTATCCCCTTCTTCATGAAGATCGCCTCCTTTATGCTACGGTCGGTTTCCAATGCTTCTCTGAAAACGGGCAAAAGCCCAAACGATCACAAGAACGCCTACGGCGGCGCCCAGGCCCACCTCAAGCCAGCGCACGGCTTCCTCCCGCGAGAGGCCGCCCTCGTCGTCGGCCACTCCTTGGACTTCCCACGCGCCAGCCTCAGCTTCATCCTCAAGGTTCGCCGCGCCAGCCTCAGCTTCCTCTTCGACCTCTGCCCCCTCCATCGCCTCCTTCTCCGCGTACTCCTCCTCTGAGACGCCCGTGCCCGCCTCCGGCGCCAATCGCCCCACGTCTGTGATACCGGGAACCAAAGGCTCTGGTGTCTCGACAGGCACAGCTGTCATCGCTGCTGGCGTCTCCGCAGGCGCCGCTTCCATCGCTCGTTGCGTCTCGGCGGCCGCCGGGGCAAGCATCGCCGGCATTTCCCCCTCCTCCTCCTCGCCATCCCCAGGCAGGCCAGCGAAGTCACCGACCACCACCAGGGCCAGGACGAAGGCGGCGGTTGCCGTCGCCAGGCGCAGGCCGAACTCCAGCCGCCTGGCCGCTGGCCGCGGGCGCACCTCCGCCACAGGAGCGGCTGCCAGAGTGAACGAGCGTGGCACCTCGGCCATGGGCAGGCTGCCCAGGGCCTCGACGGTGCTCCGAAGCTCTGCCAGCTCCTGGCGACAAGCTTGGCAAGAATCGAGATGGGTCTCCAGGCGACGGCGCGCCCGCTCGGAAAGCATGTCGTCCAGATAGGCAGAGAGGTCGCGGCGAAAGCGGCGATGGCGAAATTGCAGCAAGACTTCCAACATCACTAGTCCTCACTCTTCAAGACGAAACTGACCAGGCAGAAGTTCCCGTCGCGCCATCAAGTATTCGCGCATCCTGGCCCGGCCACGGGCAATGCGCGATTTCACTGTCCCCAGGGAGCAGCCCAGGGCCTCTGCCAGTTCCTCGTAGCTCAGGCCGTGGATATCGCGGAAGATAACCGCCAGGCGCTGCTCCGCTGGCAGGGCGGCCAGCCCTTGTTGCAGGTGCCTGCCCAGCTCACGGCGCAAGGCCTCATCCTCTGGCCCGGCCAGTTGAGAGGGAACGTCCGCCGGTGTGCCCGCTTCCAGCGTCGCGTTCAGTGATGCTGCCGACCGGCTGCGGCGGCGGCGCAGCTCATCGCAACAGATGTTGGCGGCGATGCGCAGAAGCCAGGCCCGAAAGTTGCCGCCCCGAAAGCTGCTAAGGCGACGGTAGGCATTGATAAAACTCTCCTGAGCCGCATCTTCGGCCGCCGCCGAGCCCAGCATCCGCAGACAGAGGTTATAGACCTGACGCTGGTAGACCTGCACCAGGGTGTTGAAGGCGTCCAGGTCCCCCTTCCGGCTGCTCTGGATGAGCTGTCCTTCGTCGGCGATAACCATCGACTTCCCCCACCAGGGCCCCACCCCTCTGGGCAGGCCCAGGGCCATTCTATCAGAAGGGCGAAAGGGGACGGCGAAACTTCTGGACGTGTAAAGCGTCATCTGTATTTGGTATACTAGGATCCTGAGGAGAGCGATCGTCCGATCCCTCTTCGATGTTGTTATGCAGTGGGAACCTCGACGGATAGAGCCGGAAGCCGAGCCAGAGCTGCCCTACGAGCCCGTCGCCAGGCCCGAAGAGGTGGTTGCCCCCAGGGGAAGCCGGTGGGCAGCCGCCCTTCCTCTGTTCATTGTCGGCCTGGCAGCGTTCGTGGTCGGCGCCCTTGCCACCAAAGCTCACGCCCCCGGAGAGACCTACCTGATCTTTATCGGGCCGATGGCCCTTGGTGCCGTCTCGGTATTGCTTGGCATGATTCTCCTCACGGTCATGCCCGACGACATCTCGTGGCCCATCGAGCGGCGCTACGTCACCGTCTATCGGGAGGTCGTCGAGACCCTCCTTCTGGCTCTGCTCATCTTCCTGGCCGTTAGCGAGACTCTCCAGAACTTTAAGGTGGAAGGGAGCAGCATGCTCCCCAGCCTGGAGAACGATCAGTACATCATTGTCAACAAGCTATCCTACGCCCAGTTCGACCTGGGCATCTTCGACTTTCTCCCCTTCTTCGACGCCGGCGACGACTCCACCCACCATCTGTTCGATAGCCCCCAGCGGGGCGATGTGGTGGTCTTCGAGTCGTCCAGGAGCCCAGACCGCGACTTCATCAAGCGGATCATCGGCGAGTCCGGAGACAAGGTGGATATCCACGATGGAGTAGTCTACATCAACGACGAACCCTTGGATGAGCCGTATATAAACACCCAAACCAGGTGCAGCGGTGAGTGTTCCTGGGTTGTCCCCGAGGGCCACTACTTCGTCCTGGGCGACAACCGCAACAACAGCAGCGACTCGCGGAGCAGTACAGTGGGAATGGTCCCCGAAGGGAAAATCATCGGCAAGACCTGGTTCTCCTACTGGCCCCTCTCCGACGTAGGCCTGGCTCCCAACCACTCCGTCTCCTTCGCCACCGAAGACTCGGAGGACTAGGATGGCGAACGAGATCGAGAGCCTCCTGCGGGAGGTGGGCGCCGTCCTCGATGGTCACTTCCTCCTGGCCTCCGGTCGCCATTCCCCCATGTATGTAGAGAAGTTCCGCCTTCTGGAGCAGCCACGCCACACCGAAAGGCTCTGTCGCCTGATAGCCGATCACTTTCGCCCCCAAGGGGTGCAACTGGTAGCGGCACCTACCACCGGGGGGATCATCCTCAGCTACGAGGTAGCCCGCCAGTTGGGCGTCAGGGGCATCTTCGCCGAGAAGGTGAAGGAGGGACGGCACTTCGGCCGCGGCTTTCGGGTGGCCCCAGGCGAGCGCACTCTGGTGGTGGACGACGTTCTTACCACCGGCGGCAGCATCCGCGAGGTTCTGGAGGCGGTGCGGGCCGCAGGGGGTGAACCCATCGGGGTGGCTGTCTTGGTAGATCGCACTGCCGGCCGCTCAGACTTCGGCCTGCCCTTTTTCGCCTGCCTGACCCTCGAACTGCCCAGCTACGACCCCGCCGAATGCCCCCTCTGCGCTCAGCAGGTCGCCCTCACCGTGACCTGAGGGGCGTTTCCTACACCCCGGCGGCGCCCGTCTCCTTCGCCACCTCCATTCGCGGCCTTCCTGCCATCAGCACAGCGGGGACAGCCACCAGAGCGGCCAGCCCCACTACCAGGAAGGCGAGCCGATAGCTGTCCGTTATGTCGTAGATCGCCCCAGCGAAGACAGGACCAGTGAAGCTCCCCACGCTGGCTACGAAAAACATCAGACCCTGGATACTGCCAAAGGCTCGTAGACCAAAATAGTCCGCCTGAAAAGCGGGCCGCACGGAGATAGAGGCACCCCAGCCCGGAGCGAAGATGATGAGGTACAGAGGAACCTGCCAGGCACTCTGAACCGTGGCCAACAGAAGGACGCCCACGCCAATGAAAAGATAGGCTGCGGCCAGCAGCTTTCGCTTGTCTACATAGTCCGCCAGCCAGCCGAAGCCCAGCCGGCCCGCCAGGCTCACTATCGGGACGCCCATCTGCACCGCCGAGGCCATCAGCGAGGAAAAACCCAATGACTCCTCCAGAAAAGCTACCTGATGGGCAATAACGGCCACGCTGGCGAAGCCGATCAAGCTCATAGCAAAGGCCACCAACCAGAAGGAGCGAGTGCGTAGCGCCTGGCCTATGGTGAGGCCCTCATCCTGGCGAGCGGCCACCCCGTAGCCAGGGCCCTCTACGCCCCCCGTGGGAGCCTGGCGCTCGCCGGCGGCTACCTGCCGCTCGGCCGGGAGGGCAGGCTCGCCATCGGGCAGAAGGCCCATATCCTGAGGCCGGTTGCGCACGACCAGGGCCAGAGGGATGCAGACGGCCCATTGAATGAAACCCATGATGAGCAGGGCCGTGCGCCAGTCGAAGGCCGCGATTAGTGAGGCCAGCACTACCACCATCAAGCCGCTGCTGCCACCGCCCACTGTCATCAAGGCCAAAGCCCGGCCCCGTTTTTTATGGAACCAGTAAGCGACCGCTGTCATCGCTACAGGGCCAGCGGTGGCGCTCATGCCTATGGCGATGAGCGCTGCAACGGCGTACAAGTGCCACACTGTCTGGATGCGGCTGAGGAGAATGAAACCTGTTCCGACTAAGAACACCCCCGCCAGTACGAGGCGGCGAGGGCCCATCCGGTCGACCAGATAGCCGGCGACAGGGGCCCCCACTCCTCCAAGCTCTGTCCTGAGAGAGAAAGCGCCGGCTATGGCGGCCCGCGACCAGCCGAACTCCTTGGTCATGGGGGTGATCAAGGTGCCGAAGCCGTAGAAGAAGGTGCCGGTGGTCAGAAAGATGATGCCGCCGGAGGCAAAGACCACCCACCACCCATAAAACAAGACTACTCCTTAACTTGCCCAGGAAGCCGGCGCCCGCCAGTTCCCAATACAGGTTAAATGATAGCCGCCCTACCCTCCTCGGCCAACCCTCGCCCAGAGGCGCGCCGAAAAGCGCCCGCCCTCGCCTCTAGGCCGTGGGCGCGGCGACCGGCTTCCCCGCCCAGGCGGTCGGCCTTCGTGTCATCAGCACAGCGGGGGCGGCCGCCAGAGCGCTCAGCCCCATGATCAAAAAGGCGGGCCGATAGGTATCCACCATGTCGTAGACCGCCCCAGCGAAGATCGGACCAACAAGCGGCGCCAAGGTGGCCATGCCCCACATAAGCCCCTGAATGGTGCCAAAGGCGCGCAAGCCGAAATACTCCGCCTGCAGAGTGGGCAGTACGGTAATGGCACCACCGAAGGCGGGGGCGAACACCACCAGGAACACAACGGCCTGCCAGGGGCTGTGAACGGCAGCGAAGATGAGTATGCCCAGGCCTTGCAGGGTCCAGGCCGTCGCCAGCAGCCAGCGCTTGTTCAGGTAGTCAGCCAGCCAGCCAAAGCCGACTCTCCCCACTAGGCTGCCGAGGGGGATGCCCATCGCGATGAGTGCAGCCCCTTCCTCGGTAAAGCCGCCCGATTCGTCAAGGTAAGCTATCACATGGACGATGATCGCCAAGGCACCTATCCAGCCCAGGATCAGCGCCAACGTCAGCAGCCAGAAGGAGCGTGTCTGCAGGGCCTGGCCTATGGTTAGCCCTTCCTCCGGCCCTATGCTACTGCTCCCAGCTTGGCCGTTCACGGCCTCCGGCGGCGGGCTCCCCGACGCCTGGCTCAGGCCGGAAGGCTCACCATCCGGCAGGAGGCCCATCTCCTCCGGCCGCTGGCGCACCGTCAGGGCCAGTGTCATGCAGATAGCCAACTGGCCGACGCCCACGATCATTAGGCCAGCGCGCCATTCGAAGAGAGCTATGAGCAAGGCCGTCAGCAGCACCATCACGCCGGCTGCCCCCTCACCCGCGCCCAAGATGCCCAGGGCGCGTCCTCGCTTTTTCACAAACCAGTGAGCAATGGCTACCTGGCACACCTGCAGCGCGGCCAGGCTCATACCAACGGCGATAACCGCTACGGAGATGTAGAACTGCCAGAGCGTCTGGATCTGGCTAAGGGCCAGGAAGCCGCCGCCCACCAGCGTCACGCCCGCCACCAGCAGGGGGCGCACACCGACGCGGTCCACCAGATAGCCAGCCACGGGCACAGTCAGCCCCGCCATCAGAGCGGCGATGGAGGGGCCAGCACCGATAGCAGCGCGCGACCAGCCAAACTCCTCCTCCAGGGGATCGACCAGGGTGCCGAAAAGGTATAGCGGCCCGGCGCTGGCGATGAGTATGATGGTGCCCGCGGCGATGACCACCCACCAGCCGTAGTAGAAGGGCACTACCCGAGCCAGCGCAGAACTTGGTCGCTCCATGCTCTCAATCCTGGCCAGATGATAACCACCCCACACGCCTCAGCCAACCCTCGCCCTGTCCAGGCGCGGTATCACCTCGCCCGTTTTCACTTTTGAACCGTAACAAGCGGGGCCAACCTATCGTCATTCTTACTAGCCAGACTTTCGGCCAATCATGACCTCAGCCTCCGCCTGGACAGGGGTCTACTATAAGGAGGGCTGCGATTCCCTTGGCTGGTGATATAGGAAGAAAAGAAATCGCGTACCTCCACAGAGTCTACAGACAGAACCAGCGGGCCAACAAGGGAGCGATCCTGGATGTCATCGAGCCCCGCGTCCACGGTCGCCTTCTGGACTGCGGCTGCGGCGATGGCGAGTTCACTGTCCAAGTCGCCTGCCGCGCCCGTGTGTCGGAGGCCTACGGCATCGAGTGCGTCGACGACCGCATCAGGGAAGCCACTGATCGGGGGGTCATCGTCACTAAGGGCGACCTTAACGATCCGCTACCCTACAAGAGCGATTTCTTCGACGCCGTTCACGCCGACCAGATCATCGAGCACTTGCCCAACATCGATCTCTTCCTCAAAGAAATCAAACGGGTGCTGCGGCCCGACGGCTACGCTATCCTCTCCATCAGCAACCTGGCTAGCTGGCACAACCGCTTCTCCCTAGCGCTGCGCATGCAGGCCGTACCCTCTCACACACCCAACGACGCCGTGGTGGACAACGCCCCCGACCCGCCACAAGCAATGTGCCATCCCTCTCAGAGTGATAGCCGTCTGCTCGTCTTCAGCTTTCGGGGCTTGGCAGAGCTATGCCACTATCACGGCTTTTGGGTAGAGCGCCTGACATTCGCCGGCCACTATCCCCTTCTACCCCACCTGACCCACCTCACGGACAAGCCGGACACCGTCCACGCTACCTTCTTGATCGCCAGACTCCGCCCCAGCTCCTGAGAGAAGCAAAGGCCAGATCTTAGGCCATCACCAGGCAAAAAAGTATCTGCCGGAGGGGTATCCCACCGGCAGATGACTTTTCCCCGGCCAAGGGAAGGGGACCCGACGTTATGGCTTAAAAGCCTTTTCCGAAATGAAAGACGGGCGATGCGCGAGAATGTTACAGAGTTTTCGGGGAATTGTTCGACTAATATGGCCCTGCCCCTGGCCTACACGGAGAAGAGGAAGCATCCAGCGACTTGCCACTGACGACAGCCGACGTCTCGCCGAAGGCGAAGAGCGAACGCGGCCTTGCCTTTAGCCCTGGCTCGAGGGACCGGCCAGGTCGGCGGCGATCCTACGGACGATAGCGGGTAGGGCTTGCCTGAGCTTAGGCGTCAAGCTCTCGCCGAAGGTAGAGGTATCAGCGGCAGCGATAGCGTAGATCAGAATTTGCTCCGGCACGGGCAGGCCCATCAGCCGGGCCAGACGCAGGGCTTGCCCTACGCCGATGCCATGACTGGAGGTTGACGAGACATTTTCCAGCTCGTCGCTATCCAGGCGCCAGACCTCCCCCACCCGCGCCTCGTCCTGCATCACATCGATGATCACCGCCCGGTCGTAGCCAGACAGAAGCTGGACGGTCTGCATTCCCGCTACCGCCGCCTCCACGAGGTCGATGTCCTCGCCCCCCACCAGTTCATATAGCTGGCGGGCAGCCTGCAGGCCAGCGGCGTCGTCGGAGAGGATAGGGTTGCCCAGACCCAGGATGAGGGTCCGCAACCGCTAGTCCCTTCTGAGGCTCTGGATAAGGTTCCTCTGGCTGTCGTAGATGCTGACGATCAGAGGCATCTGCCCGGGCAAGGAGTGGGTGGCACAGGCCAAGCAAGGGTCGTAGGCCCGAAAGGCCATCTCGATGGTGTTGAGAAGACCCTCGCTGACCACCGTGCCCTTCTTGATCAGGCCTTTGGCCGCCTTGTTGATGGACATGGCGATGGCCCCATTGTTGTGGCCTGTCCCCACGATGAGGTTGACCTTCTTGGCCAACGCGTTTTCGTCTGCCCAGTAGTGGTGAATCAGCACCCCCCGCGGCGCCTCCACCACCCCCACGCCCTCGCCGGGGGTCTCGGTGGGAATGGTGCGGATGTTGGTGCTGGTTATCTCCGGGTCTTGGCTCAGCTCCAGCAGGCGCTCGGCGGCGTACACCAGCTCCACAACGCGTGCCCAGTGGGTGGCCAGCGTGGCGTGCACCGGCTTGCCCCCCAGGGTGGAGTAGAACCGCTCATACTCCGCCTGAGCCAGGGGGGTGGCCATGCCATCGGCGGCGTTGAGGCGCGCCAGGGGAGCCACCCGGTAGATGCCACTGCTTGGCCCATCCGTCAGGCCGTTCCAGCCGACTTGCTTGAGGAAGGGGAACTTGAGATATGACCAGGGCTCCACGTGCTCGCCAATGTAGTCCAGGTACTGAGACGGGGGGAACTTGGCCACTTCCTTGCCCTGCTGGTCCACCACCCGCAGCTGGCCGTCATAGAAGTTCGGGTGGTTGTTCTCGTCTACCAGGCCCATGTAGTAGGTCTGGTGGGCGAAGGTGTCGCTGAGGATCAGGTCCACGTAGTCCTTGTTGGCCAGCACTACGTCGTCCACGATCTTGATGGTTAGCTTGCCGAACTCTATTGCCGCCTTGGCGATCTCCTCGACCTTGGCCCGCTCCTCCTCGGTGAGACCCTTGCTTATGCCGCCGGGCAGGCCGCAGGTAGGGTGGATGTACTTGCCGCCGAGCATGGCCACCACCTCGTGGGTAGCGGCCAAAGCGTTCAGCACCTGGCCGCCGATTTCCATGCCCACCTTGCCGATGACGCCCACGATGTTGCGCTCGGCGGCGGGGGCGTCCGGCCCTACCACGAAGTCGGGGCCGCCCAGGGCGTAGAAGTGAGTAGCGTGGTCAGCTACGTAGAAGGCGCTGTACAAGAGCTCCCGCAGCTTCTTGGCCGCAGAAGGGGGCTCCACCTTGAAGACCGCATCGAGGGCCTTAGTGGAGCACATATGGTGCGCCTCAGGGCAGACCCCGCAGATGCGGGCGGTAATGACGGGCAGAGTCTCTACCGGCCGCCCCTCGCAGAACTTCTCGAACCCCCTCAGCTCCGGCACTTGGAAATAAGCGTTTTCCACGTCCCCCTCATCGTTGAGGAAGATCTCGATGCGGCCGTGTCCCTCCAGCCGGGTGATGGGGTCAATGCTTATTCGACGCGTCTCCACCTTGGCCTCTGTCATCTCTTCTCCGCTCCTCGCTCCCTGTCACTCCACTCTGCGGCCTCAGAAGGACCTGAGCCGCTACTGCGCCGCCTCGGCCGACACTGCCTCGCGCTGGCGCTTCAGCCTCAGGCGGTGCAGAAGCGATACGGGCAGGCCGAACATGTAGAAGGCGGCGATAGAGTCGGGAATGCCGCTCAGTATCCGTTCGATCTCCTCTGGGTCTCGGGAGTCGATACTGGATGTCACCGCGCTCAGAAGCTTGGCTCCCTGATCCACCGCTCCCGGCGCCGGCCCGTAGCAGCCGATGCAGGGCATGTTCACCTGCGGACAGGGCGCTTCACAGCCGCCACGAGTGGCGGGCCCGGCACAGAGAATGCCCTGGTCCAGAAGGCACTTCTCGGGCTCGGGGATGATCTGGTAGGTGCGATGTATGGCTTTGATCGACTTGTCCTCCTTGGTGCGAGGGCAGTCATCGCACACCGTCTTCTCTGATGCCCCGATCACTGAACCGGGAGGAGGCAGCTCCGCCCCCTCTGTCACCGCCGCTATCAGTGTCTGGACCACCGCTTCCGTCTGCTTCTTCGTCGGTGGACAGCCGGGCATGTAGTAATCGACCGGCACTACTTGATTGAGGGCGCGGACCGTGTCGTAGAACTCCGGCAGGGTAAGCTCCCCCTCGGGCACCTGGAAGCTTAGCTGTGGGTAGGTGCCCTCCTCGTTGACCGTAGAGGGCGTCTCCCGGTAGCTGCTCTCGAAAATCCCCTGGCGGTTGGTGACGTTCCCCAAGCCGGGGATGCCTCCCAGGTGAGCACAGGCCCCGTAGGCTACCAGCACCTGCGACTTCTCCCGCAGCATGCGAGCCATGTGCTCCTGCTCGGAGTTCCTGATGGCGCCATTGAAGAGAGTTATCAAAATGCTCTTCTCCGGCAGGGCCTCTACGTCCTTGTACTTGAAGTCCATAATGCACGGCCAGAGAACGATCTCGAAGGCGTTGGCCACGTCTAGAATCTTCTCGTACAGCCGCACTACAGCTATCTCGCAGCCACCACAACTGGCTGCCCAATACAGGGCCATCTTCGGCTTTGCCATCCTAGGCCTCCCTAACGTTCTCCCACCACTGGAGCGGGCCCAAGGCTTTCACCTGCTCGGTCATCTCCCCGCATATCTTGGCCCACCTCGCACCCTCACTGGCGGAAACCCACTCCAGGCGAAAGCGCTCCGGCTCGATTCCGAACTGCTCCAGCATCCTGCGCACCATAGTTATGCGCCGAATGGCCTTATAGTTGCCCTCCAGGTAGTGGCAGTCGCCGGGATGGCAGCCACCAACCAGCACGCCGTCGGCTCCTTCGGCGAAGGCCTTCAGGATGAAGGTGGGGTCAATGCGCCCGCTGCACATCACCCTCACCGGGCGCACGCTGGCCGGATACTCCATGCGCGCCGTGCCAGCTAGGTCCGCTCCCTGGTAGGCGCACCAGTTACACAGGAACCCTATGATCGTCGGCTCGTGGTTGCCCGATTCCATGGCTAACTACGCCTCCTTAAACTGCCACCAAGGGCAGCTTGGTGTCCGCTAGCAGACCCTCGATCTCGGCAAAGATCTGCTTGTCGGTGAAGTGGCGGCCTTTAATGGCCCCCGAAGGACAGGCAGCAACGCAAACGCCGCACCCCTTGCAGAGCACGTCGTTGATCCTGGCCACATCCTTCTCCTCATCGAAGGTGATGGCAGTGTAGGGACAGAGGTTCAAGCAGACCTTGCAACCGGAGCACATTTCCTCATCCACTACGGCAGTGGCGGCCTCGATCTCCACCGTCCCCCTGTCGATTAGCGCCAGAGCCTCTGCCGCCCCCGCCGAGGCCTGAGCCACGGTGTCCGGGATGTCCTTGGGCCCCTGGGCGCAGCCAACCACGAACACACCAGCACTGGCGGTGGCCACCGGCTCGAGCTTGGGGTGCTTCTCCAGGAAGAACCCATCGGCACCCCGACTGATGAGGAAACGCCTGGCCACTTCCTCGGCATCGGCCCGTGCTATCATGGCCGGACAGAGAATAACCATGTCCACCGGAATGCGCACCATCCTGCCCAGCAGGGTGTCCTCGCCGACGACCACCAGCTTACCCTGCTCCTCATCGCTTACCGCCTGGTCGGTGACCTGGGCAACCTTGCCCCGCACAAAGTTGACGCCCTCGTCGGACAGACGCTGGTAGAACTCCTCGAAGCCCTTTCCGTAGCAGCGCATGTCGATGTAGAGCTGGTATACGTCTGCCTCGGTCTTTTCCTTTATCAGGTGGGAGTACTTGAGGGCATACATGCAACAGACGCGTGAGCAGTACTCATAGTAGTTCTTGTCGCGGCTGCCCACGCAGTGGATGATGGCCACGCTCTGAGGAGTGCTGCCATCCTTCAACACCAGCTCACCAACGGTAGGACCGGTGGCGCTGCACATCCTCTCGAACTCCAGGCTGGTGATAACGTTGTCCAGGCGCTTGTAGCCGTATTGAGTGATAGGAGAGGGGTCGAAAAGGTCGTAGCCGGTGGCCACGATTATCGCCCCCACCTCTAGCTCGACGATCTCCTCCTTCTGATCGAAGGCGATGGCTCCCGTGGGACAGAGCTTCTCGCAGGCCCTGCAGGTCCCCTTCTTGAAGTAGACGCAGGTCTCCGTGTCGATGACCGGCACGTTGGGCACCGCCTGCGGGAAGGGCGTGTAGATCGCCTTGCGCTTGCCCAGCCCCATATCGAACTCGCTGTCCGCCTTCCAGGGGCACTTCTCCATGCAAAGGCCGCAGCCGTTGCAGAGCTCTGAGTCCACGTAGCGAGGCTTCTTCTTAACCTTGACCTTGAAGTTGCCGATGTAGCCGGAGACCTCCTCCACCTCGCTGTAGGTCATAAGCTCGATGTTCGGATGGGAGCCGACGGAAGCCATCTTGGGCGTGAGAATGCAGGATGAGCAGTCTAGGGTGGGGAAGGTCTTGTCTAGCTGGATCATGCGGCCGCCGACGGAGGGCTCTCGCTCCACCAAGTACACCTTGTGATCAGAGTCAGCGATGTTTAGGGCCGCCTGGATGCCGGCAATGCCGGCACCCACTATCAACACAGTGGGAGTTACCGGCACTTCCCTTCTCTCCAGAGGCTCCAGCAGGCTAGCCCTCCCGACGGCGGCGTGGATCAGGGCTTTGGCCTTCTCAGTGGCGCCGTTCTTGTGGACCCAGGAATCATGCTCGCGGATGTTCGCCATCTGAAAGAGGTAGGGGTTCATCCCCGCCTCAGCCACGGCCTTGCGAAACGTAATCTCGTGCATGCGGGGGGAACAGGAAGCCACCACCACCCGATTGAGGTGCAGCTTCTCTATATTCTCCTTGATCAGGAGCTGTCCAGGCTCGGAGCACATGAACTTATAGTCCACAGATGACACAACCCCGGGCAACCCGCTGGCAAACTCCCTCACCTCGTCAACATCTACGGTGTCCGCAATGTTGCTCCCGCAGTGGCAGACAAATACGCCGATCCTTGGCTCTTCCATGGCTACATGGCCTCCGCAACCAACTCGGTGATATCCCTTAACTCCAGCCGATCCAGCACGTCCTGCGTCAGGCAGCCTTCAAACATGAGCATGCAGTACGGACAGGCCAAAGCCAGCACGTCAGCACCCACCTCCAGCGCCTGCTGCGCGCGCACCTCGGCCAGCCTCTCGCCAGGCTTAGTCTCCATCCATACCTGACCGCCGCCGCCACCGCAGCAGATGCTGTTCTCGTGATGATTGGCCATCTCCACCAGCTCCACGCCCGGAATGCTGCTCAGGATCTCTCGCGGCTCGTCAAAGACGCCGCTGTGGCGCCCCAGATAGCAGGGGTCGTGATAGGCGACCTTCTTCTTCACCTCTTTGCTGAATTTTAGCTTGCCCTCCCGGATGAGTCCGGCCAGGAACTGGGTGGAATGCATGACCTGAAAGCCATTCTGGGCCATGGGATATTCGTTCCTGAAAGTGTAATAGCAGTGGGGCGAGGAAACCACGATGTTCTTGACACCGTTTTCGGCGAAGGCGGTCATGTTCTCCTGGACCAGCCGTTGGAACAGCTCCTCATCGCCCGCCTTGCGCGCGCTCTCGCCGCAGCAGGCCTCCTTGGAGCCCAGGATGCCGAAATCTATCCCCGCCTTCTGAAGAATGGTCACCGTAGCCTTGCCTATACGGCTGACGCTCGAGTCATAGGCGGTGGTACAGCAGGGGAAGTAGAGTAGCTGAGTGCCGTTGCTGAACGTCTTGACATTCAGGGCCTGAGCCCAGTCAGCCCGCTTCTCCGTCGGTTCACCCCAGGGATTGCCCGTGCCAGCAAGGTTCTTCATGGTGACGCGCAGGGAGTCGGGAACCGGCCCAACGCCCAGGGCAACAATGGTACGGCGCATAGCCCTCATCACGTCGATGATCTCGACGCCACGGGGGCACTGCTGGACACAGTTGCCGCAGGTGACGCACGTCCACATGTCCTCGCTCTCAAAGTCTACGAGCCCCAGCTGCACCTCGTGGATTAGCTTGCGGACTGGAAAGCTCTTTAGGACATTCCAGGGACAGGTACCAGTGCACAGACCGCACTGATAGCACAGCCTCAGTGCCTCACCCCCCATCTCCTTGACAATGTCTACCGCCTCTTTATAGGGGTTAGCAATTTGTCTTACCATCTATCGCCGTCCATTTCCGCTCCAGCCGGCCAGAAGCCAGCCGAGCCTTCATCTAGCTTCCCTTGTGAAATCTAACACCAAATACGTAACAGCGGCAGCTACGCACGGTAACAGAAGGGTTACACTTCTGTCAACCGAATGGACTAGTCCCTACGCAGAGGAGTGGGGAGAGGGAGGAACCGT
>Ga0315545_1002860_pt1 | contig 15190 bp, 11 predicted proteins | sample SalMarSW160210MG_FD_203096 | JGI IMG/M metagenome (GOLD analysis project Ga0315545, IMG submission 203096) | Salt marsh sediment microbial communities from the Plum Island Ecosystem LTER, Massachusetts, United States - Salt Marsh Sediment SW1602-10 ... | reverse complement strand
AGTAAATATCAAGAGGTAGCTACCTATTATTAGTGGCTACAATTAACCAGAAAACAGGGGGATCCCTTGTCCAGAAACGACTTTCTCAATTTGCTAGGAGGGAACATCCGATGCATGGTCGTCCCCTCCTGATGGTTCTGGAAGCGGCCTCGATGATACTGCGTCAGTGGACGCCTTTGATGATCATGTTTATCGCTGCATACAGGAGGACGATCCCGAAGAGCTGCCGCAGGCGTTTCTTGGGAAGACGCCCTCCGAGACGGGGACCAATCTGGGCCCCAATCACGAGTCCGAGGATCAGCGGGAGGGCCAGTTCAGGGTGAAGGTTCCCCTGCACCCAGTGTTGGTAGGACCCCATGAGCGCGGCCGGAGCCATGACAAACAGGCTGGTGGCGATTGTGATAATGATATCAAGCCCTAGAAAGACGGAAAGAGAAGGGACCATCACCGTCCCTCCGCCGATTCCAAACAGACCGGAAGCGGTCCCTGCGATCAGGCCGATGGCGGCGGTGATCGCGTAGATGTGACGACCTCTCACCTTTCCACGCAAGGAGAAGGGGATCTCCTTAGGTGGCTTGCCCCGGAGCATCATCAGCACCGGGTAGAGGAGGAAGATTCCGAAGGCAATCGACAAAAGGTGGGTATCGATCACCTCGGTCAGCCGCGCTCCGCACCACGCTCCAAATATCGTCGTCGGCATGAGCAAGAGCCCGAGCTTGATGGTGATCTTCCGCTTGAGGGCGTAGGCGATCGAACTAGAGAAGCTGGTGAAGACCACCCCGGCGATACTCGTCCCCGCAGCCTCGGGCATGGTGGCGACAAAACCACCGAGAGAGAGGAGTGGGACCATGAACACGCCCCCTCCGAGCCCAAGGAGGCTCGCAAAACAACCGATCCCAAGCGCGGCAAAAAAAAGCTCCAAAAAGGCACCTACGTGTAGCTCCACCTGATTCCTCTTCTTTACGTTACGGAAATAAGAACACTATACGTGCCTTGCGGTTAAGAGTCATATTTGGCGTTTATCTTTACAACTGGACGGAACCGCGAGCAATGAGTAGAGTAGCACTCACAAGAGAAAAAGATCTGCTAGAAAGGGGGAAGTAATGCCAACGCATGTGCCAACTCGGGAAGAGGCGCTTAACTTGTTGAAGGAATTTAATCAAAGTGAGTCCCTGGTCAAACACGCCTTGGCGGTCGAAGGGGTGATGCGCTACATGGCACAAAAGCGCGACCAGGATGAGGAGAAGTGGGGAATCATCGGCCTTGTTCACGATCTTGATTATGAACGCTACCCGCAGCAGCACTGCCAGAAGACTGAAGAAATCCTCACCGAGCGCGGCTGGCCCGCGGATTACATCCACGCCGTGATGTCACACGGGTGGGGGCTCGTGACCGATGTTAAGCCCGAGCACGAGATGGAGAGGGTGCTCTACGCGATCGACGAGCTGACCGGACTGGTGACAGCGGTGGCCCTGGTGCGGCCGTCGAAGAGCGTCCTTGACATGAAGGCAAAATCGGTTGCCAAAAAATGGAAGGACAAACGCTTCGCTGCCGGGGCGAACCGCGAGGTAATCCAAAAAGGTGCACAGATGCTCGGGATGGAACTTGGGGACCTATTTACCGACGTGATCATGGGCATGCGCGAGGTGGCTGAGGTGATTGATCTGAAAGGGACGGTCGAGCCTTCAGCGTGAGCCCCAAGGAAGAAGAAAGCGATGAACGAACGATTCTACGAACCGGGCGCTGATTCCTCACCGATTTTGTTCGATCACTGGAAGAGGAGTCCGTGTCGTTATTGTTGATGTGCCTTGGGAAGATTGTCGCAAAACTCGAGAAAGAGCGCGTCCGGCTGGAAGACACGATCTCAGAGGCCGACTTCGCCGAGACTGTCTTTTTATTTCAAGAAAGGCGAATCCTTCCGGGCTTGACAAATCGCTCGTTATGCTATAGCATATATGGCAGTTAAGCTGGAGGAGCTTATGGACGCCAGAGAGATCCCCGAGATTCTGAGACAGCTAAGAGCCAAGCTTGGACTCACTCAAGAGGAACTTGCCGGCAGGCTTGGCGTGGCTTTCACCACACTGAACCGCTGGGAGAACGGCCGGACAACGCCGCGCGGCAAAGCCAAGCAGGCGATCGGCGATCTCATCGCAGAGGTCGGTCTTGGAGAACCTACCCTCGATCTTGGAATGCCTAAACGCCAACGCCGTAGGGCTTCGCGGGAAGATGTACTGAGCACGAAATCGATGGAACAGATGCTCTGGAACGCAGCCTGTTCGATCCGGGGCGAGAAAGATGCTCCCAAGTTCAAGGATTACATCTTGCCGTTGGTGTTTATCAAGCGCCTGTCCGACGTCTTCGAGGATGAGGTCGAGCGTCTTGCCGAGACCTATGGCGACCGCGAAACCGCGTTGGAGATCATCGAAGCGGACAAGAGCCTGGTCCGATTCTATATCCCGCCCGAAGCCCGTTGGCCTGTAGTCAGTAACCGTGAGCAATTCGACTGGCCCGAGGGGCGGAGACCCAAGACGCTGGGCGAGCAGCTCACCCTGACGATGCGGACGATTGTCAAAGCCAATGCAGGGGATCGGCGCAGGGACTTGAGCGGAGTCATCGACACCGTCGACTTCAACGAGACCCGCACCGGAGAACGGGAAATCAGCGACTCCGCTCTCGCCGGGGTGATCGAGGCGCTGTCCGATCCCCGATATCGTCTTGGACTCTATGACGTAGAGCCCGATTTCCTCGGTCGCTGCTACGAGTACCTGCTTCGGAAGTTTGCCGAGGGTCAAGGACAGAGCGCTGGTGAGTTCTTCACACCCACCGAGGTTGGCTGGCTCATGGCCCACATGGTTCGGCCGGCCCAGGGTGAAGAAGCGTACGACTACGCTTGTGGGTCGGCGGGCCTGTTGATCAAGTGTGAGCTGACCCTTCAGGAACGCGAGCTGAAGGTCAATCGTCCCCTCAAGCTTTATGGCCAGGAACTGACCGGTGCAAGCTACGCCATTGCTCGAATGAACATGGTCATCCACGATATGGAAGGCGAAATCGTGCGCGGCAACTCCATGACCAACCCAAAATTTCGGGAGAAAGACGGCCATCTCCGGAGATTCGACATTGTCGTCGCCAATCCCATGTGGAACCAACCCTTTGACCCGGCGATCTACGAGAAGGACGATTTCGGACGCTTCGATGAGCACGGCGGCACAACGTCCGGCAAAGCCGATTGGGCCTGGCTCCAGCACACACTCACCTCGCTCAAGTTGACAGGACGGGCGGCCGTTGTTCTGGACACCGGAGCGGTGACGCGCGGAAGCGGGAGCCGAAACGAAGACAAAGAGAAGGCCATTCGCAAGTGGTTTGTCGACCACGATCTCGTCGAAGGCGTCATCCTGCTGCCGGATAACCTGTTCTACAACACCACTGCCGCCGGGATCATCATCCTGTTGAATCGCCATAAGCTCCCGCAACGCAAGGGTAAAGTCGTTTTAGTGAACGCGAGCCTGCAGTTCAAGAAAGGCCGTCCGAAGAACTACATCCCCGACGAGAGCATTCGGAAGATCGCCCAAGGTTTCATCAAGGGACAAGACGTCGAACGATTCGTCAAGGTCATCACCAATGAAGAGGCGGCGGAGAACGACTACAACCTCTCTCCTTCGCGGTACGTAGACACCAGCGAGAAGGAAGTCTACCGGCCCATCCCCGAGATCCTGGACGAGCTTTGGGGCCACGAGGGCTTAGAAAAGAAAGCCGAAGAGCTCGATGCCGACCTCCGGAAGATCTTCAACCAGCTCGGCTTTGAAGGGAAGAAGTGAGCCAGAGTCTACCAGCCAAGCCCGATAGTAAGATCCTGCTTTACCAGACGGAAGATGGGCAGACGAGAATCCAGGTACGCCTTGAGAACGAGACCGTATGGCTGTCTCTCAACCAGATGGCCGAGCTGTTCCAACGCGACAAATCCGTGATTTCCAGGCACATAAGCAACATTTTCAAGGAAGGTGAGCTTGCCAGGGGAGCAACTGTTGCAAAATATGCAACAGTTCAGCAGGAGGGAGGCAGAGAGGTCTCACGCGATGTCGAGTACTTCAACCTCGATGTTATCATCTCTGTGGGTTACCGCGTGAAATCGCACCGCGGCACACAGTTTCGCATTTGGGCAACGCAGCGGCTGCGGGAATACATCATCAAGGGGTTCACGCTCGATGATGAGCGGCTCAAGCAGGCGGGCGGCGGCAACTACTTCGACGAACTGCTCGCACGAATCCGGGATATTCGATCCTCCGAGAAGGTCTTCTGGCGCAAAGTGCTAGATATCTATGCCACCAGCATCGACTACGATCCAAACACGGATCTCTCCCGCCAGCTCTTTGCGACCGTCCAGAACAAGATGCACTGGGCTGCCCACGGCCATACTGCCGCCGAAATCGTCGCCCATCGAGCCGATGCATCTTATCCTAACATGGGTTTGACCACCTGGACCGGCGCGAAGCCGACGGTGCAGGATATCGAGATCGCCAAGAACTACCTACAGCCGGACGAGCTGGATGCTTTGAATCGCATAGTCACCGCCTACCTCGAATTCGCCGAGCTTCAGGCCCTGAACCGTAACCCCATGTACATGCGCAATTGGATCACTAAGCTTGACGACTTCCTGCGTCTCAGTGGCCGGGAGATTCTCACGCACGCTGGTAAGGTCAGTCACGATGAGGCGTTGGACAAAGCGCAGATCGAATACGAGAAGTACCGAGCAGCTTACCTGAACGAAGTTTCGCCGGTGGAGCAGCATTTCCTCAAGTCGGTGGAGGAGTTGGAGCAGATTGAGGGGGAGAAACGAACCGCTGAGGACGCAGAGGAACGCGGAGAAAAGACCACGAAACACACGAAAGGCACGAAATGAAGAACCGGATTTTTCCTGTTGACGTCCGTAACGCCGCGCTGTATTATGGACGAGTAATTGCACCCCGTTGGATCAGTCTTCGGGCCTCCGGCGGGGTTATTCTTTGTTCGCGGGAGGTGGAGCTATGAAAGAACCTGCCTCCAAACGCCGCGGCGTCAACAAGACCGATTGGATTTGCATCGATCGCGCCATGTACGACGCCTGTCTCGATCCGAGCGACTATCGAAGGAAGAAGACGCCATGAAACCGCAGAGGGAGCGGAGGTCGGAGAGGGATTCGAGAAGATGAAGAACGGCTGGAAGGAGATCACCATTGGAAAACTTGTCGGCGAACGTGCCGGCAATCTTGACCCATCTTCATATCCGGACGAAACCTTCAACTACTATAGCATTCCTGCCTATCAGGAAGCTGGCGAGCCGGTAGAGGAGGTGGGAAAGAACATTCGCAGCCAGAAACAGATTGTTGAGTTCGGTACTGTTCTCTTTGGCAAGTTAAATCCACGCGTAGAGAAGGTTTGGATCGTTGATTCCCGAAGCTCTCTTCGAAAGATTGCCTCAACTGAATGGATTTCCGTTCCAGTGAGACTGGAACTAGCAAACCCGCGTTTTATCTACTATCTCTTCTGGTCGGATCAGGTGATGCTCCTAGCAAAGGCCCTTGTGGCTGGCTCGACTCCGAGTCGACAGAGAGTAGATCCAAAGTCCTTCTTTGAGATCCCCGTCTCTCTTCCTCCACTCCCCGAGCAGAAGAAGATCGCGGCAGTGTTGCTGAAGATTCAGCGGGCGATTGAGACGCAGGGAAAGATCATCCAATCGTTGCGCGAGCTCAAGAAATCTACCATGCAGCACCTCTTCACCCACGGTCTCCACGGCGAGAAGACCAAGATGACCGAAATCGGCGAGATCCCGGAAAGTTGGGAGGTGAGGCCGCTGGGCGAGATGGGGCGAATCGGAAACGGCTCAACACCAAAGCGGACGCACCTTGGCTACTGGGACAATGGGTCAGTACCTTGGTTGACAAGCGGAAAGATCCATGAAGTCGTGATCGAAGAACCGGATCAGTTCGTAACAGCAAAGGCCGTAGAAGAGTGCCATCTGCCCACCGTGCAGAAGGGCGGTTTGTTGATCGCGATTACAGGCCAAGGGAAAACCCTTGGCAACGCTGCCATCGTGACCTTCGACTCAACCATGAGTCAGCATCTTGCGTATGTGCAGCCCGAGAATCCGAGTATCCATCCCCCGTACGTACAGCAGTATCTGACAACATGCTATCAAGACTTGCGGCGAATTGGCTTCGGCGGTGGAAGCACAAAAGGCGCTCTCACTTGCGCAGATCTCAGACAGTACCGCATTCCTCTCCCACAAACGATTGAGGAGCAGATCGAAATCGCTCAATGCCTCGAAACATTCGATACGAAAGCAATCCTGCACGAATCCAAGAAATCTGCCCTTCAAGACGTCTTCAAGACAACGCTGAACAGGCTGATGACCGGCGAGATTCGGGTGGGCAATCTCGACATCGATGTAGGCGAGGTTGAGACATGAGTTGCTTGATCCTGTCTGTAACAAGGAGAACGTAGATGCCACTCCCAGGAGGACCAAGCGACAAGTACGGCAACCGCTACGAAGGGAAGTGGACCGTATTCTGCCTAGCTCAGGTGATGGCAGAAGAGGCGGACTCGATTCGATTGGAACCACCGGGGGACGAAGGAGCGAGATGTGAGTTCTCGTTGAAGCGGGGCAACATCACTAAGTACCAGCAGGTGAAACGCCAGCACGCCACACCTGGAGCCTGGAGCATTGCTGACCTTGCGAGGGAGGGTGTCCTCAAAGCCGCGCTTGAGAGGACCAAGAACCTGGATTCAGAGTTCGTTTTTGTCTCCGCTAACAGCGCTAACTCTCTAATGGAGCTAACCGATGCTGCCAGGAAAGCCAGATCGTTCGAAGAGTTCAAGAGCGAGTTTCTCACTGGCCAATACAAGACAAAAGCCTGGGAGGATCTCCTCTGCAAGTGGCGATCGCCCATTCTGCAGGAGCTATCGTCATCTCATGAAGTCACACCAGAGGAGCGCGAGACGCTTGTAGAGCGCGTCGCGTACGAGCGGCTCCAGCGTACTCGCGTGGAGAACGTCTCTGAAAGGTTGCTTGCCCAGCTAGTCGATACGAAGCTGCACACACTCGTTAGAACCAACCCAGAAGAAGTCCGCGATAGACTGGCTGCGCTTGTGTTTGAGAGCGTTCACAAGCGGCTCTCCACCGAGTCACTCTGGAGGTGGGCGGAGGAACAAGGATACAGGCGAGTCGATTACTCAAAGGATTCAAGCGTCCTCGCAGCAGTAGACTCGCTGAACCAGCGTTACGAGTCGATGATCGAGCCTATCGCGGACAGCATCTCCATTCCTCGCACGGAGGCGCAAGATGTGCTAGACATCCTAACTGGAAGTGGATCCAAACGCTCCGTGTTGGTATCCGGAGAAGCTGGGATTGGAAAGACAGTCATCCTCGGGCAGACGATACAGAAGATCAGGAAGCGAGAGATTCTCCATCTGTACTTCCGGGTGGACCGTTTGGATCCGACGGAACTCCCCAAGAACGTGGGTGCACAGCTTGGCCTTCCTGCTTCGCCGGTTGAAGTCCTTGCAGGTGTTGCCAAATCGCGGCCAAGCGTACTAATCATCGACCAGTTGGATGCGGTTAGCATGGTTTCGGGGCGCAATCCCGAGTTCTTCCACTGCGTTCATGAGATCATGAAGCAAGCGCAGGCTTTCCCGAATATGCGGCTACTACTTGCCTGTCGTCGGTTTGACCTTGAGAAGGACAACCGCCTTCGCGAGCTGATCTCGGATAAAGGCCCAGCCCAGGAAGTGACAACTAGTCTGTTCAGCGTCGATAGCGTGAAGGAGGTTCTCCAGGAACTGGGCCACTCGCCTTCCGCCTTCACCGAGCGTCAAATCGAGCTGTTGCAGCTGCCTCTTCATCTCTCCCTCTTTGCACAGGTTGTTCAGCAAACGCCGAAGAAGGCTGTTGCGTTCGTCAGCGCGCTCGATTTGTTCGATGCTTACTGGAAACTCAAACGCCGCGCGGTGGCGGAAAGAACCGAAGGGCAGCCAGATCAATGGATCGCTGTCCTCGATCGGCTATGCGATCAAATGACTGAACGGCAGACACTCTTCGTCCCAGAGAATGCTGTGCTCGACGATTTTGAGCGCACGGTGCAAGCAATGGAATCGGAGCACGTCTTGGTTCTGGACGGCAAGCACATTGGCTTCTTTCACGAAGGTTTTTTCGACTACGTCTTCGCACGCCGCTTTGTATCCAAGAGGCGCGATCTCATTGAGTATCTCAAAGCAGGCGAGCAACACCTGTTCAAGCGTGCGCCGTTGCGCCAGATCCTCATTTACTGCCATGAGGTCGATCATCCGCGTTTCATCCGAGACTTGAGGAGAGTTGTCACCGATCCAGAAATCCGGTTCCACCTCAAGAAGTGTGCATTGGAGACAGTCGGGAAGATTGATCACGCCAGCCCAGAATTGTGGGAGCTGCTCCAGCATCTGCTGTCAGGTGAAGATGCGGCGTTGTCTCGCGAAGTGTGGAGTGTCCTCATCGTGGCCAAGACATGGTTTTCGTTCCTCCATGCGAAAGGCCTGCTGGGGCAATGGCTGAAGTCTGATGACGAAAACACGCGAGGCAGAGCACTTGGGATCATCGCCAGTCAGATCGAATCCTTCCCCGAGGAGTCTTCGACTCTCCTCAGGCCCTACGTTGGCCTGACACCTGAATGGAACAGGCAAATCCTTCGGCTCATCGGGGGGCGCGCACTCGCTGCGAGCCGTGCCGTTTTCGACCTGTTTCTATCCATGGTCATGAATGCCGCCTTCGATGCTCAGGCAACACCTGACTTCTGGTCATACCTATACGCCTTCGCGAAGGAACGTCCCGATTGGGCCGCCGAAGCTATCGGATCCAACCTGAAGCACGCTCTGGTAGGAACCACCGTCGAAGACGTTCAACACCGGCTACTTGAACAGAGTGTCAGTGGAGACGAGCTCATTCCGGGGATAGCGGTCAGCGCACCAAACGGCTTCCTGGACAACGTTTTGCCCTTCTTTCTTGAGGTTGTGCAAGGCACGGCAAGAGAGCGCGAGGGTAAGCTTCGGTTCGATCCTGTATGGTCGTTCCGCATGTTTGGCAAGTCCATTTTCTCTCTCAGGGATGCACTGCTTGTGGGGCTGGAGAGAGCGCTCAGGGCGCTGGCAGCGGAATCGCCCACGGACTTCGCAAGATACGTAACCCAACTCACTCCCTACGGTGACTACGACAGCGTTAACTTCCTGCTCATCCGGGCCTTTGCTGTAACCGCGCCCGATCTTGCGGATCGTGCGGTCGAGTACGTTCTTGAAAACCCGCAGCGTCTTGAATGTGGCTGGGCCAGCGCTGGGGGTGGACACTTCTCCTATTGGGCCGCCCGCGAGATGATCGTGAATGTCAGCACCTCCTGTACCTCGTCCCTGCTTGCGCGGCTCGAGCGCACCATGCTGGACTACTTCCCGTCCTGGGAACTTTCGAAGGGCGGATTCCGATCGCGTGGGCGCTGGCAACTCGTGATGTTACCTGCTCTCGATCCTGATCGGAGAGGCGCTGAGGTCGCTTCGAGGATTGATGAATGGAATAGGAAGTTCTCAAATCCAGAAATCAAGCCACCCGTGGATTTTGGAATGCAAGCCGTTCGCTCCCCCATTCCTTCAGACGCTGCGGAGCTTATGTCTGACGAGCAGTGGCTTCGCGCGATCGCGAAGTACAACAAAGAGGACCGAGACCATAGGTCGTCTGACGGATCTCTCCGAGGGGACGCACCTGAACTCTCGCGCTTGCTGGAAGAGGAGACAAAGAAAGATCCAGAGCGATTCGTGCAGTTGTCCCGAAGCTTCTCCACCCAAACAAACCCCTACTACTTCCACAGCATCCTGCGAGGGCTAACAGAAGTGGATGTTGACAAGGAGACCGCGTTCGACGCTGTGCGTCATTTTCATAGCTTGCCAACAAAGCCGGGTGGGCATTGGATGTGCCGCTTGATTGCGAAGTACAGCACCGAAGAGATCCCTGAAGACATTCAGGAGATCCTTGGGTGGCTAGCCACGGAAGCCGACGATCCCAAGGACGACGAACTGACATGCCGGACCTCAGATGCGACCGAGATGGAACATTCCAACGATATTCTGACGACTGCAATCAACTCCACACGGGGGGCAGCCGCCGACGCAATCGGGACTCTCCTGCTCGCCAGTGAGGAGCGTGTTCCTTTCTTCATTCCTTACTTGGAGCGGATGGTACACGACCCCACGGTAGTCGTTCGGACAACTGCTGCGCAAGCACTGCTTGGACTCTACAAGCACGATGAGGCCCGTGCAGTCGATCTCTTCCTCCAGTTGTGTGAGTGCGAAAGCGAACCGCTTCTCGCGACACACTACGTCGCTTGGTTCTTGCATTACGCCAACATCCATCATTTCGATCGCCTGCGCTCAGTCCTTCGTCGAATGCTAGACTCACAGATCGCATCGGTGCGCGAAACTGGAGCCCGACAAGCGTGTCTGGCGCAGTTCAGCAACCCAAGCGCTGGCGACATGGTTGAGGAGTGTTTGAACGGTGACGACGCCAAGCGGAAAGGCGCAGCCAGTGTGGCTCAAGCAAACGCCTTCAACGAAGACTGTCGTGAATTCTGTCATTCGGCGCTTATTCCGTTCTTTGACGACCCGGTGAAGGAGGTGCGAGACGAAGCGGCACGTTGTTTCTTGAGTGCCAAAGGTCGTGGCCTTGAGGCCGGCCGTGAGTTGATTCGTGCCTTCCTTCATAGCACGGCCTTCGCTGAGAATGGGGAATTGCTCCTGATGACGCTCAAGTCGTCCACTGCGGATATCAGTGACGTGGTCGTCGAAGTATGCGAAGCTGTGCTTGGCGTGCTCGAAGACGGGACATCTGCCCCATACGGGCGTTTGCTCTTCGAGGCTTACAACGTTGCGGAGCTGGTGTTTCGTACGTACAGCCAGAGCGAGGATCCAGCCTATCGTCGACGATGCTTAGATTTGGTTGACGGGCTCCTAGCTACACAGGCGTATGGGATTGCCAAGGAACTCGAGGAGTACGAAAGATAACAGAGCAAGGGAAGGCAGAGAGATAAGACCATGAAGAGTTTCGGATCTGAACAAGACACCGTCCAAGCCCCCCTCCTCCGCTACGCGGAAGAGGTCGGCTGGACGTACGTCCCGACTTCGGAAGCCCTTTCCCTGCGAAAAGGTGAAGGCGGGTTACTGTTCCGACGTGTTCTGGAGGAGAAGCTCATCAAACTGAATCCGGGGCTCATGCAGGTGCAACAGGCTGGTGGTCAAACCTGCAGGTGTTTTCCATGGGGCGGTATATCAAGAGTGGCGAGGGAGGCCGACTGCCTCTTGTTCGATACTTAAGCACAAGGCTGCTTAACAGGATTACCATCAACGAACGTCAGGCGTTTGCAGAGGTTGTCCCGGATATTATGAATGGACTTCGTACTGATACCTGGTATGAAGGCAGGGAGCCAACTCGGACCGAGGAAGCTCTCCAGGCATGGAACGCGATCGCCTCGCTTACCAATGACGTCGCCTCGGATGATGTTGGCAACGGTCTAGAAAAGTTGCGTGGGAGAATCGCTGAAGCTGAAGAATGTTACGACAAGCTGAAGTCGTACGAATTCACCGAAGGCTATGAGGCGAATATGGAGTACCTGGCGACGCTGAGAGAGAGCCTCATAGCTTTCAAAGAACTGGCAGAGCTCTAGAGGCACGTGCCACAAGTTCCACTGCTCGTGTCTGATACCTGGGCTCTAGAGGTGTACAAGGTCGAGGTGTGTAGTGGACTATAATACGATTGGAACCAGGATCGAATCCCCAAAGCCCCACGCGAATACGGCGGAATGTGTCAAGATAGGGCACGGCGGATTCACATTTTTCCGCGGGCAGCACGAGGATAGCAGCATTTGCAAAATAGCGATACCTGTGCGCTTGAGCCATGCCTCTTCGCCAACTATTCAACTTGACCTCAAAAGCACGCATAGTGGGATGGGTACGTTGAATAAAGTCGTCAGCAGTAACTGGCTGGCGGTTGTCGACAGGTTGCTTCCACGCGACAGTTACGAGATCAGCGATGCCAAATCCATTGATTGCGACTTGCCGAGCGCAGGCAGTGGCCAGTTTGTCAGTCCTATGATGCAATGCAACGTGCTGGCTCAAGTAGGCCCTGGCAAACTGAATCGTAAACCGGGTTTCAGCCGTCGTACTGCGCAGTCGACGTCCAGGCAGGTTCCTCTCGGGCTCACGAAATCGAATCTTTGGCACCTCAAGCACTGCTGGGCGTTCCATAACATTAACATACAGGATCGCGTGCATTCATGCCACCCCAAATCGACCCATAGAAAAGGAATGACATGAGCACAGGATTTGGATCGGAACACCAAGTTGTCCAAGTCCCTCTCATCCGCTACGCGGAAGAGGTCGGCTGGACGCACGTCCCGACTTCGGAAGCCCTTTCGCTACGGAAAGGTGAAGGCGGGTTACTGTTTCGCCGTGTGCTGGAGGAGAAGCTCATCAAACTGAATCCGGGGCTCATCACTTCCGACAACGTCGATGAGGTGATCCGCAGGATTGAGGCCGTTCGCAATACGATTGAGGGGAACGCGGAGATTCTCACGTGGCTGCGTGGCGAGCAGAGCACCTATGACCAAGAAGAGAAGCGAGAGCGGAATGTGACGCTCGTCGACTTCACCAATCCCGAGCGCAACGTCTTCCACGTGACCGATGAGTGGCAGTACACGAACGGCCAGGAGACCAATCGCGCGGACGTGATGTTCCTGATCAACGGGATGCCGGTCGCCATCGTTGAAACGAAGAGCGCGAAGAAGGCGAAAGGGATCGAAGAGGCACTGATCCAGATCCGCGAGTACCATCACGAAACGCCAGAGATGTTGACCGCTCCGCAGGTATTCGATGTTACCAACCTCCTCGATTTCTACTACGGGGCTACGTGGAACCTGGATCGGAAGAATCTGTTCAACTGGCGAGACGAGGAGCCGGGGAACTACGAGAGTAAGGTCAAACGGTTCTTCGATCGTCAGCGGTTCCTGACCATGCTCAAGGAATGGGTTCTCTTCTTCTACAAGGAAGACGAACTCCAGAAGACGGTCCTGCGACAGCACCAAACCCGGGCTGTGGAGAAGGTCCTGCGCCGCTGCGCCGACAAGGCAAAAGCGACCGGTTTGATTTGGCACACCCAGGGCTCGGGCAAGACGTTCACCATGATCACGGCGGCCCGACTGATCCTTCAGGATCGAGAGAAGTTTGGTAAGTCCACCGTGATCCTCATGATCGACCGGAACGAATTGGAGGGGCAGCTTTCGGGTTGGGTGGATCGATTGCTGGGTGAAATGCAGTCGCACGATATCAAGATCGAGCAGGCCACCAGCAAACGTCGGCTGCGCGAACTCCTCTCCTCGGACTTCCGCGGGTTGATCGTTTCGATGATTCACAAGTTTGATGGAATTCCGAAGGATATCAACACCCGGGAAAATGTTTTTGTTCTGATCGACGAGGCACACCGAACCACGGGCGGTGATCTCGGCAACTACCTCATCGGCGCCCTCCCGAACGCCACGCTGATCGGGTTCACCGGCACGCCGATCGACAAGACGGCGTACGGCAAGGGGACGTTCAAGATCTTCGGCAAGGAGGACGAGCAAGGGTACCTCGACAAGTATCCCATTGTAGAGTCGATCGAGGATGGCACGACGGTCCCACTGAAATATACGCTCGCCCCCAATGAGATTAGGGTTCCTCGCAAACAGCTCGAAGAGGAATTCCTGAATCTAGCGGAAGCCGAGGGGATCAGCGACGTAGACGACTTGAACAGGATCCTCGATCACGCCATGCGGCTGAAGACGTTCCTGAAATCGGGGGACCGGGTCGAGAAGGTTGCGGCATTCGTTGCGAAGCACTTTCGGGAGAATATTGAGCCCCTTGGATATAAGGCGTTTCTGGTGGCGGTGGACCGTGAGGCCTGCGCGCTGTACAAGGAGGCACTGGACAAGGTCCTCCCATCTGAATACTCCCTTCCGATCTACACATCTGCACAACACGACAGCGAGAAATACCCACTAGTATATCGCTACCAGGTGAGCCCGGATGCGGAGAAGAAGGCGCGGAAGCTGTTCCCGAAGCCGGATACGTTACCGAAGATCTTCATCGTTACCGACAAGCTCCTCACCGGCTTCGATGCGCCCATTCTCTACTGCATGTACCTCGACAAACCGATGCGGGATCATGTGCTCCTTCAGGCCATTGCGCGTGTCAATCGTCCCTATGAACGAGACGAAGAGAACCGAAAGCCGTGCGGGCTCGTGGTCGATTTCGTCGGGATCTTTGAGAAGCTTGAGAAGGCGTTGGCGTTCGATTCGGACGTCGTCAGTAGCGTCATCGAGGACCTTGATCTTCTCCTGGAGAAGTTCAAGGAGATGATGGCCGGTCCAGCGCGAGAGTACATCGAACTTGGCAGTGATCTCATCGACGACAAGTCGGTCGAGAAAGCGGTCGAGGCATTCACGAATCAAGAGAAGCGCGAAGAGTTCTATCGGCTCTACAAGCAGATCGAAATGCTCTACGAGATCCTCTCGCCTTCGCCTGAGTTGCGTGACTTCATGGAGGACTTCGGTTGTCTCTCCATCTTGTATCGGATTATCCGAAATGCCTTCAGGAAGAGGTCACTCCTATACGGTGATGTGGCCCGCAAGACCGGCCAACTGGTCAGAGAGAAGGCCGAGAGCTACGGCCTCGATATGACACTCTCCGTGGTCAAGATCGACGAGAACACGCTTCGGGTGATCAAGGAAGCCGGCGGGTCGGACAAGGCAAAGGTGATCAACCTAGTTAACAGCATCCGAGAGACCGTTGTCGAAGAGGAGGCCTTCAACCCATACCTGAAACCGATCGGCGACCGGGCCGAGGCGATCCTCGAAGCATTCGACGATCGTCAGGTTACAACGCAAGATGCCTTGCGGAAAATCGAAGACCTTATTCATGAGATCCTAGAGGCGCGCCGTCAGCAGTCGGAGATGGGATTCGACGCGAGCACGTTCTCCCTTTACTGGGCTCTCAAGCAGGAAGGAGTGGCGGAACCGGAGAGCAACGTGGCAACCATCAAGGGCATCTTCGATCGGTTCCCGAATTACAAGGAGAACGTGGCAGAGCTTCGGCAGCTTAAAGCCGAGCTCTACAAG
>Ga0315545_1002857_pt1 | contig 15197 bp, 17 predicted proteins | sample SalMarSW160210MG_FD_203096 | JGI IMG/M metagenome (GOLD analysis project Ga0315545, IMG submission 203096) | Salt marsh sediment microbial communities from the Plum Island Ecosystem LTER, Massachusetts, United States - Salt Marsh Sediment SW1602-10 ... | reverse complement strand
TGAGGTGCTAAACGAACGACGGACACTTGATTTGCCAAATTATGCCGCCTGCCCTTGTTTCATTTCATACATTTCCTCATAAACAACCGGGCTTACATAGCCCAGTGAAGCATGTCTTCGTTTACGATTATAGAACACCTCGATATATTTGAAAATATCTTTTTTACCGTCTTCAGTAGTTTCATATACCTTACCTTTGACCCATTCGTTTTTTAAGCTGCCAAAGAAACTTTCCACACAGGCGTTATCCCAGCAGTTACCTTTTCTACTCATACTACACACGACATGATTGTCATCAAGCAAGTCCTGAAAACCTTCAGATGCATACTGAACTCCACGGTCGCTGTGATGAATTAAACCTTTATCAGGATGACGATGTAGCAAAGCCATATTCATAGCTGACTGCACTAACTGCGAATCGATGTTTTCACTCATGGACCAGCCAACGATCCTGCGTGAGAACAGATCCATAACAACAGCAAGATATAACCATCCCATCTTTGTCGGAATATATGTTATATCGGCCGCCCATTTATGATTGGGAGCTTTGGATTTGAAATTACGACCGATCAGATTCCTGGCTATTTTGAGAGTGTGGTCAGAATCCGTAGTAACCACGAATTTACGTTTAATTCGACTGTAAAGCCCAATATCACGCATAATACTCCTGACCGTTTCTCTGCAGCATACAATACCTTCCTCGGCCAAATCCTCATGTACTTTGCGATACCCATAAATACGCCGGCTTTGGAAATAACTAACCGCTGCTGCTTGAGCAATAGACTTTCTTCTGATCAGTGTAGAACACGGGTTGCGTTTAACACTGTCATAGTAACCGCTGGTACTGACATGTAATACCCTGCACATTACTGACGTCGGGAAGAGCCGCTTATGTTTTTTAATCCATGCGTACTTCACAGCGACTCCTTTGCAAAGTACGCCGCCGCTTTTTTTAATATTTCGTTCTCCATCCTGAGTTGAGCAAGCTCTTTACGGAGTTGCCTGATCTCGTCAATTTTGGGCTGTGTTTCAGCTTTGGATGGAAGTTCTCCGGTTTGCTGGAATTTCTGAACCCAGTTCCTTACCGACCAGCCTGTTGTACCAAGCTGTTTGGCTGCCTGATCGTATGAATAGCCTTGTTCGGTGACTAATTTCGCTGCCTGTAACTTGAAGTCTTTACTATACTTTCGGTACTTCGCCATGATGGACACTCCTTGTAAATTGGGGCATTATAACCTCTGGCCAAGTGTCCGTCATTCGTTTAGCACCTCAGTCTCCGAAGAACTCTGGGATCAGTGCAATCATATCTTAGAAGAACAGAGAAAAAGCCGCAAAAAACCAGCCAGAAAAGCAGTTCATCTTTTTACTGGTTTTGCCTATTGCCAATGTGGCAATAAAATGTACGTGCCTTCCAGCAATCCCAAATATACATGCTATAAATGTCACAATAAGATAAACACTTCTGATTTAGAAGAAATCTTCCATCAGCAACTTAAAAGCTTCTTTTTCTCCCCTGATCAGGTCTCCAAATATTTAGACCAAGCTGACAGCGTCATCAAAGAAAAACAAGAGCTTTTACAATCCTTAACGCAGGAAGAACGCAGACTTCAGCGTGAAATGGATAAAGTGTACCAACTCTATATTAACGAAGAACTTGATACAAAAGGATTTGGCCGAAAAAACCGGCCTTTACAAGAGCAGTATAAACAAATAGAAGACCAAATACCTGAACTTCAAGCAGAGATCGACTTCCTCAAAATTCAATACATGTCAAGTGATGAAATCCTAAGTGAAGCCAAAGATTTGTATTCACGCTGGCCTAAGCTGAATCAAGAAGAAAAAAGAAAGATCATTGAAACTATAACAGAAAACATCATTATTGGCCAAGAGGACATCACAATCAATTTATGCTACCTTCCCCCTTCTTCCAAAGTAGCGTCATCATGGCAACACAACTCCACGGATTCATTGCAGCGACGAGCATGAACTGGGCCGGGAAGCGGATTGTCTTTTTCGCGCGGGAGACAATTACAAAACCGTCTTCCAGAGGCTGGCGAATCATCTCCAGGACGTGCCGGGGAAATTCCACGAATTCATCCAGAAACAAAATCCCGAAATGGGCAAGGGACAATTCGCCCGGCCGGGGCATCGGTCCGCCGCCGACAAGAGCCGGCCCGCTGGCCGAATGGTGCGGCATTCGCACGGGCCGGATTGCCAGCAGTGCTTTGTTCTTGCCTAAAAGACCGACGGACGAATATACGCGGGTAGTCTCGAGTGATTGCTCCAGGGTCAAAGGTGGCAGAATCGTCGCCAGTCTTTGCGAAAGCATCGTCTTGCCTGCCCCCGGTGGGCCTATCATCATAATGTTGTGTCCGCCTGCGGCGGTGACGGTTAATGCCCGCTTGACGGATTCCTGTCCCTTGACATCGGCGAAATCGACATCGTAGTTCGCTTCCACGTTAAAAAGGTCATCGACATCGACGGTTGTCGGCTCTAACGGCAATTGTCCCGACAGATATCCGACAACCTGAGCAAGTGAGCCGACTCCGAAAACTTCCATATCGGTGACGACTGCAGCTTCTCTGGCGTTCTCCAGCGGGACAATCATTCTGCGAAAGCCGTTTGCCGCCGCGGTCATCGCCATACTAAGTACGCCGTTGACAGGTCTTACCCTGCCGTCCAGGGCCAGTTCGCCGACAACAATCATATCGTGAAGATCCGAGCTTAGAAAAGTATCCTTGCCTATGAGCGTACCAAGAGCGATAGGCAGATCGAATGCCGGGCCGGCCTTTTTCACATCGGCCGGTGCGAGATTTATCAGTGACTGTTTCTTTGGGTGCCTGAAGCCGCTGTTGATGATGGCACTTCTGACTCTCTCGATACTTTCCTTAACGGCCGCGTCCGGCAGGCCGACTATTATGGACTTGTCGAATCCGCCCCGCCCGATATCGACTTCAACCTCGCAAACGATTCCCTCAATGCCTTCGAGTGTGACGCTGTGTAATCTTGCCAACATATTTTCTCCCTGCGCAAGTTCGCCTTTTAAACTTATTCGTTTTTTTTAAGGCTCAATATTTCCTTTTCAAAATATCCGCCGGTATTATAATAACCTTTAAAGTTAAAATAGTCAAAGGAGTAATATATGCCGACAGTAAAAGATGTAGCAGTCAAAAAGCCATCCGAGGAAGAATCGTCCGCCTGCCAATCCTGGCCTATCTGGAAGTGCGAGCCAAGTAATTTCAACTGGATCTATACGGAGAAGGAAACCTGCCTTTTGATCGAGGGTAAAGTTACGGTTACGGACGGCAAAGATTCGGTCAGTTTCGGCTCGGGCGACCTTGTGGTCTTCCCCGAAGGCCTCGAATGCAACTGGAATGTCCAGGAGGCCGTGAAAAAATATTATAATTTCGGTTAGACCGTGAATTCTGTCGGCTCGAAGGTCAGCTTGCGTCCGGCTTCGGCCGCCTCGTTGACTTTCAGCACGGTCACGGCGGTTTCGTACCCGATTTCCGCCGGGCAATTCAGTTTTGCCCCGTTGCGAATTGCGTCGAAGAAATTCTCTAAATGAGGCTGATGTACAGGCTTATCCGTTTTTACGAGAATTTCATACTGGGGCGCCGGTAGTGTCGGATTCACATCAAGCACTACACCGGCGGGGACAGGTTCCTCATGTTCGGCTTCTATTAACTTGATGTAACCCTTGTTGCACCATTTTTCCCATTTTTTTGCCGGTACCCATTTTTCGCGGTAAATTCCATTCCATGAACTATACTTTTCGGAAATGTTTAACGCTCCCTCATTACCCATAAACGCCTCGTAATAACCGGCCCTGCTGTTGGTATTAATCGTCTGGTAAAATGCTGTTACCGGCCCCTGAGCAGTCTCGTATTCATAAACGACCATTACGATGTCGTACCATTCGTGAGTTTTTTTATCGTAGAAGTTGATTTTGCCGCTCGCCATAACAGTCTTCGGAGTTGCTCTGAGGAACCAATTGTAGATATCGATCTGTTGTGAGCCTAAATCGACGATCGGACCGCCCCCCAGTCCCTTGTACCAGCGCCAATTCCTGAATTGCTGCATGGATTTGTAACCGTAATGGTTAAGAACAGTCTGATCGATAACGGCATTTTTCGCCCAGCCGAACGGCTCACTTGCCATCTTGTTCCATTGCCCGTTGACGGCGGTAATCTGCCCTAACAGCTTTGCCTCTTTGATTAGCTTTTCGAGGCAAAATATATATACGGGATTGCTTCGCCGCTGATGGCCGATTTGTAGAAGTTTGTCGGTTTTCTTTGCAGCTTCGACCATCTTTTTAGCGCCATCGATAGTATTGGACATTTCCTTTTCGCAATAGACGTGCAGACCTGCCTTGAGGCACTCGACCGTGTGCTCACAGTGCCAGAAGTCCGGCGTTGCGATTATTACCGCGTCGAGGTCCTTTTCTTTGTCGAGCATCTCCTTGTAATCCACGTACGTATTATGCTCGTGTTTATATGCATTGAGAATCCGTGAGACCTCTTTTTGACGAAATGCTGTCCAGATATCACAGACAGCCTTAAAGCGAATGCCGGGAATTTTTATGCAGGTATTCATCAGGACCTGCCCCTGGCGCCCGGCTCCAAGCAGGGCCACGTTGATATCATCGGGCTTTTTGCCGGTGTTTGTTTGTCCTAAGACCATCGGTGAAAAAATCAGTCCCGCCCCTGTCGCAGCGGCCGAATGGAGGAAATCCCGCCTTGTCTGTGTAAAGCTGGATGTAACTTGGCTGTTTATCTTGTTTTGCGTTTTTTTGCCGTCCATTTTTGCCCCTTTCATCCCGTTAGATAGGCTATAAGCGGCCATCCCACGGGATAAATCCTAAAAACCAGAAAATATCCCGTTTATATTTATCGTTCATTTCTTAAGACGTGATTTGTGGAGTTTTTGGTATATGAAATATCTCCGGCCAATCCCTACCCGGAACAGGGGAAATAGAATAACTGCCTTTTTTACCCAAATCCACCACTTTCGGATTTCGTGCTTAGTGCTTCGCATTTCCGGCCGAAGGCCGGTAATTTGGCTTTGTTTTTTCGCCGGCAAAAAGCACAAAATGCCCAAAAACTCACCTATTTACTTGTCATAAAAGAGCTTACCTTAAATTTCCTATTTTAACATTGGCTTTGTTTTTTCAAAAAAGGTCGATTTGTAGAACACTCATGACATTTGTCGAATTACCCGTGGGTGGCATGTTTAGCCGTGGCCGATACGGCCACGGATGACCCCGGACATTGTCCAGGGCTAACAGATTTTTATTCCCTCATTTTATTTAGTTTTACCTATCCGCTATACGCTACCCGCTATACGCTATTAATCATTTTACCCAAAAACCACCTTAATACAACCAAAATCCCCGGTTTTCGGCAAAAAATGTCCATGACTCGGTGCTCGTGATTCGTGGCTCGTGGTTAGTGATTCGTCGTTTGCGCGTATGTCGATAATAGAAGGCCGTTATTTAAAGTGTGGCTGCAATAGGACTTTATAAGAATATGCAGTGGCACTAAGCAGCATTATTATGATTGCTCGAACGAGAGTGGAGTAGCCTATTGTATCTGCAAAAGATGAACCGAAACAGCCGCAGCTAATATTCAAACCTCTATATAATGCCGAAGCGAGAACAAATGTAAACATCGCACCCAAACAAATACTGACCAGCAAGGCACCACTGACAAAAATACCACCGACCAGACATATCCCAACTAATAGTTCCGCCCAGGGTAGTATCATTGCTGTTAGCATCCCCAGTTTAGGTCCCACAAGCTCGAAGTTATAGACATTAGCGAGAAAGTCGTAAGGCTGGCGTATCTTAGGCAGACTGCTGTAAATGAACATGCACCCTATACCTAATCGCACAAGCAATGTAAAGCTGGGCATTAATTTTTGTCGTATTATTGTATTGAATTTCATGATGATGTTTCCTTATTCCTTCCGTTTTTCTCTACCCAATCGGCCCAGCCGCCTTTGTATATGGAGATATTGGAGTAGCCATCATCGATAAGCTTGATTGCTACAATCTCGGCGTATTTACAGCCGGAACTTTGACAATACATTACGATCCGTGCATCTTTAGCAATACCAGCCGTTGCCTTTTGACGTTCTACATCATTGGAATCCACGGGCACACTAATCGCTCCTTCAAGGTGTCCCGCTTTATAATCGCGACTTAGCCGGGCGTCAATAAAGATGGTATCGATATCGAGTAATTTATGGACTTTCCTCTCGCTAATTTTAGAAATGAAATTGCCCTGATGGGCTTTTTGTATCGAAGCTGTAGCATTTGCATTAGCCAACAAACCTGCATCATTGGCAAAGTGATAAAACATCCCGATAAGTACAGCTAAGATTATGAATCCTGTAGTTTGGGCAATAGATAAACACATTACCTTAATTCGAGAGTTTGTCAATGTCACCGGCACCAATCTTTTTGCCCAATGAAGAACAAGTATTATTGAAATCACAATGGCGGCATATATTATAAACCGCTTCCGGGCTGGAGCAAATACAGCATTAAGTTTGATCGGCTCGGCAGAGACAAGCAAGCCGTTACCGTCCCATCGAGGTGCTAACTCGGCAAATGAAACCATCTTGACCGGATTAGGTGGATCGAAAATTTTTGCCTTTCCGTTTTCTGTTCCTAAAAATAATTCGTAGTGGTTGTATTGCCCGGCTTCGATTCCATACTTTACGTGCAATATAATAGGATAAGGACAATGACTCAGATCATAGCTGGATAAATTTCCTGCTAATACAGCATATAATCCATAATCTTCTGTTGCTTTTTTTAATTCCGCTATTGAGCTACCTTTGCGAGAGCCGAGGTATTTATTTTTTACTAATTCTACAAAGTCAACATCTATATCGGCAAGTTTTATTATAGTATAAAGGCAATAAAGACCACAATATGGACCCGATGAATTATGTATGGAAGTAGTATTAGGTTTATTTTTTTTATCTATATCAGCATCAGCCGCATATATTGTGCTTGTGATTGATAGCGTTAAAACACATATCACCAACATTAACTTCCATGTTATTTCTTCCATGAAATTATAGTTCCACATTCTTGCTTCTCCTTAAGTTTTAAGCCGACCAAATACCTTCCATCCAATGACAGCGACAATCAGCAAACCTATAGGAATTAGAATGTAAAATGATGGTATATTCGTTTCTGAAAGGATCTCAGGTTGAGAGTCTGCAACATCTGCTTGTGTATTTCCGACAACGTTTGGTTCATCATCTGTATTTTCTGTTTCCTTGACGGAACCCAATTTGAGAGGAACATCTCCATTTTCCATGATCTGTTTTGTTGTTTTATCAATTTCTTCAATTACAATATCATCTGTATCCGGCACAACCTCACCGTCCTGCCAGGTATACAATACTCCCGTATCTGGCATGTCTCTATAATATACACGAGTACCGTCAGGTACATCCAAAACAAAGGCTTTCTCGAATTTGCTAAAATCCGGGTCCAGGTCAATATCAAAACGCTTATATGAGTGTTGCCTGTTATATTCACCACCGTTCGAGAATTTCTGATTTAATGTTACAATTCCTTCAACCGGCAGAAAAAGACCGTCGAAATTCTTGATTTTAACCGAGTCAAGCTTGAATATATGTTCTATAACTGGAAACCTCTTTCTTCCGTATAACGGGCTTGAAGGTTGTTTTGGTGGTTTATTCAAAGGTTCACCATCTATTAAGTCGTTGTCTTTTCTGTGTACAATACAACGTCTCAAATTAAAACCACAATTGGGATCTATCCACAACGTATAATGGCCGTGATTAGTCTTCGCTTCGAGAACGTATGTTTTATGTCCATCAATTTCCTCTATTTCATCTCGGAGTCTTAAATCCTTTTCACCCTTGAGAACTTCCCAAAGGAATTTATATGAGTCCCCAGTTATATACCCTTCAAAAGCTGCTCCTGCAGTATCTAAGCTCCTGAGTTCAAATCCCCTTGGATTCTTCTTATAGGCAGTAATAAACGGAGAACTCTCGCCTAATAAGTTATAGGCTGTGAAACCACACTCCTCATTACGGAGATGTTGATATTTGTTCTTTGTGTTCAATTCAATAACCTCAAACTCATTACGGCAGTCTATACGATTGGAATCGCGTAAATAAGTTCTTTCGCTCGTTGAGGTATACACCTCAGTTTTATAACCTTCTGATGCTTCATACTTTTCTATATCCTTTTGTTTGATCTCTTCCTTATGCGCACATTTTTTTCTGAGTAATAACGATTTTTCCATCGCTTCTTGGTACATATCAAGGATGTCCGCTGAATTCAACTGTCCTGATTGACCAACACTTGCACTCACTAAAAGCAAAAGAACAGAAAGTAAAAGTTTAATTTTAAACATGATGGCCCCATCTGAATAATGTTTCCTTTTTTTTATCTTCTTAACCTAAATCAATTTCACTTACATAGATATACCACATATATTCTATCAATAAATCTATCATTTCTGTTAAATACGTGGTCTTGCCTAAGCAAGACCACGTATTTACAAATAGATTCTCATAAAAGACTATTTCATCACAACTATTTGCATACTCCATAACGGTTACCGCCAGTACATAAAGGATCTTTTGCATGGCAATAGTCTACCATACATCTTTTTGAATAGTTAGTATTCATCATACAGTTAGTCCATGGGACAGAACAATCTGAACCCGGACAGTTTTCAGTGCCATCAATCGTAATTCTACAACAACCATAGTCTACCTCCTCTCCTCCCATAAAGAACGATGTATCTTTTGTGCTTAATTCGTTTGACATAGCACTCGTCCAAGCAATAATTAGCCCTAAGGTCAGGCCAATAACAATAGAGATTCTGTAAGCGCTTAATTTCTTCATGAGGAAACTCCCTTTCCAAAATTTATCATCCCAAAATTAATAAAAAAATCAAGTAAATTCATCCACAATTTAATAAAATCCTTTATCTGCCCATCGGTATCACCTTCTTTCTATATAGGCGTTTGTCGTTAGTAATTTATTGATACAAAAATCGCGATTTTTTCGTTTTTTATCATAAACAGCAGAATTAACTGCCGATTATACCTCATAACGCCATAGAAAAAGCAGGTTCATATCAGTAGTGGTAAAAAATGCTAAAAGCGCACGGAAGAGAATTTGCTTTTTTTTTGACTTTTTCATAAGCCGTTCTGTTGTAATATATTACAAGTGAAAATTTTTTGCCATACGCCTAATACCTTTACGCTTACAGAGAATCTCCCTGTTTCTATTATTAAAAGCGAAATCAATCGGCAGGATGTTGATATGTTTTTTGAAAAATTTTAGAAAGTTATTTGGTTTTAGTTAAGGGTGTAAGTTTTCGCCGAAGCGAGTGAGGATTTTAGACTTGCTTCGGATGCCGGTATTCGGTATTAGGATTCGGAAATATGAGGCTTTATAAGAATCCAATATGTAATAAGGCACTGACAGACAAGCCAGAAAGGGGCTTTACTCCTTTAGAAAGCAGAGAAAATTTTCTCACGGGGTTTACGTTGGTAGAGCTGCTTGTTGTTATTGCAATTATCACCGGTTTGCTTTCGATACTTATGCCGGGTTTGCGGAAGGCAAAATCGACGGCCATGCGGCTGAAGTGCGCTCATAACTTAAAGCAAATCGATATTGCCCTGAATCTTTATATGGGCGCAAACGACGATGTTTTCCCCTGTGCCGAGGACCCTCTGCCAGCCGGTTACTGGCTCTGGATGGGACGAGGCTGGAGGTCGTTTGTCGGGCCTTTCTTAGGTGGTAATATCGATGTGAACAATCCGTCGGTTCTGTACTGCCCGCAGGACCGCATCGCAAAAGAAAAATACGAATCGACCAGTTACTCTTACTCGATGGCTTTCTATCACAGTCCCGAACAGATAGACGGCATGAGCAGCTACGAAGATACGTATAGCAATCCGCAGCCATCGGTTCGGCAGCGGTCTTCGGATGTCACCCAACCTTCCGGGAAGATTCTCATAGGCGAGTGGCTCAGCAATCATTCGCCGATAGACGACGACAGCGGCTGGTGGTGCTGGGAAGGTTCGCGGAATTATCTCTTTGTCGATGGCCGGATACGGATGCTGAAGGCTAAGCAGATTCGGCCGGCACGAGACGGGCTGCCGGATGCGAATTTAACGGTGCACGGCATAAAAGGCGTGGATTGGCCGGCGATGGATAGTGAATAGGGATTGACGTATAGTATTTGGGGCGGGGTATTCTAATGAATTATAACGATTACTATTAATCGTTAATTCAAATTTCTTCTAACTACCGCAGCGGATGCAATCGTTCGCTGAGAGTCGCCGATTTGGACCGTTATTGAAATCTGGACGCCTTTGACTTTTATTATTGCATCTTCGAGCACGGTGTTTTTTGTTATATTCATGGCGGTGACATTTTCGCAGAGGACGTAATCGCTGTCGGTCGTATCGTCGTTCGTAATCAGATAGATTTTATTTTCACTGTTGTTGTAAAAGTACGTGATATCCTCTCCGTCGGCTGTAATCATCGAGCATACGTTCGATGCCGCGTTGGGATCGACGGCGTCGGCGGTCCTTATCTGAGTAGTCATGCGAAACAGAGCCTGCCTGGCGCTATTGATTGTTTTGAACATTTTCTCGTTTTCACTATAATTGATGGCCGAGGCGTTGATGGCGACGGCAACAGAGGCCAATAATATAGCTGCTATTGCCAGAGCAATCAGCAATTCCACGATGGTAAAGCCGGTTTTGCCTCCGGCGGCTTTCCATAATCCCTCCCGGCGAGGTCTTGCGACCGGACCGCCGGAGCTGTCACAAGCGCCGCGTTTTCTCCGGCTGCGTCTTGCGGCTGAATTCCGCGGACTTACATAAGTGCCCCGTATCTTTTGACCGTGCTCTTGTGCCAGCCTGCCCCCGCGTCGTTCGACGCGAGTCGGAGCGGCGGGCGGAACTGAACGGGTTTTATTTGGCATATTTTTCATTTCGTAATACCAGTTTGTAAAGCGTCTCTCGCATAATTTCACGAGGTACGCCCAGCGATTTTAGTATCTGGCCCGAAGCCAGCTTGCCGAGCTTATTTCCTTCGAGTTCATCGAAATTTTTACGGTTATTCGAATAAAGTTACTGCCGTGATCACTCACGACCTGCTCGAAATTGGATGCGCTGACATTTTCTACCGTCACCTGTTGACTGTAAGCGGTAAAATCGTTCAGAGAATTTCTGTCGGCGTTAATCGGGGGGGAAAATACAGCACCGTCGAAGTCGTCCAGGTCGTCGTAGGTGGTGAGTGTTTCGCCGGTTTCCGCACCGAATGTGGAAGTTCCCGTAAGCGGGTCGATGACCGGCAGCAGGGCGGTCAGCTCTCTGATCTGTTCGAGGAGAAACTCGGCGGTTGACAAGTCCGTACCGGCGCCGTTGGACTGGGTAAATGCGCTGTTGGCACCGACGAGGGAGGCGATTGCAAGCCCGACGAGCAGTATCGCAATCAGGACCTCAATGAGGGAGAAGCCGCTTTTATTTTTCTTATTTTCCATTTTGTCCCCCCCAATCTTTATTTAATGTTTATATCCTCCGGTTAGATGAAAAATGTTTATTTACCCAGAACGACGCTGGACATCTTGAATATCGGCAGAATAATGCTCATGGCGATAAAGCCGACAATTAGACCCATCACAACGATCATTATGGGTTCTATCATTGATGTCACCGTTTTGATTACAGTTTTAAGCTCTCTTGCATAGAAGTTGGAAACGTCCCTGAGCACGTCGCTCATTGTTCCGGAATCTTCGCCGCTTCTTATCATCTGTACGACGTTACTCGGCATCAGATTATACTGGGCGAGACTGGATGCTATTTTTTTACCCTGGCGGACTTCTTCGTAAACGCCGAGCCACATGTTTTTGTAGAGGACGTTGCCTGCTATCTGGGCCGTTATTGAAATTGTGTTGAGTATCGGAACGCCAGCTCTTGTCAATACTCCCATGGTATGCAGGGACCTCGTGATGTAAAGACTTCGGCACAATATTTTAATAAGGGGCATTGTTAACTTCGTCTTGTCCCACCACAGTCTGCCGACGGTAGTGCCGGTAAAGTACCAGAATCCCCAGAAAGAAGCGCCGATGGCCGGGACAATAAAATACCAATAACCGCGCAGGAATGCACTGGTGGCCATTAATATCTTAGTCGGTGTCGGTAACAAATGTTCCTTGCCGGCGAAGATTGCCGTAAAACGCGGCAGAACGAAACATAAAAGGAAAATAGTTACCACTATCGCCATAAAAGCTATGATGATAGGATACACCATCGCTCCTTTGACCTGCGAGCGCGTTTCGGCTTCGGAATCCAGATATTCGGCCAGCTTCTGCAGCATATCGCTGAGAGAGCCGCTTATTTCCGCCGCCGCTACCATATTTATGTAAAGATCCGAGAATGTATGCGGATGCTCTGCAAGCGCCTGGGAAAAACTTTGTCCGGCCTCGATGCGGTTTTTCAGATCGAATATGATATTTTTGAATTTTTTCTTGTCATTTTGTTCGGCTATCGATTCGAGTGCATCCTGGAGGCTTATTCCCGCCCGGACCATAACTGCGAGCTGGTTCGTAAAGTTTAAAATATCCTTTCTGCTTGGTCCGAACTCGACCTTGAAATCTTTGATGCTTCCCCAGATACCTTGGTGCCTGTTTTGGTGCGACCGTTTCGATACCGAGGCAGGATCCGCGTTATTTTGGCCCTGAACGCCCGGATTGCGGTTTTGGTGCAATTTTTCTGCAATTGCAGTTGCGCCTTTTTGGTTTCTCAAAGAATCTTCAAACATATTTATGCTCCAACTTATTAAGTTTGTCGGCCAGTCTATGTTTTATCTGGAATCATTGTACCGCTGCACCGCTTGGCGGCTGAACAACTTCAAATTCATCGACAGGTACAAGAGTCTTTTCCATCTTGGCGGGATTGCTTGACCGCATTATCGCTTCTTCCCTGTCTATATAACCCTGGAAATACATATCTGAAATACTGTTGTCCAGGTTTTGCATACCCAGCCTTCTCGAAGTTTCGATAATGTTCGGTATTTCGTATATCCTGTTCTCACGTATGCAGTTTCTCACAGCCGAAGTACACAGCAATATCTCCGTACAGGGGACCATTCCCGGCTCATCTACACGCCTGAATAATGTTTGTGAGACAACAGCCTGCAGGGTGTTGGCGAGCATCGTTCGAATCTGATTCTGCTGTGTTGCCGGATAGATATCAATAATACGTTCGATGGTCTGTGCGGCGTTAATCGTGTGCAGCGTACTGAAGACGAGGTGACCGGTTTCGGCGGCGGTGACCGTTGAGCCGGTTGTCTCGAGGTCTCTCATTTCGCCGACCATGATGATGTCCGGGTCCTGCCGCAGCACGTGCTTGAGGCCCGATGCGAAATTCGGACAATCTCCGCCGATTTCACGCTGTTCTATCATACATTCTTTGTTCTCGATCATGTACTCGATAGGATCTTCCAGCGTGATAATGCGTTTTCCGTATTTTGTGTTTATCAGCTCTACCATCGCGGCGAGAGTCGTACTTTTACCTGATCCGGTATGGCCGGTTACGAGCACCAAACCTCTCGGTAAATCCGTAAGCTCCTTAACCACCGCCGGGAGGTGCAAATCATCTATTGCAGGGATTTGATTCGGGATAACTCTAAACGATATTGCAATTGTGTCCCGTTGATAATGAGCGTTAACACGGAAACGGTGTCCGTCATCAATGCTCGTCGAGAAATCGAGGTCCTTATGTTCCTCTATTTTTTTGAATTTGTCCGGCCCGACCATGGAAAGCAGCATTTCTTTTACGTCTTCGTTGCTGACGGCGGCAAAATCCAGCTCGACCAGCTCCGTATTTCTTCGTAGTACCGGCGGCATCCCGACATTAATATGTAAGTCACTTGCTCCGTTATCGATCACGTCCGCCAAAATTGTTTTCGCATCTATCATATCACACCTCTCTCAAAAAGGATTTATCTGCCGTTTCAATGTATTATTGATATCATTAATTTAATATCGTTCGTTTTCAATTTTTTACAGGGGCGGTTTTATTTCGACAAAGTCAATACTATTTCCACGCCGCCCGAGCCGAGCTTAACCTGGGTATCTTCGATCTCGAGAACCTTAAAGCCGTCGATCGAATTTCCTGCGTAAAGGATTTTATTATTGATCATACAGCATTTACCCATGTCGGACTGCATAATGCTGTCGAGCTTCATTTCCTTTGATTTTTGCCTTATTTGCTGTTGCCAGATAGCTTCAGGATCTATTCCAACCGGTTCATCCGCGGCGGGGGCTTTGTTTTTCAGGTTGGACAGAAACATCTCGAACTGGAAGGGATTCTTCGAAAGTTCCTCAACTTTTACCTGGAGTACATCGGAAAATTCGTAGAATTTACTGACTATTTCATCCATACTGGTGAACATTTCCGATTTGATTCCGGTAAGGCGGGCTATGGCCGTTTCTATTTGTGTTTCTTCGGGAACGACTCCATTTGCAGAAGCTGTTTGGGGCGCTCTCTTTTTAATCATGAACCCAAGGCATATCACGCCGATAATAAACAAAACGGCGAGTAATGTCGTGCTCTTGCGAACCGCTCTTCCGTGGGATGCCACCGTGAAGTATTCCTGTTCACGGGTTTTGGCATTAGGATTTTCCTGTGCATTACGGGCAGCTTCGTTTGCCGGTAAATCTCCGGGGTTTGAATCTCGTAAAAAGGACAACATTGCTAAGCTCCGTTCATTTCTTGTTTATTGTTTCTAATAAAAGGGTTTTTTGGGTCTCTTAACCGAATGTATTCTGGAAAAATATGCTTACTATAAAATCGGCAGTAATTTGACCTTCGTCAGCAGATTGTTTTTCCAGTTTAAGCTCCCGAATTTTCATGATACGCGGGAGTTTCTCGAGCTCTAAAAGAAAAGAGTAAAAAGAGCTGAAATTCCCCTCTAATTGCATTTTTAAAGGCTGCTCTACGTAACCGCTGTTGTCTTTTCTCGACAGTGTTCGAATTGTCTTTGGCTTGAGTCCCTCCTTTTGTGCAATTACCGTTACCTGTTCGAGCACTTCGTGAATTTGACTCGTGGGCGGCAGCTTGCTTTCGAAGAATTCGATTGCTTCCTGCAGCTTTTCGAGCTGTTTTGCGAGATC
>Ga0315545_1002853_pt1 | contig 15209 bp, 14 predicted proteins | sample SalMarSW160210MG_FD_203096 | JGI IMG/M metagenome (GOLD analysis project Ga0315545, IMG submission 203096) | Salt marsh sediment microbial communities from the Plum Island Ecosystem LTER, Massachusetts, United States - Salt Marsh Sediment SW1602-10 ... | reverse complement strand
CGTTACCATATCACTCAGGCTAGCCTCCATAATAAAAGCTGTGCTTGACCAAGAAAATTTTGATATTATTCACCTTCACGAACCTTTTATGCCTATGCTTTGTAGTGCCGTACTTAGGTTCTCTAATACAGCAAATGTAGGTACTTTTCATGCTTGCCATGGCAAGCCCGGCTATAACTGGGGTAAGCCTATCAGTACTTGGATGATACGCAGGCGGGTTCACAAGCTCCATGGCAGGATTGCAGTGTCAAAGCCAGCCATGGAGTTTGCCAGTAAGTACGTACCTGGATACTACAATATTATCCCTAATGGTATAGATTTAAACCATTTTTCTCCCAATGTATTGCCAATTGATGAATTCTGTGACGGGAAGGTGAATATCCTGTTTGTTGGTCGTCTGGAAAAGCGGAAGGGTGTGAACTATCTGATTAAGGCTTATAAGAGAGTTAAACAAGAAATTTCTAACTCGCGTCTTATTATAGTAGGTCCTGGTACCAGGCTGCGTGGCAAGTATGAGAAGCAGGTTAAGTCTAGTGGCTTAAAGGATGTTGTTTTTATGGGTCATGTTTCCTATGATGAATTGCCTAGATATTATAGGACAGCCGACATTTTTTGTGCACCAGCTACCGGTCGGGAAAGTTTTGGTATTATTTTACTTGAGGCTATGGCTACGGGTAAGCCGATTGTTGCCTCAAATATAGAAGGTTATGCCAGCCTGATAACTGACGGTGTTGAGGGATTGCTGGTGCCGCCTAAAGACAAGGAAAGTTTAGCCCAGGCTCTAATTACTCTTATGACTAGCCAATCACTTCGGCAGGAGATGGGGGCTAGAGGAAGAGTTAAAGCTGACGATTATGGCTGGGAACATATTGCCGAAAGGGTATTAAATTACTATGTTAGACTACTTAGTGAACCCCCATGGCAGAGACGATTTCCGGAATTTGAGGCTATGTCAACCTCAGCTTAAGGGAGTAAGACATCTTGGACAGTGTTATCCCAGAAAAGGGATGGTCAATGGTAAAATTCTCTGAAGTTCGTAAGATTGTAAGCTATTATCTTACCCAACCAGCGGTACGGATTCTAGCAAGGACATCCATAACACCTAATGCCATAACCTGGTTTGGTTTTTTACTAGCTGTTGGTGCTGTGGCATTTATTGTTACCGGACACCTTTTTGCCGCTGGCTTGATGGTGTTACTAGCTGGTTTTTTTGACATTCTGGATGGAGCACTGGCTCGTCACAAGAGTCAGACTAGTCATTTTGGCGCTGTCCTTGACTCTACCCTTGACCGTTTATCTGAGGCAGTGCTGCTTCTCAGTATTTTATGGCTATATGCCGGCGAACAGTTGATTATCCCGATGTTACTGGTTGGCGTTGCCTTGGTTGGTTCACTTTTAGTTAGCTATGTTAAGGCGAGGGCGGAAGCATTGGGTCTGGAGTGTCAAGTGGGGCTATTTACTCGAGCCGAGAGGGTCATTGTGCTGGCGCTAGGTCTTTTGCTAAGTCAGTTTGCTTATGCCCTGATTATTGCTCTAGCTATTATAGCCGTATTTAGCTTTATCACCGTCGGTCAGAGATTACTTCATGTATGGCAACAAACAAGAATCAACCAGTCACTGCGAGGGTGAGCCGGAGCCTTGAGTGAAGCGAAAGGAGAGTGACAAAGCAATTTCCCGAAGACGAGACAAAAGGAAACAACTGCGAGCTCGCTTTGCTATCAATAACAACATAATTTCGTCGGCTTCAATCCAGAGTGGCAAAATCGAGGTGGGTGATTTTTATTTGCAGCGCTGTCTGTGGTGTTAAGTAGAAGGAGAGCTTACAAGGAGGAATAATGCCGGTTATTGCTATTATTGGAGGGCAGTGGGGGGATGAGGGAAAGGGCAAGGTGGTTGACCTGCTGGCTCAGAAGGCAAGGGTGGTCGTCCGTTTTTCTGGCGGTGATAATGCGGGACATACTGTAGTTAATCCCCATGGGACGTTCAGGCTGCACCTTATTCCTTCTGGCATCTTTGCTCCCCACAGTGCTTGTATTATCGGTAATGGAGTAGTGGTTAATCCCTCCGTGCTAATTGATGAGATAGACGAGCTTAACCGGCACGGCGTGGATACCACCAGACTGTTTATTAGTGACAGGGCTAACTTAATTATGCCATATCATATCCTCTTTGATGGTTTAGAGGAAGAATCACGAGGAGGGAAAGCATTAGGCACTACCCGTAAGGGTGTGGGCCCTGCTTTTACTGACAAAACAGCCAGGTTTGGTATTAGAAGTGGTGACCTTTTAGATAAAGAAGCGTTACTGGAACGACTTCGTTTCATCCTTGACTATAAAAATACCATTCTGACCAAGATTTACGGAATTAGACCTCTGTCATTGGACGAGGTGTATGTGCAATATTGTCAATATGGACAGCGTCTGGCTCCTTATATCCGGGAGACAACAATAATGATGGAGGAAGCCTTGAACCGGGATGAGCTGGTGCTACTGGAGGGGGCACAGGGGGCTTTGCTTGACCCAGATTTTGGCACTTATCCTTATACTACCTCCTCTTCACCGCTGGCGGGGGGAGGATGTTTAGGTGCTGGTCTTGGTCCTACCCGGATTAGTCGCATTCTAGGGGTGTTTAAGGCTTACTGCACCAGGGTGGGTAGCGGTCCCATGCCCACCGAACTGAAGGATGAGACTGGTAACTTGATTCGGGAAGAGGCTCATGAGTATGGCACTACCACCGGTAGACCTCGCCGTTGCGGGTGGTTTGATGCCATTGCCGCTCGCTTTAGCGCCCGAATTAATGGTTTCACCGGGACAGCAATCACTCGCCTCGACATTCTTGATACTTTTCCCCGCTTGAAGATATGTATTGCCTATGAATTGGATGGGCATACCATTGATTATTTCCCGGGCAATGTAGCTGCCTTGGAAAGGTGTCAACCTATCTATGAGGAGCTGCCAGGCTGGCAAACCCCCACCACCAATATTCGCGACTATGAGAAGTTGCCTATTCAGGCTCAACAATATTTAACTAGGTTGGAAGAACTCATATCCTGCCCGGTCAACCTCATCTGTGTAGGACCAGAGCGAGAGCAAACTATCCACAAGATGCCTGTTATATAATCAGGGTGTCAATAGTTAAAAATCACAAATTATTCTTGGCATAAACGAATCAAAGTGATATAATTAATAAAGAGACGCTTCATTTTCATCAACTAGAGTTTAATGTATTGACAGCAACATAACCGTGCATTAAATTATCAAAGCTAAATAACCACTGTAACAGAGGATGTAACCTTGATTGATTGGCAAGTAGAATCGCTTCGTCTTGCACTGTTCAGAGCCAAACCCATCGAAACTGTAATACCTCTTTGGGAGACTCTTACTGGAGAGAAGCCAGAGAAAGTTGATTCTCAACCTAGAGCAAACATAATTGTTGAGAACGGTACTGTTGTTCTTGGGTCACTCACTCACAGATCTGACCCTTTAAGGATTAACTGGATTTTGTCACCATCACAAGAACAACAACATAAAACTGCTTCATTCCCTACCCTTGGTTCTTTATTCGAAATCAAAGGTCAGTTTATTAAGATGATGAACGATTGGTTATCTTCAGATGCTGTACCAGAAACCAATAGGATAGCTCTAGGTTCTGTTTCATTAATTGTCAGTGACAATAAAGCATCAGCCTACAAGCAATTAAGTGCTTTTTTACATCATGTTACGCTAGATATTGAAAATTCGACTGACTTCTTTTATCAAATCAACCGCCCAATACAATCAACGGTTGAACCAGAGCTCATGATTAACAGGCTTTCAAAATGGAACGCTGTAAACTTTGTGGGATTTGGATTGTTGCTTGGCGATAAGCCAGAATTAATTTCTGATAAAAGAGGTTATGTTGCCACTCGTTTGGAACTTGATGTTAATACCCATCAGTATAACAAGAGAATATTCTCAAAAGAGAAAATGACCCCAATACTTCAAGAGTTAAATAAACTTGTAGACCAAATATCGACTGAGGGAGATAAGTAGTATGGTCACTGCTGAATATGAAGCTTCCACTCTTGATGAATATCAATTAGCCAATTTGCCCCAAATAGAGCATCGCGGTTACTACTATTTCCTGCTTCAGGATAATCCCCGAATAGCAGCGCAATCCGGCAGTATATTTTTACTGATTCAAACCCTATATAATTATTTATTTCCGGTCAATATAGATGCAGAGAGCGCGACGGGATTTATCGCCTCTTATTTTGGTCACAAAGCAGAACCACTTTTACCTGATGAAACAACATATGAACAAAATACGTTATTTTCAGACCTCCAATTAGAACAAAATACCCTCAACATCTTTGACTCATACCAGCACGAAGAATTTGATGCGGATATTGCCTATGAGTTTACGAACACTCTTGCTATACTGATTCGAGCCAATGGTAAACCTATTATCCGTATTATTAATAACTTAATTAAAAAATTCGACCTTAGCAACGATATAATATCCGAAACACTGAAAGCATTAGGCCGAATAGAAAATGAGAATACCAAAGAGGAACGCTATCAACTTCTCATGGGCTTAATTAAAGACGACTCTGCAATTATCCGTGATGGAGCGGTTAGTGGTCTTTCATTTTTAGACGACCGGAGAGCTTTACCTCAAATTCGTATGCTTTTTGAAACAGAAGCTGTTCCAATCTTGAAAAGCAATATTAAAGTAGCAATTCGAAGTCTTGAAACATACTAATGAAATGCCTTATTTCCTACGTGCAATACATAGCAACATTGAATGGGATAATCCCGACTATCGTTCATGGCTTCAAGAGAACGAGTTACCTTCTTGTATTGTAAGGGATTTGAGGGCAGATGATAATGCCCTCTCTTTGTGGGAGATTTCTGACAACCAATCAAATTTGCTTGATATTATCGCTGCCTTCGTGTCTATGAGTAATGGCATAAAAGATGATTTTGACTATGCCCTGCTAAGCACACACTATATCAATGAGATTAACTTCATGCCCTTAAGAAAACCTGCCAGAACAGCATATACTAACTTTAACCACTATCATCGTGATGTACCTAATCTGTCGGTAAACCAAGTTGTGTATTTTGCCTATTTACTCAGCAGACATGGTAAATTTGACCGAATGGGTTGGAAAGAGATAGAAGCTCGACTTAAGGAAGCCCACACAAGGGGTCAACTGGATTTAAAAAAGATGAAACCACAATTAAAGAAACAGTTGGGTATACCTGAATAGAAAGCACACGTTTGCAAACATTTTTGCTGATGAACTTTCCACCACCACAAAAGACAAGGTGGTACTAAACAGTACCACCCGCAGCTAATCCCCATATAAAAAGGTATAACTACTTACTTATTGTTACTCTCAGGAACAAACCTCTTGTATCTTTTAATCAGGGTGTCGCAGGACAGTAGTTCCCGCCTATACCCGCAGGTCAATATGATAGTTTTTCAGCGTGTCTCTAATGAAGGCGGCTGCTTTTTCATCAGGCTCGGTGAGGGGCAGGCGCGGCTTACCGACATTAAAGCCAACATAGTTAAGGGCATATTTAACTGGAATAGGGTTGGAAATAATAAATAGGGCATTAACTAAAGGTAAAAGGCGGCGGTGTATCTCGGCGGCTTTATCAATTTTACCACTGGTATAACTATCTATCATTTCCCTTATTTGGTTGCCAACCAGATGAGAGGCTACACTAATCACCCCGTAGCCACCCAGGGCTAGTATGGGCAGGGTGTCACTATCATTACCGCTCCATATCAGGAAATCATCCCCAGTTTCGGTAATCATTTTAGAAATTCCGCCTAGATTACCACTGGCTTCCTTTACCCCGATAATGTTATCTATGTGGCTTAGCTTGATGACGGTTTCGGCTGCTAGGCTAGTAACGGTGCGTGACGGCACATTATAAAGGATACAGGGTAAATTAGTGCCCTGAGCAATAGTCTTAAAGTGTTGGTATAAGCCTTCTTGAGTAGGTTTATTATAATAGGGGACTACCAATAGGCAGGCATCAACTCCGATTCTCTCTGCTCCCTTAGTCGCCTCTAGGGCTTCAGCGGTGCTATTACTACCTGTGCCGGCTATTACTGACCCTCGCTCACCAACTGCTGATTTAACCTCAGCAAAAAGGCGCATCTCCTCCTCTCGGGTAAGGGTGGGAGATTCTCCAGTTGTGCCCACGACTACCAAACCTTCACTTCCTGAGTCGAGCAGAGCCAAAGCTAATTTCTTCGCCTGCTCATAATTAACCATCCCTCGGTCGTCAAAGGGTGTTACCATTGCGGTTAGTAATCGCCCAAGTTTTTCCATTTTTTATCCTCCGGATGTATCCAATCTCTCTTAACTATCTCTTCAGCAATTTGGACGGCATTTAGAGCAGCCCCCTTACGCAGATTATCGGTAACAACCCACATAGTTAAACCATTGGGGTGGGAGGCATCTCGACGAATACGTCCCACAAAAACCTCATCGCTGCTGGCTGCTGACCACGGCTGAGGATAAAGACTAATAATCGGGTCGTCTAATAGCTTAACCCCTGGGGCTTGGGCAAGGATATGTCGTGCTTCATCGGGGGACATCACTCGGGAGAATTCTATATGAATCGCCTCACTATGTCCCGTAAATACTGGAACTCGCACACAAGTAGCCGAAATAGCTATGTCAGAAGCATGCATTATCTTTCTTGTTTCTTCTACCAGTTTCCATTCTTCTTTAGTATAACCGTTGTCCAGAAAAACATCTATTTCTGGCAGGACATTAAAGGCTATTTGGTGAGGGTAAACATGGGGGATAGTGCTTTGCCCATTAAGAACTTGCTTGGCTTGTGTTGTCAGTTCCTCTATTGCTGCTGAACCAGTGCCTGATACTGCTTGATAGGTATCAACGACAATGCGCTTAATAGGATTAACCTTGTGTAAAGGATACAGAGCCACCACCATTTGAATAGTGGAGCAATTTGGATTAGCTATAATCCCATTATGCCATTTGATGTCTTCGGGATTGATTTCAGGCACTACCAAGGGAACCTCGGAATGCATTCTGAAAGCAGAGCTATTATCAATAACTACAGCTCCTGATTGAGCGGCTATCGGTGAGAAATGGCGGCTAGTCTCAGCGCCAGCAGAGAAGAGGGCAATATCTATCCCCTTGAAAGACTCGGGAACAGTCTCCTTGACTTCAACCTCCTGGTGATTGACAAATAGTTTCTTACCTGCCGAGCGGTCTGAGGCTAGAAGGTGAATTGAGGACATCGGGAAGTTGCGTTGCTCCAATACCTTTATAAATTCCTGCCCTACCAATCCGGTGGCACCAGCAATAGCCACTCTATACTCCATCATTATTCCCTCCTATAAGCCGAGCAGAGTATCCAGACTATAGACTAGCCCTTCGTGTTTGACCACTTCCTTAATGGCTAGTATAACGCCTGGCATATAGCATTCCCGATTGATAGTATCATGGCGGATAGTTAATGTTTGCCCTGGTCCGCCCAAGATGACCTCTTGATGTGCTAGGAGACCAGGTAGGCGGACGCTATGAATAGTAACACCTTCAACTTGCTCTCCTCGGCTACGCGAGCTCTTCTCTTGTGCTGAGGGCTGGTAAAATAATTTACCTCTGGCTTTAGCCATTGCTTTGGCTGTAGATAGGGCAGTTCCTGATGGAGAGTCAGCTTTTTGGTGGTGGTGTAGTTCTATAATTTCGGCGTAGTCAAGGTATTTAGAGGCTACCTTGGCTAGGTGTATCATCAGAACTGCCCCCAAAGCAAAGTTTGGAGCCACTACTGCCCCCACCTTGTTCTCTACTGCTAAACGGTCAATCTCACTAAGTTCATCAGAAGTTAACCCGGTAGTGCCTATCACTAGGTTAACCCCATGCTGAGTAGCAGTACGCACTGCCGGCATTGTAGCCTTAGCTGTAGTGAAATCTACTAGCACATCAGGCTGGCAATCGGTGAGAATATAATCTAGGTTAGCAGAAATAGGCACCGTGCCAGAGCCATCGGGCAAAGGTAAATGGTCATCAGAAACCTGGAGTTCTACACTACCTACGACCTGCATTTCAGGTTCGTGGCATAGGGCATTAATCACCTCTCGACCCATTCTACCTAATGCACCGTGAACTACTACCCTTATTGGTTTCATAACTTAACCCTTGTAATAGCGCTACCTGTCCCTTGGGGGGCGAACACCTCGTTTTTTAAATGGATAGTCTGTATTCAGTGAATCCTTTACCTTAGCTCCTTGCATATGAGAAAGCTTTTCAAACACAGCCCGTCGTGATAGATTTATCCTCCCCAGATTATCAATACTAATCACCTTAACCATGACCTCATCACCTACTTTAACTACATCCTCAACTTTGGGTACTCGATATTCAGCCAATTCACTTATGTGAACCAGACCTTCTCTGCCGGGAAGAATCTCTACCATAGCGCCGAAGTCTAGCAAACGGGTTACTTTCCCGGTATAGATACCACCAACTTCTGCCTCTTTGGTTAAACTTTCAATGATTTCAATGGCTCTTCGAGCTGCTTTCTCATCAGGTGAGCCAATAATCACGGTACCGTCATTGTCAATATCAATAGTCACCTTGGTCTCAGCGGTAATTGACCTGATTGTTTTGCCTCCGGTGCCGATTACGCTGCCAATTTTACCAGGGTCAATCATTATTTTATACATTCGTGGCGCATAGGGGCTGATTTCAGGGCGGCTGGAGTTAATAGTCTGTCCCATTTTCCCCAGAATGAATAGGCGAGCTTCACTGGCTTGATTTAGCGCCTTTTTCAATATTTCTAGACTCACACCCTTAAGCTTGGTATCTAGCTGGAGAGCAGTAATACCTTTATCAGTACCAGCTACCTTAAAGTCCATATCTCCATAAGCATCCTCTATGCCCTCAATATCAGTTAAAATAGCGTACTCTCCTTTGTCATCAGTAACTAAGCCCATAGCTACCCCGGCTACGGCTGCCTTGATAGGTATCCCAGCATCCATCAGGGATAGGCTTGAGGCGCAGACACTGGCCATAGATGTGCTACCACTGGAGCTCAGGACCTCTGAGACGAGGCGAATAGTGTATGGGAAATCTTCATCCCTAGGTATCACTGGTGCGATAGCTCGCTCAACCAGGGCACCGTGCCCGATTGCACGACGACCGGGTGTACCTATGCGGCTTACCTCACCACTGGAGAAGGGAGGGAAATTATAGTGATGGATGAAACGTTTAGTTTCCTCTATGCCTAGTCCATCAAGTTGCTGCTCCATGTTGATAGAGCCTAGGGTGGTGATTGTTAGTACTTGCGTTTGGCCTCGAGTGAATAGAGCTGAACCGTGGGTACGGGGCAGAAGCCCTATTTCACAGCTAATGGGTCGGACGTCGGACAGACTGCGACCATTAAGACGTATTGCCTTAGTAAGGATATTAGTTCTTATTTCGTCTCTGACCTTTGCCTCAAAAGCATATACTATATCCTCTTCAGGGAATGATTCACCTAAACTCTCTACGAGTTCCTTCTGTAGCTTGCCCAGTTCCTCTTCCCGCTGTAATTTCTCAGATTGACTTAAAGCTTGGGCAAGCCTGCCATTAACCATTGGTGTGATGGCTGAGATTACCTCGGGGCTAATCTCAGATATGGGAGCTTCCCTCTTAATTTTACCGCAAGCTTGCTGAAGCTGCTCTTGGAGTTTAATAATATCTTGGTTTGCTGTATGACCAAATTCAATTGCCTGAATAATAATATCTTCTGAGACCTCTCGGGCTCCTGCCTCTACCATCACTATCGCTTGCTTACTGCTAGCCACGACTAAGTCAAGCTGGCTGCTTTCAATCTGAACAAATGTTGGATTTAACACCAGCTCCCCATTAATATAGCCAATATGGACAGCACTTACTGGACCACCAAACGGTACTTCTGATATTGATAGGGCAGCCGAGCTACCAATAACAGCCAGGATGTCTGGGTCATTTTCTTGGTCGGCAGAAAGTACAGTAGCTATAAGCTGAATATCTTGACGCCACTCCTTGGGTAAAAGTGGACGTAGCGGGCGGTCAGTAAGTCGGCAAGCTAAGATTGCATCCTGGGTGGGACGACCTTCCCTTCTGATAAAGCCACCTGGAATTTTCCCAGCAGCATATAGTCGCTCCTCATAGTCCACGGTTAGCGGCAGAAAATCTACCCCTTCTCGTGGTTCAGGGCTGATGCAAACCGTAACCAGAACTATAGTGTCTCCATAGCGGACGGTTACCGCTCCATTAGCTTGCCCGGCAAGCTTTCCCGTATCTATAATGAGACTTTTATCCCCGATTTTACATTCAAAAGATTGGGATTTTATCAATGCTCCTCCCCGTTTAAAGTATTACTTACGTAAACCGAGCTTAGTAATTAGGTTATGATACCGTTCAACATCCCGTTCACTCAAGTAAGCTAATAGTCTTCTTCTCTGCCCTACCAGCTTAAGTAAACCACGTTGCGAGTGGTAGTCATGTCTATTAGCCGCCATATGGGCTGTTAATTGATTTATCCTTTCTGTGAGCAGAGCTATTTGGACCTCGGTTGAGCCTGTATCTCCTTCACGAGACTGAAATTTGTTTATGATTTCCGTCTTTTTTTCTTTGTACAAATTATACTCCTCTATTCATAGCTATTTTAGCAAACATTAACTGTTTAATGAAACAACCGATTATAGCATAAGTTTAGTTGGCTGTAAATTTACTATTGTGCTTCATCAGTGGGAAACCACGTTTATTGGCATCGGTCTAGTCGCAGAGGCAGGTTGGTTAGTGATGCGTATGTCCGGGAATGGTTTCTCGTGGACAAAGGTGAACCAACTTATGCTTGAGGCTGGTTATGGTGGTAGCTCCCCTTTAAGAGATTGACCTAAGTCGCACCGATAACCAAGCGGGTATGGTATGGGTCGGATTGGGGGACATTAATCTTTCTGGTGTGGCTTTGGTGGAAAGTAAAAAGAAGAGTCAGCCAGACTATGGAGTCTGTAATCTAGTTAACATAATGAAAGCGAGAGTTGAAATTGCAAGACAACAGATTAAAGCTAATCTTAACCTTGACTTTGTCACTCACAGGGGGTATATTAAATATTGTAATTGATACCTTGGTTCAGTGTTGTTTCTAAACTCGAACTCTGCTAGTGTGCGGCTATGCAATTCGGCAAGGGTTTTGGAGCCGGGAGATTGCACCGAAAACAAGGGGGATAACAAAGTTTAAGGAGGTGCAGTTATGGCTCTGGAAGACAAAACTCTGGTATGCCGTGATTGCGGGAAGGACTTCGTCTTTACTGTTGGTGAGCAGGAGTTCTATTTATCCCGTGGCTTACAAAATGAGCCTAGCCGGTGTCCGGAGTGCCGGACTGCTCGGCGAAGGGAGCGTCGTGGTGGCTATAATCAGCCAAGACAGATGTATACTGTAATATGTGCTGAGTGTGGTAAGGAAACTACAGTTCCCTTTGAGCCTAGGGAAGGTCGCCCTGTCTATTGCCGTGAGTGCTACGCTAAGCATAAAGAAGTTCTTTAAGTTATTATACGGTTAGTGGCAACTATTTAGGCTATGCATGTTGGCGCGTGTAGGATTGAACTTCGTTTACCTGAAAATCTATCTCTCAAGGGTAAGCGGCGGGTGGTAAAGTCCATTACTACCCGGGTCAAAAGCAAATTTAATGTTTCTGTAGCTGAGGTTGACGACCAGAATCTATGGCAATTGGCTACAGTAGGTGTTTGTTGCGTCAGCAACGATAATCGGTATGTTAATGAAGTCCTGTCAAAGGTAGTGGACTTCATTAATGATGGTCGGTTTGAGGTAGAGATGCTCAATTATGAAATTGAGATTCTACCCCTTTTCTAGATGCTGGTAAGTTTGACGAGAGCCATAATGGATACCTCAGCCTTCCTCAATTATCTTACAGCTAAGCCTAGTTATAGCGGTCAGATTGCGCATATTGAGTATATTCCCCCTCGTGATGCAAACTGTGCTGATTTAGACAAGCCTCTGGCTAGTAGTCTTCAAAATTGCCTCAATGAGCAAGGATTGTTACCTCTTTATACTCACCAGGCTGAGGCGGTGAATAGTGCCCGACGGGGCAAGAATGTGATAGTCTCAACTTCAAGTGCCAGTGGCAAGACGCTATGCTATAACATTGCCGTCGTGGAGGCAATTTTAACTGAGAAGGGCAGCCATGCCATTTACCTCTTCCCCACTAAAGCCCTGGCTCAGGACCAGTTGCGTGGCTTGAGGAAGCTATTTTACCCAGCTCTGTTTAAACTGGAGGAGTTTGCCACCTTTGATGGTGATACCCCACAGGCTGAACGACCTGATATAAAGAAGCGAGCTAGGATAATACTTACCAATCCAGATATGCTACATATTGGGATATTGCCCAATCATCAAGCTTGGTCAGGGCTACTAAAACACTTGAGGTATGTGGTGGTGGATGAAACACATACCTATCGTGGAGTTTTTGGTTCACATGTAGCCTGTATACTGCGTCGCCTGCGCCGTCTGTGCAACTTATATGGCTCAAACCCCCAATTCATTTGCTGTTCAGCAACTATAGCTAACCCCGGTGTGCATGCGGAAAGACTAGTGGGTTTACCTTTTGAGGTGGTTGACAATGATGGCTCTCCTCATGGTAGCAAGAACTTTGTCTTCTGGAATCCCCCAATCATAGATAACGCTAGGAGTGTTCGGCGTAGTGCTAATAGTGAAGCCACAAGCTTGTTTACCGAGTTAGTGAGCCGTAATATCCGCAGTTTAACCTTTGCTCGTAGTCGTCGGCTGACTGAACTTATTTACAAGTATTCTAGACAGAGGTTAGCCGAAGCCAACCCAACGCTAGCAAAGCGAATCAAGGCTTATCGGGCTGGTTATCTTCCCCAGGAAAGGCGTCAAATAGAGCAAGAGCTATTTGCTGGTGAACTCCTAGGCGTGGTGGCTACTACCGCTTTAGAGTTAGGTATAGATATCGGTGAGCTGGAGGCAACGGTGCTTACCGGCTATCCGGGCAGCATTGCCAGTACCTGGCAACAGGCAGGTAGGAGTGGTCGAGGTAGAAACGGGTCGCTGAGTTTTCTTATCGGTCTGGATAATCCGCTAGACCAGTATTTTATGCGTCACCCTGATTCCTTCTTCCACAAAAGCGTTGAGAATACTCTAGTTAATCCGGATAATCCCTACATTTTAAGAGCCCATCTGCTGTGTGCGGCTTGGGAGTTACCACTGAGTAGTAATGATGAGAAATATTTTGGCTCTGCCTTAAATCGGGAAAGGGCAGAACTGGAGGCGCAGGGCATGCTCAGGCAGCGTATTAGGAAATGGTATCTTTCAACAAGTATTGCCTACCCGGCTCAAAGCATCAATATTCGTTCCACCTCCGGGGAGAGCTTTGCTCTTATGGATGCCTCAACTGGCTGCTTACTGGAGACGGTTGAGTCCAGTGTTGCCTTTTTTCAGATACACCCCGGTGCTATCTACCTTCATCAGGGAGAATCCTATCTGGTTACCAAGCTTGACCTGACTGGCCGAACCGCCTATGCCGTGCCGACCACTGCTTCCTACTATACTCAGGCTAAGGACATCACTGATTTACACATTGTCAGGGTAATCCGTGATAAAAGCTGCCGACGGATAAAGGTATACCTTGGTGAGGTGGAGGTTACTACTACTGTGGTTGGCTTCAGGAAGAAGGCGCAATTTACTGAGGAGGTAATCGGGGAAGAATCCCTTGACCTGCCGCCCCAGCATTTTCCTACTGTTGCCCTGTGGTTTGACCTGCCGCCTGAGACTATGGCTCGGCTAGTCAAGGAGCAACTGGACATTGCCGGGGGATTACACGCTGCTGAGCATGCAGCTATAGCTATCCTTCCCCTATTCGCTCTCTGTGACCGCAACGATATTGGTGGCGTGTCTACTCTCTTCCACCCCGATACTGGAAGAGCCCAGGTTTTTATTTATGATGGCTATCCTGGCGGCATCGGCATTACTGAGAAGGGGTTTGACATAATAGAGGAACTGTGGCAAGCTACGCTGAAGGCGATTACTGAGTGTCCATGTCAGGAGGGTTGTCCTAGCTGTATCCAGTCGCCAAAGTGTGGCAACAATAATAAACCTCTGGATAAGAAGGCAGCCCAGATACTGCTTGAGGGACTATTAGGTTATTCATAACGTATAATTTTGGAATTCTAGAGTGGCGAAGTCCATCTACTAAAACAAACTCCTCTTCTTCTTAATAATAGGGAGGGGATAAGTCCTTCACAGGGGAAGGGGATAAAGGAGATAGGGTTATTAAGCATAATTAATCTTATGGAGGAATATTGATTACTATAAGTGTAAACCCAATAGTCACCATAGGACCAGTCAGCGTCAGATGGTATGGCATAATGGTTGCCCTGGCGGTGCTGGTGATAGTCTTGTGGATGCTGCGAGAGGTAAGAAGGGGGGCTAATCTTTCCTATGATACCATTCTTACTGGAGCACTGGTAGGTATTCCCTCTGGGATAGTAATATCAAAGTTGCTCCATGTTATTGATTATATAGTAATATCAAAATTGCACCCCGAACTCGCTAACCATATAATTGACTATACTCAGCACCCGGGGCAGATTCTTAGTGGTGGCGGTCTAACTATTTATGGCGCTGTATTGGGTGCGGCTCTAGGCATCTGGGTTTATAGCAAGTTTAGCCATTTCCAGTTTGGTTATGTGGCTGATTTGGTGGCACCAGGCGTAATATTAGCCCAGGCTATAGGCAGGGTCGGCTGCACCATAAACGGTTGCTGCTATGGCATACCGACTGCTCTACCCTGGGGTGTTGTCTATACTAATCCTGATAGTTTTGCCCCTCTTGGGGTAGCTATTCATCCTACGCAGGTTTATGAGCTGATATTTTGTCTGATAGTTTTTGTGGTATTGATTAAATTAAGGGGGCGGTTTAAGCCTGATGGCTCACTATTTTTCATATACCTCAGTCTTTATTCATTATGGCGTATAGGCATTGATTTCCTGCGAGCGGGGACACCATTCCTCTTCGGCTTACATCAGGCTCAAGTGATAGGTATAATAGTCTTAGCCATCACCATTCCTTTGCTGGCTTATAGGACACGGTGGGTAAAGGTAGAGGGCAATGCTGAATGATGGCTGGAATTCCTCCCAAAGGTTCTACTCTGGCTGTTGGTTGGACAAT
>Ga0315545_1002852_pt1 | contig 15213 bp, 16 predicted proteins | sample SalMarSW160210MG_FD_203096 | JGI IMG/M metagenome (GOLD analysis project Ga0315545, IMG submission 203096) | Salt marsh sediment microbial communities from the Plum Island Ecosystem LTER, Massachusetts, United States - Salt Marsh Sediment SW1602-10 ... | reverse complement strand
TTAGCCTTGATTAGAGTAGACTTTAATGGACAATGAGTGTCAATTATGCTAAATATTACCCAATAATACCCAACATAGCAATATGGTTCACCGTATTATAAAATTAAGAGCCTTAGGAGTGAGAAGAGGGGAAGCAAGATGCCAAAGCTTATGACTGTTAGCGAAGTGGCCGGTTATTTGCGGGTAACCAAGAAGACCATATATCGGCTGCTGGTGCGAGGCAAAATCCCGGCAACCAAGGTTGGCAACCAGTGGCGGTTTGCCAAGGACTCGATTGATAGGTGGCTGCAGCGAAACTCGGTTGTGGCCAAGGCAAATATCCTTGTTGTTGATGACGAGGAAGTAGTTCGGTTACTGTTTAAGACAACCTTAGAGGAGTTAGGGCACCAGGTGACAGGTGCCGCGAGTGCTTTGAGGGGGCTGGAACTGATAAAACGGCGGGATTTTGACCTGGTCTTTCTCGACCTTAAAATGCCGGGTATGGATGGGGCTGAGCTTTTTCGCCAGATAAAGACAATCAAGCCCAAATTGCCAGTAACTATCATAACCGGCTATCCTGATAGTGAGTTAATGGCACGGGCTTTAACTTATGGTCCCTTTGGCATTATGAACAAGCCTTTCGGCGAGTCGGACATTGTTAGTGCTGTCAACAGCTTTCTTAAGGTTATTTCCGCCTGAATGTGACCCCGGGGGAAAAGGGGGGTAAGCATGAAAATAGAGATGGAAGTGGCTGAAGGTGAGGAAAAACTGCTAGGTGACCTGCTTGAGCTTATCCGCTTCACTGAGGGTGTATCGGCAAAGCTCCATCGTGTACTGGATGAAGCCGAAATCTACCAGGTGGTGAAGGAGGAGTTTGCCAAAACAAACCGGTGGACAGCAAGCATTCTGTTACTAGCTGATGATGGAGCGAGCCTCAGGCTCGTTGAAACCTCAATAGCCCCCTCCAAGTTAGAGGTATTGGGGAAGGCGTCAGGGCTGCAGTGGCAAGGGTATAAGATTGACCTGAAGCGGTCAAGTATCTACAGTCAGGTGGTGAGAGAGGGTAAGACCGTTCAAGTCAACGTCAGCGATACAATACGGGAATTTCTTCCCCGGCCGCTCGCCTATCTAATATCAAAGACTATGGGCTACGAGAAGAAACTCAGTATCCTGACGCCACTACATAGGCAGGGAAAGGTCATAGGTGCCTTTGCTGTATCATGTACTAACTTGCGTGAATACTTCATCCACTCAGTGGAAAACCTGGCACTGCACATCTCAACCGCTTTGGAGCTCACCCACAAGCACGCCCAGCGCAACCGGGCGGTGCAAGCACTGAAAAGATATCATGACCACCTCGGGGATTTGGTAGAAGAGCGCACTGGTGAGCTGAAAACGGTTAATGAACAACTTCGTGAAGAAATCACTGAGCGCAGGCAGGCGGAGGAGGCGCTAAGAAAGATAGAACAGGAGAAACTGGCTGTTCTCAACAGCATGTCAGAGCATGTAGTGTACCAAGACACTGAACACAGGATTTTATGGACAAATAAGGCGGCCGCAGAATCAGTTGCCCTGTCTATTGAGCAGTTGGTGGGACGGCATTGCTATGAGATATGGCCTCAGCGTAGTAAACCCTGTGTAGGCTGCCCGTTAATAAAAGCCCGTGAAACCGGTAAACCGCAGAAAGCGGAAATGACCACTCCCGATGGGAGGGTGTGGTTTATACGGGGCTATCCTGTTAGAGATGCAAATGAGAACCTCGTAGGCGTGGTCGAGGTGACGTTGGAAGTCACCGAGCGCAAGCAGGCTGATGAGGCGCTTCAAGCCGAGAAGAATAAGCTGCAATCACTAATAGATGCCATGGAAGATGGTCTTACCATACAGGATAGAGACTTTAACATTATTTATCAGAATGAGTCGGTTAGGATGCGCCATGGTGACCACCTGGGGGAGAAGTGCTACCGAGTCTACGAAGGCAGAGAAAAGTTATGCGAAGGGTGCCCGGTAAAAATAGCTTTCAAGGATGGTAAGTCACACACCTCGGAGAGGAGGGTGGTAATACCTTCGGGTGAGGTCACCTTCTGGGAGGTTACGGCTAATCCCATCAGAGACGCTGAGGGAAGGATTGTTTCCTGCCTTGAGATTGCCAGGAATATCACTGAGCGCAAGCAGGCAGAGGAGGCGCTGAGGGAGAATGAGGAATTTAGTTCTAGCCTGCTGACTAATGCTCCTAATCCTGTGCTAGTTATTGACCAAGACACTTCGGTAAGATATGTAAACCCAGCCTTTGAGAAGCTATCCGGTTTTTCTTCTACAGAGGTTATTGGCAGGAAAGCTCCATACCTATGGTGGACAGAAGAAACACTGAAGAAAACGACTAGTGACTTGAAACAAGCTATGCGCAAGGGAGCAGTGAGAATTGAGGAGCTTTTTAATAAGAAGAACGGGGAGCGATTCTGGGTTGAGATAACCTCTACCCCACTGAGAAAGGACGGAGAGTACAAATATTACCTGGCAAACTGGGTTGATATCACCGAGCGCAAGCGAGCGGAGGAGGCGCTGAGGGAGGGTGAGGAGAAGTATAAAGAACTTGCGGGAAGCATCACCGACCTCTTTTTCGCCTTTGATAAGGATTTGAGATATACCTATTGGAATAAAGCCAGTGAGGAACTTACCGGAATTCCGGCTAAAGATGCTCTGGGAAAACATCTTTATGACATTTTCCCAGATGCAGAAATGACGAGAAGTGCAGAAAGAATTTACCTAAAGGCATTAAGAACGCAGAAAGTCCAGAGTTTCGTTAACGAGTTCCAGATTGGAGATAAGGATTACTTCTTTGAAATCAGCGCCTATCCCTCAAAAGATGGTCTCTCTGTTTTCGCTAAAGACATCACCGAGCGCAAGCAGGCGGAGGAGGCGCTGAGGGAGAGTGAGGAGAAGTTCCAGAAAATGGTTGAGTCGGTGACTGATGGTATATCAGTTATTGATTTGAACGGTGCCATTATCGAGACAAACCAAAGAACGGTGGAGATGCATGGCTTTGCTTCAAAGGATGAGCTCCTGGGGAGAAATGCCCTGGAGCTGGTTGCCCCCGCCGACCACGAGAGGATAGCCAAAAACATGCAGAAAGCCCTAAAACAGGGAATAATTAGAGGTGAGGAATACACCCTGCTTAAGGCTGATGGCACTGAGTTTCCCGGTGAGTTAAGCACCAGTGTGATAAGGGGTGCTTCGGGCAAGCCGGTAGCTCACATCACCATTGCCCGGGACATCACCGAGCGCAAGCGGACGAGGGAGGCACTGAGGGAGTCTGAAGAGCGGTTCCGTTCCATCGTGGAAAATTCTCAAGCCGGGATAATGATTCTGGATGACGCCTATCGGCTCGTATATGCGAACGGCGAGCTGTACCGAATCTCAGGATATTCTCCTAAGGAGGTCATCGGGCAGGATTTCCGCAAATTCCTCGACGAGGAGAGTAAAGAGCTCGTCGCCGAACGATATATCCGAAGGCAGCGGGGGGAGGAAGTTCCTCCCCGGTATGAGTTTAACATTATCAAAAAAGACGGCCAGAAGAGGCGTGTGGAAATCAGCTCGTCGGTAATCAAGGATTCGGCGGGAGAAGTAAGGACAATAGCTCAGATTCTGGACATCACCGAGCGCAAGGGGGCTGAGGAGGCGCTTCAAGCCGAGAAGAACAAGCTGCAATCACTAGTAGATGCCATGGAATATGGTCTTACCATACAAGATAAAGACTTTAACATTATTTATCAGAATGAGCTGGTGGAGACAATTTTTGGTGACCACCTGGGGGAGAAATGCTACCGGGTCTATGAAGGCAAGGAAAAGCTGTGCGCTGGTTGTCCGGTAAAAAAGGCATTTAAGGATGGTAAGTCACACACCTCGGAGAGGAGGGTGGTATTGCCTTCGGGTGAGGTCACCTTCTGGGAGAATACGGCTAATCCCATCAGGGATGCCGGGGGTAAGATTGTTTCCTGCCTTGAGATTACCAGGAATATCACCGAGCGCAAGCAGGCTGAAGAGCAGTTGCGGGAGAGCCAGCAATTCAGCTCCAGCCTGCTGGAGAGCTCACCGAACCCAATACTCGTTGTTAATCCGGACACCTCAATAAGATATATAAATCCAGCCCTTGAGAAGCTGACCGGCTTTACCTTAGCCGAGGTTGAGGGCGAGAAAGCCCCGCACCCATGGTGGCCCAAAGAGCAAATAGAGGAAATCACTGCCGCCTTTAAAAAGCACATCGCAATGGGTGGCAGAAGGAGCGAGCGGAATTTCCAGAAGAAGAACGGGGAGCACTTCTGGGTTGCGCTAGACTCGGCACAGGTGATGCATAAAGGAAAGCCAGCTTATTTGATTATGAACTGGCTTGACATCACCGAGCGTAAGCAGGTGGAGCAGGCGCTGGCTGATGAAGCGACCCGCCGGCGTATCCTAGTCGATCAGTCCCTAGACGGGATAGTTGTCCTCGATGAGAACTCCAAAGTGTATGAGGCAAACCAGCGATTTGCCGAGATGCTTGGATACACCCCCGAGGAAGTCCGCGAGCTCCACACGTGGGATTGGGATACTCAATGGACACGTGAGGAACTGCTCGAGATGGCACGGAAGGTTGACGAGACTGGTTTCCACCTGGATACGTATCACCGTCGCAAGGACGGTACGACCATTGACGTTGAAATCAGCGTCAACGGGGCCATGTGCGCGGGGCAGAAGCTGATCTTCTGCGTGTGCCGGGACGTCACCGAGCGCAAGCAGGCGGAGGAGGCGCTGAGGGAGAGCCAGAAATTCAGTTCCAGCCTGCTGGAGAGCTCACCGAACCCGATAAGCGTCGTTGACCTGGACACTTCGGTAAGATATGTAAACCCAGCCTTTGAGAAGTTAACCGGCTTTACCTTAGACGAAATTGTGGGCAGGAAAGCTCCGTACCCATGGTGGCCGGAAGGGAAAAGGGCGAGAATCCTTGCCGCCTTTAAAGATGCCATAGAACATGGCGGCAGAAGAACCGAGCGGAATTTCAAGCATAAGAACGGGGGACGTTTTTGGGTGGCGCTCACCTCGGCACCGGTAATGCACGAAGGCAAGGCAATTTATCTTATTATAAGCTGGCTTGATATCACCGAGCGCAAGCGGGCTGGAGAGAAGGAGAAGCAACTGCAACAGGAGCTTTATCTTGCCCAAAGGCTAGCCTCCGTCGGTGAGCTGGCAGCCGGTGTTGCCCACGAGATAAATAACCCCCTTACCGGCGTATTGGGCTTTTCTCAGCGACTGATGAGAAAAAGCACTGATGAGCAGCTCAGCCGTGATTTGGAGATAATCCATAGTGAAGCCCGCCGGGCAGCCGAAGTGGTGCAAAATCTCCTCACCTTTGCCCGCCGCCGCCAGCCAAAGAAGGAATATGCAAATATCAATGACATCGTAAACAAGACTCTGGAGTTGAGGGCTTACGCACTACACACAAGCAACATTGAGGTGGTAACCAACCTTGCCCCTGACCTTCTCCAGATAATGGTCGACTTCCCCCAGATGCAGGAGGTCTTCTTGAACGTCATTCTGAACGCTGAGCAAGCGATGAGTGAGACACACGGTAAGGGGAAGCTCATTGTCAAGACCCGGCAGATAAAAGACTATGTGAGGATTTCGTTTGCCGATGATGGCCCCGGCATTCCCCCTGAAAATCTTGATAAGGTCTTTGACCCCTTTTTCACCACTAGAGCGGAAGGAGGCGGAACTGGCTTGGGGCTCAGTGCCTGCCACGGTATTGTGACCGAGCATGGCGGCAGGATATATGTCAGGAGCAAACCGGGGAAGGGGGCTACATTCTTTATTGAATTGCCGCTGTCCCCAGTTAGGAGCACTTCGGTGAGTTGATTTTAAGAGGTGGGAAATGACTTCAACTGTAGTAAGTGAGCAAAGACGCCTGACCTGGTTACAGGAGAGGTTTATCCAGTCGGGTTTTGACGGCTTGAGTGAGGGGGAGGCTATTGAGTTGCTGTTAAGCCTGGTCTTGCCCAACCGTGAGTGCAAAAAGCAGACCAGGGAGTGCATTGAACGGTTCACTAACCTTAGGGGGTTGCTCGCCGCCTCATCCGAGGAACTACAGCAAACAGGGCTTACCTTTCAAAGTATTTGTGGTATCAGGCTCTTGCACGAATTGCCCACCGAGATTCTGAAGCAGAAGATTATTGAACAGCCGGTCAATACCTCGTCTAAAGAGATTTTTGACTATCTCTACTACTCAATGCGGGACCTCAAAAAGGAGGTATTTAAGGTTATCTATCTGAATATTCGAAACCAGATTATTGACACCGCCGACCTTTTTGAGGGGACACTGGAGAGTATTCCCATCCGTCCCCGCGAGATTGTAGAAGGTGCTATTAACCATGATGCCGCCCGCCTGATTTTTGTCCATAACCACCCCTCAGGTGACCCCACCCCGAGCAAGAGTGATGAGCAGCTAACCAGAGACCTGGTCTTTGTCGGCAATATTCTGCAGATTAAGGTATTAGACCATATCATAATAGGCGCTAACCGATACTTTAGCTTCGCTGATGAAAAGCTGATTACAAAATACGAAGATGATTTCCTGAACCTGAGAATAAGAGCCTTGGTTGAAAAGAGCAAGCATTGTTCCCGATAAACCTGAAGGGGCTAACCTTTTCTCTTTATTTCCGTTATAATATGGTGGAAAATCATTCCAGGAGGGTCTAGTGAAAAGGTTTTTGCTCTTGGTGACAGTACTCGCTGCCTTTCTGGTAACTGGCTGCATCGGGGAGATTGAGACCTACACCGATGAAGGGCAGGCAATAGACACCGAGGTTAATCAGCAATTTGTGATTGCCCTTGGTTCTAACCTTACCACCGGCTATGGCTGGCAGGCAAGCTACGATGAGACCATGATTGAGCTGGTGGAATGGATATACAAAGAGGAGGCAAAAGAGGGTCTGCTTGGTGCCGGCGGGGTTGAGTATTTCCGCTTTAAGGCGCTTAAGACAGGTAGAACCCAGATAACCCTGGTCTATAAGCGGGCGTGGGAAGAAGAGGAAATCATAGCCCAGAAGGTATTTGTCATTCATATTAGATAATTACCCCAGATTTACACCCCTGAAAAACGGAGTTTTTCAGGGGGCCCCTGATTTGCCGCTTCAGGTTTTTGAGGCTTCTAGCCTGAGAAGCTCTTTTTTTATCTCCACACCACCGCTGTAGCCACCGAGCTTGCCACCTTTTTCTACCACGCGGTGACAGGGGGTGATAATGGGTAAAGGATTTCGCCCCAGAGCCCTCCCCACCGCCCGCACCGCCCCATCTTTGCCCATCTGCTCAGCGACCCAGCTATAGCTCCTGGTCTCACCGTAAGGAATAAGTCTGGTTATCTCCCATACCTGGCGCTGAAAGGCGGTAGCCGGGGAAAGGTCAAGCTCGTCGGGGAAGCTTACTCTATGACCGCCAAAGTATGCCTTGAGGCGCTCCACCAAGTCCTCAAATAGACGGGGTGCTTGGATGGCATAGTTTACTCCACCACCCAATTGCTGCTTTGCTTCTTGGGCTGAGGGGAGGGGTAGGGTGACGCGCACTAGCCCCCTGCTTGAACCCAATATTCCCACCCAGCCTGTGCCAACATTGGAGATAGTGTATTTTAGCTCCCCGGTCATATCTCCCTAGCCAGCACCAGCCCCCAAACTGAGATGGCTCCGGCTTGTTTTAGTGCCGTGGCACAGGCATCAAGGGTAGCCCCGGAGGTGGAGACGTCATCTATGAGCAGAACCGGCTTGCCCTTTAGCCTCAGGTCACGGCAGTAAAAGGCATCGGCGACGTTGGTGCGCCGCTCATCAACGTTAGCCGTCCTCGCCTGGGGTGGGGAATGACGTGCTCGGACAAGGCAATCGTCCACTACCGGTAAATTGGCTAGTTTACCCAGCTCCTTAGCCAGCAGACTTGACTGGTTATAGCCCCGCTCCCTTAGGCGTTTCGGGTGCAGTGGCACCGCAACTAAGACCTCCCCGGGCACGGGGTTGGTGACTAGGTAGTCATTGAGCAACTGGGCAAGGAGCCCGGCTATGGCTCTAAGGTTTCGATACTTTAGCTCATGAATAGCCTTGCGTATTACCCCGTCAAAGCGGAAGGGGGAGCGAATGCCGTCTATCTCCGCCTCCCAGCCAACACAACTGGGACATAGTGTAGCGCTGGACTGGGGTAGGCCACACTTAGGACAGAGTGGGGGCATAATTCTGGGTAACGACTGGGAGCAGGAGGGACAAATAAAATCCCCTTCCCTCCCACAGCCAACGCACCAGCGCGGAAATAGAAGGTCGAGTGCTATCCCCTTAAGTTTATTTACCTGAGGACGCACGTTTAGCCCCGTAATCTAAGGCTTTGGGGAAATTGCTCAACCTTTAGCGAGAGCGTGAAGCCCCGCTGATGATGGGTTCGTTAATATAGATATCGCCGTTCCTGATTTTCAGGTTGAAACCACAATCAGGATTGGTGCAAACCCATGCCTTGTAGTAAATGTCCGCCCCCTGACTGCCAAAATCAGAAAGGGGTACTAGGTCGCCAGACTTGCATTTCTGGCATTTGGGGAAATTGGTTTGTTCCATTAAAAGTCCACCTCCCAACCGAAATTAGGTCTTTCGCAGTATACACTATTCAGTGGTCGTTGACAAGGGCTTTCCCAGTTCAACGGAACTGATTTGACTATAAATAGCACCCTCCCTGGTTAGCTGGCTTCGCATCAGGCTGATGGCTTCTACCGGGAAGGTATAGGCTGCCTCAAATTTGGTGCCGGCGATAAGCTCCCCGAGTCTTTGCCGCTCATCGGGTGATGTGCGGTCGCGGACTCGCGCCAGGGTGAGGTGGGGGGTGAACGCCCTCGACTCAGGGGCAAAACCCAATCTCGCCAGAGCGGACTCGATGCCCTTCTGGAGCTGGAGCAACTTGTCCACCTCCCCGCTTATCCCGACCCAGACGACCTGTACCCGCCTCGGATTGGGAAAAACGCCTAAGCCCTTAATTTCAAGGTGAAAGGAGGATACCCCCTGGGCCGCCTCAGCGATGGCTTCGGTTATCTGGCTCATCATGTCCGCATTAACATTGCCTAGGAATTTTAATGTCAGGTGGACGCTATAGGGGTCGACCCACTTTACTGAGAACTGATTGCCTGATTTTAGTTGTGCCTGAAGCCGGGAAAGCCCAGCCCTTATCTCCTCGGGCAGCTCAATGGCAATAAAACAGCGAAGTTGCTCCATGGCTATTTACCCTTGATACCGAGAAGCCTCTGGGCATTAGCTGACAGGATGAGGTTTTCTGTTTCTTCAGCCAGGTCGAGGGCTTTAATCTCTTTGAGTAGCCGGCCCTGTGCCAGCAGGGGATAGTCGCTGCCGAAGAGAACTCTGTCGGCGCCGACAAGCTGGATAACCTGGTTATATATCTGGGGGGTGTAGAGGAGGGGGGAAGCGGCGGTGTCAAAAAAGACGTTAGCCATTGCCTTCTTGACCTCAGGCATTAAGCCGTAGAAGGGCAGACCACCCCCCCAATGGGCGCAGACGATGGTTAAATCGGGGAAGCTGGTAATAAACGGGTAGAGTACATCCGGGGTGATAGCCCCCTTCCCCGGATAGTCATGACCTACGGGTTCGGAGGCGTGGGTGAGCAGGATTAGCTTATGCCTTCTAAGTGCCTCAACAAAGGGTGCCATCATGAGCTCATCGGTGAGGTCAAGGAGCTGGATGTCCGGTCTCATCTCGCCAATCCCCTTTAGCCCCGCCTTGGCGCAGCGCTTAATTTCAGCCACCGCGCCCTCAGGCGACTGCGGCTGGACAGCACCGAAGCCGATAAGCCTCTTGGGGTAGCGGGACACTGACTCCATAATGTAGTCATTGGTCTCAAGGCAAAGCTCATGGGTAGTCCAGCCGATATTGGCGATGACCGAGATATCAATCCCGGCTTCATCCATGCTGGCGATAAGCTCATCAGCGGTGGCTATTTTGGCTTTAGGGTCTGAGTAGAGGATGGCAAAGCAGGGGTCAAGCTCAATATACTTTTTGCGGTTTTTCTTTATCTGGGGCGGGAATACGTGGGTGTGAAAGTCAATTATCATCGCCAGATTTTAGCAGAGTTACAGGATGACTTCAACACGTTATATTCACCAGTATTGAGGCCCGGCAGAAAGAATTACCATAAATATAATAACCCATATTAAAATAGCGAGGACGATTGCACCGCAAACAACGCCTATTCCCCACTTAGTCCATGTCCACTGGGTCCGCTTGAAGTGCTCAATGCTGTCCCACTTCTTGTATCGCCATGCCCATTCACTTCCCTTGGCACCGAGCACAAAAGCCATGACCCAGCCGATATACGGTATAAGCTCAAGGAATGATATCCAAACGCTATTACCAATCCCCCATATCCAGCCCAGCAGGAAGGCTCCCCAGTTCCATCCCTCGATCTCTTTTGGAACCACAGCCGCGCTACCCTGCCCGGAGGTGTTTTCTGCTCCCGGGGCGCTAACCCCAGTTCTACCGGCAAGCATCTTATCGGCACAGGGATTGCAGTAGATTTTTCCCGCCAGCACCGTCTTGCATTCGGCACAAACTAGTTTACCGCAACTGACACAAGCCCCGACAGCCTCACGTTTTGGATGATAAGCACAGGTTGCCATTACTTACCTCCTTATCAGGCTATTCCTCTTCCTCTGGTTTTTCCTCAGCCGCCTCCTCAGCCCCCTCTTCAGCTACGGCTTCAGCCTCAGCTTCAGCTTCTGCCGCCACCTCCTCCGGTATTACCTCTTCTACCACACGTGCCTCGGTGACCTTCACCACCATCTGGTCGGGGTCAGTATGAAGTGTGATATCGGGGCTAAAGGTCATGTCTCTGACATAGATTGCCTGCCCCACCTCCTCCAGTGGGCCTAAGTCAACCTCTATCTGGGGTGGGAGCTTATCGGGGAGGCATTCAATGCTCAGGCTGGTCAGGCTATGAGTGAGGGTGTACCCCTTTGTTTTCATTATTGGTGCTTCACCAACCAGGACAATGGGAACATTAACCCTTATCTTCTCTGCCTTCCTTATCTGGAAGAGGTCAACATGAAGCAGTTCCCCGGTGCGGGGATCCCTCTGGATTTCCCTGATGAATACGCTTCTTGGCTCTTTATCCCCTTCAACGCCAAGGGAAATAAGCCTGGTTCTTCCTGCTCGGGCAATAAGCCGCTGTAGCTTAGCTGTATCACACTGCAGGGCTTGCGATTCAAGACCATGCCCGAAGAGGTGAGCCGGGGTAATTCCCTGTCGGCGCAAAAATCTTGTCTTCTTGCCCAGTATATCTCTCTTGTTAGCCTCTAGTTTTAAACCTTCCATCTGTCTTTTGTCTCTCCTACGGCACTAATTAAAGCAGAGACGGGGATAAAAATCAATTCAGCAATGTAATCTGCTTCAGATTTCTGCACCTCCCCCCCTTTCACCCTAAAAAATCTATGATTTTTCAGGGAACCCGAATTTTATATGGTAACCTCACCCCCTTAATCCCCCTCTCCTAAAAGGAGAGGGGGAGGAATAGAAAAGAGGGGGGCGAAGCCCCCCTCTTAAAACTACTTCCCCCTTCCCCTCAGGGGAAGGGGGATAAAGGGGGATGGGGTTAACAGATAAAAATCAAACTAAAAAGTATAGACCTGCATCTGTGAGTGTAGTATAATTAAAAACGAAGGGGTGATAATGGCGCTACCAGAAAAATGCAAACCATCAACCTCGGCTAAGAGTGTTAAAGCCGAGGTTTTTTCGTCATCAGCGTCAGTAGCTGAAATGGAGGCTATCGCCAAAAGGCTACGCCGCCATATCATTACCATGACGGGAAAGGCGGGTAGTGGTCACCCCGGTGGCTCCCTTTCTGCGGTAGAGATTTTGATCGCCCTTTATTTCAAGGTAATAAGGCATAAGCCCCAAGACCCTCATTGGCCGGAAAGAGACCGCTTCATCCTGAGCAAGGGGCATGCCGCTCCTGCCCTCTATGCTACCCTGGCTGAGTGCGGCTACTTCCCGGTAGATGAGCTAGCCACGCTGAGGCGAATGGATAGTTGCCTTCAGGGTCATACTGACTGCACGCTTACCCCAGGGGTGGAGATGTCAGCCGGGGCTCTGGGGCAGGGGTTGTCCTTCGCCATTGGCGTCGCTCTGGCGGGGCGGCTTAACTTGAAGGACTACCGGGTATATGTTCTTTTGGGGGATGGGGAGTGTGATGAGGGGCAGGTGTGGGAGGCGGCGATGTCCGCCGCCCACTTCAAGGTGGATAACTTGGTGGCTATAGTTGACAACAATGGTCAGCAGATAGACGGCTGGAACCGCGATGTGATGAACCTTGACCCCTTCCCGGCAAAGTGGCAAGCCTTCGGCTGGCAGGTTATTGAGGTTGATGGGCATAGTGTTCCCCAGCTTACCCAAGCCTTTGATAAGGCGAAGCTGGTTAAAGGGCAGCCCACGGTCATCATTGCCCATACCGTCAAGGGCAAGGGGGTCAGCTTTATGGAGAATAACCCCTATTTTCACGGCACGGCACCCACTGCTGAGGAAGTGAAGCTCGCCCTTAAGGAGCTGGCATAATGGCTGAGGAATTTTATCTGAGACAAGCCTACGGTGAGACACTGGTTGAGCTGGGTAAAGAGAACCCGGATATCGTGGTGCTGGATGCTGACCTCTCCCGCTCCACCAGGACCATCCTTTTTGCCGATAAATTCCCGGAGCGTTTCTTTAACTGCGGTATCGCCGAGCAGAATATGGTCGGTATTGCTGCCGGGCTGGCAGCTTCGGGGAAGATACCCTTTGCCAGCACCTTTGCCGTTTTTGTCCCTGGGCGTTGCTTTGACCAGATTCGCATGTCTATCGCTCAGCCCAAGCTCAATGTCAAGCTGGTAGTTACCCACGGCGGCATCAGCGTTGGCGAGGATGGCACCTCACACCAGTCTATTGAAGACCTTGCCCTCATTGGCTCTCTGCCTGGCTTTACCGTTATCGTGCCCGCGGACGCTATTGAGACTGTCCAGGCGGTGAGGGCGGTGGCGGCTCACCTTGGGCCATGCTATATCAGGTTGTGCCGTCCCAAGCTGCCGCTGGTCTATGAGCAGAGCTACCGCTTTAAGCTGGGTAAGGCGGTAACTATGAAGCGGGGTGGGGACGCCACCATAATTGCTATCGGCTTGATGGTGAAAGCGGCGCTGGAGGCTGCCCAAAACCTTAAGCGGGAGGGCATAGATTGCCGGGTGCTGAATATGTCCACCCTTAAGCCAATTGATGAGGCGGCTATAACTAAAGCTGCGGCGGAGACGGGGGCTATCGTTACTGCTGAGGAGCACCTGGAGCACGGTGGCTTGGGCAGTGCTGTGGCCCGGGTGGTTGCTAAGCACAGGCCAGTGCCGATGGAGCTGGTGGCTATTAAGGACACCTACGCCAAGTCGGGTAAAGCGGCGGAACTTCTGGAGAGGTATGGTCTTACGGCTAAAGATATTGGGAGAGCAGTAAAGTCAGCCATAAAAAGAAAGCAGTTGAAGTGAGGAGGTGTGTCATGGCGTGTATGAAATCGGGGGACATAATCAAGCTGGTGGTAAGTATTGTCGCCTGCCAGTGCGCCGGTATTATCGGTTCTATATTTACCACCCCCGCCATCCCGACCTGGTATGCTGCCCTTGAGAAGCCGTTTTTCAACCCGCCCAACTGGCTGTTTGCTCCCGCCTGGATTACCCTCTACCTGCTGATGGGAATAGCCGCTTTTCTCATCTGGCGCCAGGGACTGGGACAAAAAGGGGTAAGAGTGGCGCTGGTAATATTTTTGGTGCAGCTGGTCCTTAATGCCTTGTGGTCGGTGGTTTTCTTCGGGCTCCAGTCGCCTCTGTGGGGGGTGGTGGTAATTTTGGCGCTGTGGGTGGCAATATTACTGACGATAATCAGGTTCTTTAAGCTATCAACTGCCGCCGGAGCGCTTCTGCTGCCTTATATATTGTGGGTGAGTTTTGCCTCGGTCTTGAATGTGGCGATATGGGTCTTAAACCCATAGCTACGCTCGGCGTGTTGCCGTTCGCCTTGTCCTCAGGAAGTGGGTAAAGCCCACCAGACAGGGCAGGGCAATGCTGTAAGCGATAAGTATCCCCGGCATTTCAAGCCACCAGCACACCAGTGGCAGTGGGACAAATATAAAGGGGGCGGCTTTAGTCGTATCCCTGAGGATAAAGTGGGCGGCTATTGCCGGTCCGGCAATTATCAGCATTGGCAGGGTTATTACGGCTAGCAGCACGCCGATGGTGGTTGACTCCCCCCGACCTCCCCTGAAGCCGATAAATACTGGCCAGTTGTGACCGACGACGACGGCTACCCCGGTAAGCAGCACCGCAAGTTGAGAGACGTTGGCTAGATGGGCGATAACAACCGCCAGCACCCCCTTGGCGGCATCAATAATACCGACGGTTATCCCCACCTTAGCCCCGAGCTGGCGGAAGGCATTGGCGGCACCCATATTGGCATCGCCCATGCGCCGGATATCCTTCCCCTTAAGCAAACGCCCGGCAATATAGGCGGTGGGGAAGGAGCCGATAAGATAACCCAGTGGTACTATCAGCCACGGCATATCTGTGCTTTAGATTATGCCGGGGGCGGGACTCGAACCCACAAGGATTGCTCCGGCGGATTTTAAGTCCGCTGCGTCTGCCAATTCCGCCACCCCGGCTTTTAACAGGAGTTATTTTACTGCTTTTGGCGCTCGTTTATCAACCTCACCCCCTTAATCCCCCTCTCCAAGAATGGAGAGGGGGAAAGTATTTATAAAAGAGGGGCTAACGCCCCTCTTAAACACCCCCAAAAGTAGGAGAGTTAAAGAGAGGCGAAGCCTCTCTTAATTAAATATTTCCCCCTCCCTTGGTAAGGGAGGGGGATGGGGCGCTAGCAGCATTGAATTGCTTAAGGTGGTAAAATAAAGGAGGCTCACTGCCGAAGGGAGGGGTAAAAATGGGCGTTGAAAAGACTGGTGAAAAGTATCGGTGCAACGTATGCGGCAATGAGGTGGTGGTAACTAAGGCTGGTGGCGGCACCCTTGTCTGCTGCGGGGAGGACATGGAGAAAATTAGCGGCTGAGGTGGGCAATAAAAATGGAGGCGACGACCGGATTTGAACCGGTGAATAGGGGTTTTGCAGACCCCCGCCTTAACCACTTGGCTACGTCGCCTCTTAACCCCCCAAAATTTTT
>Ga0315545_1002851_pt1 | contig 15214 bp, 13 predicted proteins | sample SalMarSW160210MG_FD_203096 | JGI IMG/M metagenome (GOLD analysis project Ga0315545, IMG submission 203096) | Salt marsh sediment microbial communities from the Plum Island Ecosystem LTER, Massachusetts, United States - Salt Marsh Sediment SW1602-10 ... | reverse complement strand
ATGCCCGGTTGTCCGCCGGCAGGGTGCAGACCCCGACCCTGGCCCTTATCGTGGCCCGGGAGCAGGAGATCAACAACTTCAAACCGGAGAGCTACTGGCAGGTACACGCGGATTTCGGTTCCTACACGGGTCTGTGGCGAAGCTCCGGAGGAGTGACGCGCATAAAAGAAGAGAAGCGAGCCAGGGAAATCGTGGACAAGGTTCAGGGAAAAGCAGGACGCATCGTCAAATTCGAAGCCAAGGACAAGAGCGAGCCGCCGCCCCTGGCCTATGATCTGACCGCCCTGCAGCGGGAGGCCAACAGCCGCCTGGGCTTCAGCGCTCAGAAGACCCTGAGCACCCTCCAGGGATTGTACGAGCGGCACAAGCTGGTGAGCTACCCCAGGACCGATTCCCGATACATCAGCAAGGACATCGTGCCCACCCTGAAAGACCGACTTCAGGCGGTGCTCGCCTCCCGCTACCGCGCCGCGGTGCAGCAGCTGCTGGCCGGGGAGATCAAACCGGGAAGCCGCTTCGTCAATGACGCCAAAGTCAGCGACCACCACGCCCTGCTGCCCACCGAGCAGAGGGCCGATCCGAAGAGGCTGGGAGCGGATGAGCGGGTGCTGTGGGAGATGATCGTGGCCCGCTTTCTGGCCGTACTTTCCCCTCCCTACCGCTACAAGAGCATCACCCTGATCACCGAGGCGGAGGGGGAGCAGTTCCTCTCCAGGGGTATCCAGGTGATCGATCCGGGCTGGAGGAGAATCGAACAGAGCGTCTCCGATACCGCCGAGGAGGAGGATGAAGTTCCCGAGCAGGAGCTGTCCGCCCACCGCCAGGGGGACACGGTGCAGGTGGTGGGCGCGGAGGTCAAGCAGGGGTTCACCAAGCCCCCGCCGCGCTATACCGAAGCCACCCTGCTCGACGCCATGGAGCACGCCGGCCGCTTTATCGAGGACAAGGAGCTGCGCGCATCCATCGCCCAGGGAGGCATCGGCACCCCGGCAACCCGGGCAGAAATCATCGAAAAACTGCTGTCCCACTACTACATCGAGCGGCGGGGTCGAACCCTCTTTCCCACGCCACGCGGGTTGGAGCTTCTGGAGCTGGTTCCGGGGGATCTGCGCTCCCCGGAGCTGACCGCCCGTTGGGAGCAGCGCCTGGCCCGCATTGCCCGCGGGGAGGAAAAGGCCGATGAGTTCAACCGGGATATCCGCAAGAATGCCACCGAGCTGGTGGAGCTGGTGAAAAGCTCGACCGCCACCTACCAGCCCCGCAGCGTGAGCAGCGAGCCCTGTCCGGTGTGCGGAAAGATGATGATGCCGGTGGCGGACAAGAAGGGGCGGAAGATGCTGGTCTGTCAGTCCCTCTCCTGCGGGTACGAGCAGACCGGGGGGGAGGGGGATTCCCTGTCCCGCCGGCCGTCCAGGAAGCAGAAGGCCCTGGACCGGCGTCTGATTCAGCAGTTCAGCGATAAAGCCAAGGAGACGGCGACCTTCGCCGATCTGATCAAAGCGGCCCAGGAACGCAAAGAGCACAAGAACTGACCCCGATTGAGGCCTGGGTGCGAATTCCGGGCGAAACTTCCAGGCGCGCGAAAAGAGCAGACGTACAGGGCGCAAGCACAGGGCGCACGCACAGGGCAGACGTACAGACTATGCGCACGGTGTAGGTGCATGGAGGTGCCCAGGCGCCCACACGAGGCGCCCCACTATCTTGACTTTTTCAGTCAATATCAGCTATGCCAATGGGAATGAGCAACGGTTTTCTCTCTTCCAGCGACAGCAGCCGCGCGGCCAGGCCGCTCCCTTATGCACGGACTGTGAGCTTTCCGCAAGGACTGGATCTCCAGCTGGGGGGAAGGTTGGAGGAGGTCACGGTCTGCTATGAGACCTACGGGGAGCTTTCCCGCCGGGCCGACAACGCCGTCATGATCTGCCATGCTCTGAGCGGGGACTCCCACGTGGCCCGGCATGAGGAGGATGATGATCCGGGCTGGTGGGAGACGATCGTGGGTCCGGGCAGGCCGATCGATACGGAGCAGTACTTCGTGATCTGCCCGAACGTGTTGGGCGGCTGCCGGGGCACGACCGGTCCCAACAGCAGCGATCCGGCCACCGGAAAGCCCTACGGCCGGGACTTTCCCAACATCACGATCTGCGACATGGTTAGCCTGCAGAAGAAGCTGGTGGAACACCTGGGCGTAGAGCGGCTGCTGGCCGTGACCGGCGGTTCCATGGGGGGGCAGATGGTCCTCTGCTGGGCGGCGAGATATCCCCGGGCCTCCCGGGCGTTTATCCCCATCGCCACCGCAGCCCGGCTGACCAGCCAGTCCCTGGCCTTCGATATCGTGGGTCGCAACGCTATTGTCCACGATCCGAGCTTCCAGGACGGACAGTATTACGGACAGCCCCAGGGTCCGGATATCGGGCTGGCCATCGCCCGGATGATCGGCCACATCACCTATCTGTCCCCGGAGTCGATGCAGCTGAAGTTCGAATCCGATCGCCACAGACCGCGGGAGGTATCCACGGCCTTCGAGAAGCGCTTCTCCGTAGGGTCGTACCTCGGCCACCAGGGCGACCGTTTCGTGGAGCGATTCGACGCCAACAGCTACATCACCCTGACCCTGGCCATGGATCTGTTCGACCTAGGGGACAGCCGGGAAGCCCTGGTTCAATCCATCGGCAGAACCGAAGGACGCTGGCTCATCCTCAGCTACACCAGCGACTGGCTGTTTCCGCCGGAGGAATCCCGACTCCTGGCCGAAGCCCTGATCCGCTCCGGCACGCGGGTGAGCTACTGCAACGTGCCAAGCCCTTACGGGCACGATTCGTTCCTGCTAGAGCACAATTTGGAGATCTACGGCGAGCTGATCCGCTCGTTTTTGGCCACAACCAACGGAATAGCTGTTGGCGGGTCGGATGAGGGGGTGCCGAGGGCAGCTGCCGGCAGCGAAGCCGTCTCCCTGCCCTCGGCCGGACGCAGAAAGCAGGTGCCGACGGATCCGGCCAGCATATTTCAGCCGGATCGGCTGGACTACGACCGGATCATCGACCTGATTCCTCCGGGTTCGAGGGTCCTGGACCTGGGCTGCGGCCACGGGGAGCTTCTCTACCGTTTGAAACAACGGGGTTTCGAAAAACTGACCGGTGTAGAGCTGGATGAGGAGGCGATCGTCTCCTGCAGCCGGCTCGGACTGGATGTGCTGCATCTGGACCTGAATCGGCACCTCGATCCGTTTCTGGACGGCAGCTACGACTGTGTGGTGCTCTCGCGGACGCTGCAAGCGGTCCTGGACGTAGAGGGACTGCTGGCGGAGATCCTGCGCATCGGGCGCAGGGGCATCGTGAGCTTTCCGAACTTCGCCTACAGCAAGCTCAGGCAGATGCTCTACCAGCAGGGCCGCGCCCCGGAGAGCAAGGGAGTGCTGCGCTACAAGTGGTACAACACGCCGAACCGGCGTTTCTTCTCCATCGCCGATTTCGAGGACCTCTGCAGAGAGCGGAATATTCGGGTTCACAGAAGGGTGGCATTGGACACTGAAGCTCAAGCGGAGATTGTCGAGGATCCCAACTACAACGCCGACCTGGCAATCTTCGTGATCAGCCGTTGACTCCGCCGGTGGACCAGGAGCCTCTACAACCCGGAGATTTTTGGAAGTACCCCGGCCTGTCGCTGGCGGCACCGGCGCTGGGTAATCTGCTCAACTTCATGCCTCTCGCGGCGCCCGACAGCTCGGGATTCATTCCTTGGGTGATCTACCCCAGCCAGTTGCTCGCCCACCTTCCTCTCTATGGGCTGAACGCATCCAAAGCCTTGGTGTACAGCGGGGTCGAGCTGGCCCTCCCCGCCGCCGGGCTCGGGTTGATGTTTGCTGCCGGAGAGAATGATTTCCTGCAGCAGGGTTCCGCCGGAGGATCCGTACCGGCGGGGATTCGCCTCTCATTCCTTCGGCCAGGTGCTGACCGGTGAGTTCCGTCTCGAAAACTTGAGCCGACCGATCGTCTGGATTCCCACGCTGGCCGGACCTGCCCTGCTTTCCGGCTACCGCCTGCTGGTTGAAGGGGACACGAGCTCCGCCGTGTGGAGTACTGGTTCCGGCTATGTCGGCGAGACTCGAGTCGCTCCGGCTGCGGGCGTCCTCTACGTGCCGGGCCGAAGCGTCGTTGCCATGTCCCTTGTCGGAATGGGGGAGGAGGCTCTGTTCCGGGGTGTGATCTACGAGGAGATCAAGACGCGCACCGATGTAAGTGTTGACCGATACCCGGGCAGGGGATAGTCTTGGGTATCATGATTCGCTCGGGGCAAGAGGCAATTCATCGTCGCCTTCTCGGGCTTTGCAGCACCGCGGTTGCGATCCTCGCCATTGGCGCGCTGGTCTCCTGCAGGAGTACCGCGGCCAGGGTTGACTCGAATCCGGAGTTGTTTCGCACATCCGTGCTGCGGCGGCGCATGTCTGCCGAGACCGAAACCCGCCGGGTTCGGAAGATCATGCGCGAAATGACCCTGTACCAGAAGATCGGCCAGCGTTTCATCTGCTGGATCGAGGGGAAGGAGCTCGGCGATCAGGCCGCCGAGCTGGTTCGTCAGGGAGCTGCGGGGGTCATCCTCTACCCGTGGAATATCGAAGATACCGAGCAGGTGAGGCAACTGACAGCTTCGCTGCAGCGCTCTGCCCGGGCCGGCGACCCCCCGGTCGGGTTTTTTGTCTGCGTCGACCAGGAGGGGGGCAGGGTAGCGGCCTTCCGATTCCGGGAAACCACCAAACTTGCTCCGGCCTTCTACTGGGGCCGGTACGAGGATCCCCGCTTCGTTACGGCCGCAGCCTACATCACTGGCCGGGAGATCCGCGAGCTGGGCTGCAACATGAACTTCGCACCGGTGCTGGACCTGTACGCGGCGGCGGACTCCACGGTCATCGGCGATCGCTCGATGGGGATCGATCCGGAGAAGGTCGGAGAACTCGGGATCGCTTACCTGCAAGGCGCCCGTCAGGCCGAGATCATTCCGGTGATCAAGCATTTTCCTGGACACGGTAGCTCCACCGTGGATTCTCACGGCCGTCTGCCCGTGGTCGACATCCCCGAGGATCAGCTGCTCGAAAGGGATTTCCTGCCCTTCCGGATGGCCGTTCAGGCCGGAGCCGAAGCGCTGATGACCGCCCACGTGCTGTACCCCCGGATCGATCCGGAGTACCCGGCAACCTTGTCCAAGCTCATTCTCAGGGACCTGCTCCGCGAGCGCTTCGGCTATGAGGGAGTGATTGTCTCCGACGGAATGGCCATGGGCGCCTTGGCTGAAAACTTCACGGTTTCAGACAGCCTCAAGCTCATGATCCAGGCGGGTCTGGACCTGATCCTGGTGCACAGCAGCTACGACCTGGTCGATCTGAAGCTGGAGATGCTCCGGCTCCTGCATCGCGGAGAGATCACCGAGACCCAGATCGACGAAGGGGTCGAACGGATCCTGAAGCTCAAGCTGCGCCACGGACTGCTCCCCTATTGAGTCGTATTCGGCTCACGGGAGGGGTCAGAGTCACCCCGGTACCTGGTGCTCATATATGCCTGATAAATTGGCGCCGCCGCTTTGCATGTTTTATAATCAAGAGTATAGGAGGACCTAATGACTCGATTCAGATTGATTCTGGGGCTGTTCCTGGTGGCGATCGCCGTGCTGATGATTCCAGGCTGTGCGGGATCGAAGAAAGCGTATCCGAAAGACGACCTCATGGTTAAGATCAGCGGCGAATGGAAAAACACGGAGTACGATCGGTCAAAATCGCCGGCAAGGCGGGTGATCGATGTGCAGGGCAATTTCAGACAGTACGACAAAACTTATGAGGATGCCGGTGAAAGAACAGGTACAATTACGATAAAAAAGGCTTGGACGGAAGTGGAAGGTTTGGTCTGGTTCGAGGACACCATCGATTACGATGACTCGGATTCGACAGCCTATGAGTTGTCGAAGCTGGATCTCCAAAAGATGGATTGGAGCCTCTTGTGGTCCGAGGAGGAATTTCCGGCCGAGTGGGATGCTGTCGAGTACCCGGCATACTTCTATAGAAAGTAGGGCGGCAACATCCGCCTCAACCACCCGTCCTAACCGTCGACGATGTTATTCTCTTCGACGATCAGCCGATCACGCTTGCTGACGTGGGCCATTGAATCGGCTGCTACCTTCCTGCCGATTTCCGATTGGTAGGCGGATTCAAAATCAGCGAGGGAATCGAACCAGAGCTCGGATACACCGTCGTACAAAATATCTTCATCTCCCTGAACCAGGTTGAAGCAGGCTCTTCTCAGTTTCGGCATCTGAGCGGCTAACTCTTTGTGCCGCCCCAGCCACCAATTCTTGAATTCCTCCAGGCTGAGGTGTTCTTGCCTCTTTAAAAGGATCATGATTTTTGCCACTACCTTATTCCTTCTTCAATAAAGAATATCGCTCAAGTTGATACACGCGCCAGAGGGCGCCCGCGATCCGCGACTACCACAGCCACGACGATTTCATCGGGTCGCGGAGCATCCGGTATGCTGATTTCCGCCGCATCCATATGATCAAAACTCCAGATGCTGTTCTTGTTGGTAATCGGCATTGTGATGGAAGATCCTGGCCCGCCCATTTTCTTCGTGGAGGGGATAATATCGTCACCTTTTTCGACGGCTTCGCGCACCGGCTTGCCAAATCTCGGGTGAAGAATGGCTGCCGCATGTTCAATCTCGCCATCCATGCCGACTATGGCGCCTTTACCGTAACTCTGGATATCGGCTGGTTTTACCCCGAGGGCTCCCACGGCCTTGCGTGCCAAATACCCTCCGATCTCCGCCCCCAAGTCGTACATCGGTTCGAGATCGTCGACATATTTCCCGGCAAACGGGTTGATGATCGCTGCAGCAGCGATCGCCTTGCGGGCAGGCGGATTGATTTGTTTTCCCATTTCGTAATGAATTTCATCGACCTGGACAATTACCCTTCGGATTTGCAGATTGGGCATGATTCCCTCCTGATTTTTTTCTCAACGTAGTTTTACCCGGATAGACACAACCATTTCAATAGCGCAGGGATCCGCGCGGGGGTATATGTTGCGTCATTTCGAGCAAGAAACACGATACGGAAAAGGGTTCGGTTTTTCCCTGGAAGAACTCGTTGTCGGAGGTGTAGGAGATCACCGTGGCATCGCCATTCTCACATACTGTCCTAGGCTCATCTGAGGGCTGTCGCAGGTACCTGTGTTTGGGTTGCGGCAGCGCGGACTCGTTCGCCCGTCGGCAGCTCACCGCGAATGCCCCACCGCCTGGCATCCCGATGGTAGCCGATATTGATAGGCAGGGTCAGGAAGAGGTTTCGAAACAGGTTGGGCTTGGAGAAATTGGTGAACACCCTCCTGGCGATATGCACGGTCGAGTAGAACTCCCCGGTGATCCAATCGACCCCGTTCTGAAGCTGCTCCGGGGTCATATTTCGGGGCCTGAACACAACGTGCCTGTAGTCGTAATGCTCCCAGCGGTAATCGATGATGCGGTTCTCCTTCACCATTTTTTCGTAGAGCCTGGTTCCGGGAAGCGGCGTGAGGGCCGACACCTGGATGGCGTCGATGTTGTGCTTCAGGAGGAAATCCAGCGTCCTCTCGAACACGGACACCTCGTCATGATCGAAGCCGAAGATGATCCCCGTTTCGATCCCAATGCCGGCGTCCTGCAGTTTCTTGATCGACTCCCCGTAACGTTCGGTTCTGTTGAAGCCTTTTTCGACTTCCTTCAGGCTCCGTGAGTTGATGGATTCGAGCCCGACGAACAGGCCGCAGCAGCCGGACCTGGCCGCCAGCTTCACCAGTTCCTCGTCGTCGGCGATCTTGAGGCTGGCCTGGGAGATCCACTTCTTCCTCAGAGGGATCATGGCCCTGAACAGTTTCTTCGCGTATGCTGAGTCTCCGGTGATGTTGTCATCGATGAACAGGACGAACATGCCGGGTATGTTTTGTAGCTCTTCCATCACCTGGTCGATCGGACGAAATCTCTGCATTTTTCCGTAGAAAGGGCTGACGGAGCAAAACTCGCAGGCGTTGTTGCACCCCCGGGACGCTTGAACCGTGTTGACCGTGATATAGCCGTTTTGCTTCAGCAGATCCCTTGGAACGGCCTGCAAGGTTCCCAGGTCGACAGGGCGTTGGGATTGGTAGACTCGCTGCAGCCGGTTGCTTTCGATATCCCGGAGAATCCGGGGCCAGGTATTCTCCGCTTCTCCCACGACCACCGCATCGCAGTGCTCCAAAGCCTCCGCGATCATGAAGGTCGGGTGAAATCCGCCGAAGACCACGGTTTTGCCCCTTCGCCTGAACTCCTCTGCCAGCTGATAGGCTCTGGGCGCGTGGGCGGTCATGAAGGAGATACCGATCACATCCGCATCGTTGTCGAAGTCCACCGCTTCTATGTGTTCGTCGACGATTTCGACTTCATGCTCCTTGGGCGTGCAGGCCGCGACGGTCAGCACGCTCAGCATGGAGAAACGAAAGAGCTTCACCTCCTTGGACTTCTTACCCGGTTTGAGCAGGTACTTTTCGATACACGGGGTTATAAGCAGGATCTTCATTTTTCTCCTCCCCTCGATTCTCTACCCTAATAGAGAAGCAAACACCGTGCCACCAAGCGGTTGTACGTAATTCTATATCCTGTAGTTCTTTATCGGGTCGGGTTTTCCCAGAAGCCCCTCTACCCCCGTCGCGGGCTGCGTACCCTCCATGTTAGGTAAACATCTGCCGGGTATACAATTACGTTCGGAACATCAGGCGGGATGCGCGGACAAAAGTTGGCGGGAGTGAAGGATCGGCAGATATTGGCGGTCTCGGCGCCCTGCCGGCTTCATCAGCTCCATGAACGTCCCCAACTCGGTATCAAAGGTTTTAGAGACGGCGGCCATGCTCCATGACGGGCAAATTGTCGAGGCTGTCACGACCATAGCCGGCCGTAGCTGGCGGTAGCGGCCGCCAGCGGGCGGGATCTCCGGCTGCCTCTTCGAAGCGGGCTACGCCGATGATGTACCCGAGCGGACCGTTCGGATCATGGAGGTTAAACGTCATACCTCATCTGGCCCATTTCTTAGAAATCTGTTATTGTAGTTACATGTACAAAAGGATCTTTGCTCAACAGGACCTTACGCTCGAAGTCGCAACTCAGATCAAAGATCTCATCCGCGGGGAGAAACTTAAGCCCGGCGATAAGCTTCCCAATGAGATGGAACTATCTCGCTTGTTCGGAGTCAGTCGGCCTACCGTTCGCGAAGCGGTAAAAGCCTTGCTCTCCCAAAATATTATCGAAATCGTCCGCGGTAAAGGAACCTTCGTTTCCCAGATGCCCGGGATCGTCGACGATCCATTAGGTTTGGACTTCGTGATGAATCCGGATCTTCGTCTTTCCCTCGTCGAAGCAAGGCTCCTCATAGAACCCGGTGCCGCTCGCCTCGCCGCCAAAAATGCCGACGAGGCTGATGTAGCCCGGATCGAGAGGTTCATCGACGCCATGAGTGAAATCGTCCGGAAAAAAGAAATAAACATGGATATCGAGCTCGATTTCCATCGCAGCATCGCCGAAGCCACAAAGAACCCCGTCATCATTCGCATCGTTCCAGTCATCATAGATGCCATTATCAAAACATACAGGGACGCGCCACGGACGAGTGAAGACCATCGCCATGCCTCGGAAGAGCACCGGATAATCTTCAACGCAGTGAAAGCGAAAAATCCTTCCCGCGCTTTCCGTGCTATGCAGCATCATCTGGAAATGAGTTATCAAAGAACCCTCTTCCGCCTACAAGGGAAAAGCGTACCTCCATCCATTTGAAGCTGTAGTTCATCAATCTTACGCACAAGAAAAACGAAAGGATAAGAAGGGTCAGTGGAGTTTTACTGATTGACTTATTTCAAGAATCCCTCGTCGGCAAGTATTTCCGTGCTCCAACGCGACGCAAGGGCAACCACGCGCGTGCATTTTTCAGTATGGGCGCCCGCTTCATCGAATTTTTTTAGTTCTTCCGGGTCTTTGATATAAAAAGGTCTTCCCATTATCTTCGTATGTATGCTTCCACAAGTGACCGTCCCGTATTCTTCGATAAACTTCCGGTGAAGCTCTGATACGAGGGCGAATGTTTTATAACGGATTTTTTCCGGGTCGGTAAAATCATCCCGCACCCGGCCGATGAAGTACCCCAACATCATGGCTCCGGCCACATACGCCCCGCAACTGCCATCTGTCTGCTGAGCGATTCCGCCGGCGAAGCCGGTGGCGCACTTGAAGATGGCATCAGTGTCAGAGTTTCTGACCTCAAGAGCATCCTGAAGCGCAGCAAAGGTACACTGTGCACAGCCCTTGTATTCGCGCTCATACGAAAACCCCAGCTCGTAGGCCTTTCGTAAAGCATTTTCTTTCTTGCCTGTTGTCATGTCGTCGCCTCCTTACGAGCAGTGCCTAGTGAAAGGCTTCCAGATACGTTTTCCAGTAACTACTTTACGACTTTTTTCTACCGCGGCGGAATTGCAGAACCGAATAGGCAATCGAAGCGATACCCAGTCCATACAAGACCAGGGCAATAGGAGATTTTAGCAGCACCGTCCAATCCCCGTGGGAGAGCATCAAGGCGCGTCCCAGCTCCCGCTCGGCGATCGGGCCCAGGATCAGGCCGAGGATGATCGGGGCCGCAGAGAAGCCGTGGCGGCGCAAGAAATAGCCGATCAGCCCAAAGATGATGGACAACAGCATGTCATAGACGCTGTTTCCCAGGGAGTAGGCGCCAATAAAGCACAGGGCGAGAACCAAGGGGTAGAGGATGGGAATCGGGATCTTCAGCACCTGATGGTACAAGGGAAGACAGGCAAGACCCACGGCAACAATCATGAGCTGGGCCAGCATGAATCCGGCGAACAGGGCGCGAATGATGTGGGGTGTCTGGCTGAACAGAAGAGGTCCGGGCCGGACTCCGATCAGCAGCAGAGCCCCCAGCATGACCGCGGTGATCATGTCTCCGGGAATTCCCAGGGTCAGCAGAGGCACCAGGGCGCCCCCCGTAGTTCCATTGTTCGCCGCTTCCGGCGCCGCGACTCCCGCCAGATTGCCCTTTCCGAAGGTTTCCGGGTGCTTGGAAAATCTGCGGGTTTCGTTGTATGCCATGAAGGAAGCAATAGCGCCCCCCGTGGCCGGGATGATTCCGATCATCGTACCCAGCACGGATGATCCGAGGATGACCTTGATAAGACCTTTGAATTCCTTCCAGCTGGGAAACCCTCCGCCCGCTCGGTCCAGCTTCGGAATGGTAGTCTTACCCAGTTTTTCAATCTGAACGAAGACTTCGGAGATGGCGAAAAGGCCGATCAGGACCGGCACCATGGGGAATCCTGTCAGCAGGCGAGTGATTCCGAATGTGAAGCGGGGCATTCCCAAAATCTCGTCCATGCCGACCAGGGCGAGCATCAACCCGAAAAAGCCGGAAAGAAATCCCTTCAACAGAGAGGCGGCCGATACACTGGCCATGATGGTAAGTCCGAAGATCATCAGGGCGAAATAATCCTCCGGGCCGAATTTCAACGCGAACTTGGCGATGTGCGGAGCCAGGAAAATCAGGCAAAGCCCCGAAATGAAGCCGCCGGTTGCGGAAGCGATGGTCGATACCGCTATGGCCTTTCCTGCTTTTCCCTGCCGGGCCAGAGGATACCCGTCCAACGTCGTCGCTACCGCCGAAGGGGTGCCCGGCGTGGATATCAATATGGCGGATATCGAACCTCCGTACATGGAGCCGCAGAACATTCCGCTCATCATGATCAATGCCGCCGCCGGCTCCACGTAAAGCAAGAAGGGAAGCAAGAGGACAATACCCACCGAGCCGCCGAGCCCCGGGAGGGCACCGACGATGATACCTCCTACGACCCCGATGAACAAGAAATGAAAGTGGGATAACACATAGACCAAGCCGTTGATTGCCCCCGCCATATCAGTATCTCCCTGCTATCAATGCGTTCTCCGCTGTTTTTAAAAACTCCAGGTTGGAAGAGGGACCTTGAACACGATGCGAAAAACGAAAAATAGGATGCCCGTTGTGAGCACGGAAACGAGAATGATCCGCAAGACACGTTTCTCCTTGAAACAAAGCATCGTCCCTGCAACAAAAAACGGTGTGATCCAAAGGTATCCTACCCAATTGATGACGAGTACATAGATCAACCCCGCCGCGAAGAGCGTAAGAATGCGCTGGATCTGTGCCCTGTCGAGTTTTCGGGCTTCCTTCTGCTCGCCTTCCTTTTTGTCGGCATGCCACTTCCCGATTCCGCTCACTATGAGAATCACGGACAGGGCAAAGGTGCAGATGCAGATGAAGCGCGGGAAAATACGAGGATCCCAGCCTCGCTCCTTCTCCGGAAATGCCATTGTCGAGTAGAAAAAGACAGCCGCTATAAAACCCGTCAGTGCTCCATAGAGAACGTTCAGCTTTGCCATACTCAGCTTTCCTTAACGTATTACCGTTTCCACATGGCGGACCCTTGGGCTAAGGCATTATCCTCTCGATTTTTCGCTTGATCAAGCTTCCTGTCCGCGAGGCATTTCGCATAAACCGCCTTCGGTTTTCGGTCCCCCCGGTGATCGGTGAGGCCGAAAACCATTTCAGCGGATGATTAGTGCCCGCTCCGCCTCCGGATTTCGGGGGGAGCGGAGCTTCTTTTCAGATGCACCTTCCTTGAGAATATCCACGGGGAAAGCGCCCAGTCGATGGTGATCGAGAGCTTCCAGGACATTACTCTGTCCAGCAAGCCATTTCCTTCGGTGCCAATGAAAAGCAGTTATTTGTACTTGCTGCCCATGCCTGCGGAACGAATAATCTCCTCGTACTTTTTATTGTCCCTTTGAATGAGAGCCCTGAAGTCCTCGGTGTTTAGGTAATACAACGAGAGGCCTCCTCTTTCGGCCAGCTTCAGGAATTCCGCATCGTTCATGGCTGCCTTGAACGAGTCGTGGAGCTTCTTTATCACTTCGGGAGGCGTGCCCTTCGGCGCCGCCAATCCCCGCCATTGTCCCATGGAGAAATTTATTCCCTGTTCCTTGGCCGTAGGATAGTCCGGAAACTGCGGCAATCGCTTGTCTGCGAATATGCCGAGGCACTTCAACTGATTGTTCTCGAGCTGAGGAACTCCCTCCGGGGGTCCCACGGTGATTACATCCACCTGCTCGGCCACGGCCGCCGTAACGGTCGGAGCACCGCCCGCATGGGGAATATAGTTGAACGTAACCCCTGCTTCCTCGGCAAAGGCTAGAGCGATCATATGAGTTCCCCCACCGGATCCGGCGATTCCCATGTTGACCTGTCCAGGTCTTTTCTTTGCATCGGCAACGAGGTCCCGCAGATCATTGTAGGGAGAGCTCGCCGGTGCCAGGAACCACACCGGGTCCATAACAATGTTGATGATGGGATCGAAGGTGTTTGCATCGAACGGAGTTTCCTGCATGTGGGTAACTGCAATGGAAGGGGTGCACCAGGCCACGATGTGATATCCGTCGGGCTTTTTCCTCATCGATTCCACGTAAGCGGGGACGGTCGCCCCTCCCGGTTTGTTGGAGATGATGATCGGAACCCCCAGATATTTTGGGATCACACCCGTGAATGAACGGAATACAACATCCGTGGCTCCTCCCGCGCTCCAGGGCACCATGATTTCCACTTCCCGTGTAGGGAATTCCTGAGTGCCCTCCGCTTGAATCGTCATTCCGAAACACACCAGCAAGGCTGCGGCGATCATGACGATACGCAATCCTCTGATTCTTCTCCTGCTCATACCTTGTACCTCCTATAGCTTTTACAGCTCTAATATATCCGGTCGGCGGAATGAGAATCCCCCGACTTCCATGCATAATGACGGATGAACCACCGGCTCCGAAAGAATGACCGGGCCTTTGGATGTGGCGAGCATCGTATCCTCGCTTTTCGTTCCCGAAATGGAAGGATTCCAGGCAAAACCCTGATTCTCCTGAATAATGTCAGATGTTGCGAAACTGACTCGGTAGTCCCTTGGGGCATAGCCGACGGGTCCTCCTTGATGACGCAATTCAAACTCATCTGGATACCCCAAGGTCTTATATGCTTCCAGCCCCACTTTAAATGCTTCAACAGCGGGCCGGCCTGGAATGGTAGCCGCCATCATCACCGAGTCGATATATACGACGTCCCTGTATTGCTTCTTCAGTAAACCCGGAACCTTGCCCAAATGGACGAACCGGTTCAAGGACACGAGGAGTCCTTCCTTGCGAGCATTCACGCTCAACATCGCCCGCTTTTCAATTCTCTTTTCCGATGTAACCGGATGTTGAAAGTAAGTAATCCTTTCATCCGCCGCGCAGAAAGCAATTACGAAATCGATTCGATTCTCCCATAATCGTTTCGCTAAACGGCCCACTACGGCGCATTCCTTATCTCCCTTCCGGACCGTTTGAAGGGTTTCCTCCGCTGCTTGTGCTGTAAGCCGGGCGAGTTTCCGGTATCTCTCCACCTCCCATGGGGTCAGAGAATACCGAAGGGAACTGATTTCCGGAGATAGTTCCACCGCACCGGGCAATCCATAATCCGCTCCCAGACTCGATCCGCCCAGTTCCTGGACAATCGCCATCTCCCGGTCGTTATACCAAGGAAACCTCCGTATCTCGTACCCCTGCTCCTCAATTTGGCTTTCTTTTTCCATTCGAACGGCTTCTGTGTTGTTACAGACCGCATAGGCTTTATCCAGGGTTAATAAAAGACCGACCCTGCCCATCTCCGTATCGAAATTCACATAACTGATCTCCCCCCCGGTCAACCAGCTAAAATTGTTATGTTTCTTGATGTAAATACCGCTTATCTTGCGTTCCGTCATTAAACGACGTAATAATTCCTGCTTATGTAGTATTTCCTCCTGAAAAAACATTTCCTTGGTTCTCTAATCAAATCTCGAAGCATTATATATCGTATGACGTCTGGCGTCAAGGGATATCTATTACCTTTTATATGATCCTAAACAAGGGCGCATGCCCCAATGGATCCTATGCCCTGAAGCAGGTATGTTGGCGATAAAGAATATGTCTTTTCGATCCTCCTCACAGCAATTCTCAATTTGACTACGGGAGCTGAGATGGCAAGAGAGTTGCCTGATCTGACGGAACATAGCAGGGCCGGCGGCACTTGGGTTTGGCTCGAAACCGGTGCGGGACAGGGGGACAGGGTA
>Ga0315545_1002848_pt1 | contig 15221 bp, 14 predicted proteins | sample SalMarSW160210MG_FD_203096 | JGI IMG/M metagenome (GOLD analysis project Ga0315545, IMG submission 203096) | Salt marsh sediment microbial communities from the Plum Island Ecosystem LTER, Massachusetts, United States - Salt Marsh Sediment SW1602-10 ... | reverse complement strand
TGAAAGCGCAAGGGCTTGATCGTCAAGTCGCCAAAGGCCTTGCGCTTCCCCCGAGAAAAGCGGACATGAATCAGTGGGAGAAGAGGCTTAAGCGTATCCAAAACCCCTCTCAGCATGTACTGATCGGAATCGTAGGAAAGTACGTCCAACTAACTGATTCCTACATCAGCATCACCGAAGCACTTATCCATGCTGGAGCAGCTTTGGATATAGGTGTCAAGCTACGCTGGATATCAGCGGAAGAGCTCAATCGAGATGGAGCCAAAGTTCATCTACAAGGGCTCGATGGTGTCTTGATTCCAGGGGGCTTTGGCGATCGAGGAATTGAGGGAAAAGTATTAGCAGTCAACTACGCACGCAAGAAACAGCTCCCTTTTTTCGGAATCTGTTTGGGACTACAGTGTGCCGTAATTGAGTACGCTAGAGCTTCTCTGGGCCTTGTCGACGCAAATAGTGCTGAATTCAACTCCAATACTCCATATCCGGTAATTGACCTTCTTGATGACCAAAGACAAGTCACAGACAAAGGCGGAACAATGCGCTTAGGGTCCTATAAGGCAATCCTTAAACAAGGAACTAGGAGCTACTCTTGTTACAAGAAAACAAGTATTTACGAGCGGCATCGTCACCGCTACGAATTCAATCCGATCTATCGCAAGCTATTTGAGGAAGGAGGAATGCATATCGCCGCTACCTCACCTGACGATCGATTAGTAGAGATTATCGAGCTTGTGGACCACCCTTGGTTTGTTGGAGTGCAGTTTCATCCCGAGTTTCGATCTCACTTCCTCTCACCCCACCCACTATTCTCCGGCTTTGTAAAAGCATGTCTCGATCAAAGACCTCCCTCATCACCTGCATCGTGCTGATACAAACGGCGAACAAAAACAAGCAGAGAAAATCCAATCACAAGAATAACGCTTATCACATGCGCGGCACGGATTGGGCCAAGCCACAAGCTATCTCCACGCGTGAAACTAACCAAGAAACGAGCAAGGGAATAAAGAATAAAATACATGGCCGTAGAGAAACCATCACGGTAACCCTTATTGCGTACTCGCCACAAAAGAATGAAGATAACCAAATCAAGGAGCATCTCGTAGACCATTGATGGATGAGTCGCCAGGCCCGGATAAGCCCTTCCCGCTGGAGAATGAGATGGAAAGCGAATTCCCCAAGGTAGACTCGTGGGAAGTCCATAAGCATCACCATTCATCAGATTGCCAATCCGGCCAATCGCTTGGCCAAGGATAAGGCTAGGAGAAAGCGCATCAGTAAGCGACCAAAACGGAACCGTTTTCACCCGGCTAAACAGATAGACAGCAGCAATGCCAGCAATCACCCCGCCGTGAATGGCAAGCCCACCTTTCCAAAGTTTGACCATGTCCACCAAGTGACAACTATAGTATCCCCAGCGGAACGCTACATAGTAAAACCGTGCGCCGATGATCGCTAGCGGAATGATCCACAAGAACAGATCTAACCTGTCGTCTGCAGAAAGGTTAACGCCCCTACGCCGTGCTTCTTGCGTAAATAGCCAAAAACCGACCGCAATGGCAATTACATACATAAGACCATAATAGTGAACGGTTACGGAGCCCAAGCGGATAAGGATTGGATGCATGCCTTTCTCCTATCTATCTATATGACAAGTAGTATATTAACAGCAAGGATGTTAAAAAAACCTGTTCCCAATTGTAAGCAGAGTGGCTCTCTTTCCTGCTATATCAAGGGGTGTCACGTTTCCTGGTCAGAGATCACACGTATCAGGGCATCTGCAACCGCTGGATCAAGTTCAACCCCTCGCATCTGCTTAACAATCTCAATTGCCTGTTGACGGGAGAAAGCCTTACGATAAGGCCTGTCAGTGGAAAGGGCATTGTAGATGTCAGCAGCAGCAATTATCCGTGCCACAAGAGGGATAGCTTCTCCTTTTAATCCATCAGGATACCCCTTTCCATTCCACTGTTCATGTTCATGTCGAACGGCATTTGCTACCGGTGTGTAGATTTCCAAGCCTTCAATCAATTCCGCGCTAACCACTGGATGAAGCTTCATTATCTTCCATTCCTCTTTCGTTAACGGACCTGGTTTAAGTAAAATCGAGTCAGGAACAGCAATCTTTCCGATATCATGTACCCTGGCAGCAATATCGGTTCTTTCGATATCTCGCTGTGAAAGACCCATTTCTTGAGCAATTCTAGTTGCAAGCTCAGCCACCTCAGTTGAATGTACTGCAGTATAATGATCCCGCTCATCAAGCAGCCGAGAAATCTGCTCAAACGTCTTCCGTGTCTCGGTTTGAAGCCTTAGATAGCTACCAAAAGAAACATGAACCAGAACAACGGGAACTAGCGCCAACAGAACATGCCAAATCGAAATTGAATAAAGAACCGTAAGTAGCAAAGCCAGGCTACACAGCGCAAAGTATTGAACAAAGAACTCATGAAGGTTCGTCCATACAGAGTAGAGAAATCTCTTCTTCTCAATCATGCAGACAATGCCTATGACAGAAGAAATGTTCAGGAGTAGATAGAAAAAAGACCCTGCGATTGCCCAAAGGTACTCAGACGGTTCCCCGAGCAAAAGGACCTGGTGGTTCGAGAAGCGAAGCGTTAAGCCGGCCACTGTCATTGCAACCGTTAATTGACTGGTATTGAACAATATAGCAGCAATAAACTTGCCGTACCCTTCCCTGAACTGATCCCATCTTAAGAACACCTCTGAGAGAAGCGAGGAAACAAATACCAACAAGACGCCAAGTGAAGGGCCAAGCATAAATAGGGCGGCAAGACATATTGCCATAGAGCCAGAGATCTCCCACTTATAGGGCGGGACCCACGTGGCGTAGATTTCTGACAATATGGCAAGGATGACAAAAACGCTGGCTATCGCCAGTTGGTCGGCGGTAGGAGGAGAAACCGTATAAACGGCATAGACCAACGAGGCGAAACAGAAAACAACCAGCAAACCAATAAACACCTTAGCTCGAAACGGTAGCTTCATCTCCTCTCCTGGCAAAAGAAAAAGCCCACCCGTGCCTCCCTATCTGCAGAAAGAAAGGTTCGGATGGACTAACTTCCTTGGGCAATCTCTACGGATGCCATTTCATGTTTGCGCCAAGCAGGAGCCCAAACGCAACAATCGTAAGCAAATAGTAAACACCCTTGTTCCTAATCAGTTTTCCAAAGAACCTATTCAACCGTCGAGCAGTATATCCATTATATCCTTGCCATTTCATAACTAATCCTCCTTTAAGAAAGTTCATGCAACGATACATACGTTCCAACTCGTAACTATCCATTCCTGCACGGCAACCCAGAATCTGTTCTCTCTATCACCTCCCTAAATCACCAGAAGCGGTTTCTCTCATTTACGCAACAAACAAAAACGACAACTACCATATCTAGTCCACATTCATAAACTAGATCCTAGCTGTCGTTTCTGCACAACCACACCATTTATCAGGCTATAAGCTCACGAAGTTAGAGCGAGCTACACCCTTCTTACTTTAAGCTCAGAGCCACTTCGCACGGCCCTCAATTTCCTAGCAACAATATCTTTCAGGTTTTTCCCAGGCTTGAAGGCTGGCACAACTTTTTCTGGAACAGTAATTCGCTGCTGAGTCTGGGGATTGATCCGCTTGGACCGCTTTCGAGCCCTAACTTCAAACTTACCGAACCCAGTCAGAAGAACCTCCTCATTAGAACTCAAGGCACCCGAGATCAGATCAATCATCGCATCAAGGGCCTTGCGGGCGTCTTTCTTGGTCAAGCTAGTCTTGGTCGCCAGCCTGTCTACAAACTCCCCTTTATTCATCCTGCAACCTCCTTTCCCTAGAAATTTTCCACCATTATAGGTATCGAATAGCCCTTTGTCAAGAACGGAAGGGCATTCTCGCATTACGACTATTGCAATCCTCCCATTGTATGACTGCAATTGTCCATACCACAATAGACTTTGAAGCAATTTGACTTCCAATACAATTCAGGATAAAGTTAGACCCTGAAAAGCAATAGTGAGGTGTAGGAGTGAACGAATACGAAATTGTTTATGTTATAAAGCCAGATCTCCCTAATGAAAAGCAAGTAGTCAAGGTAGAACGGATTCATAGCCTGATCACAGAGAACGGGGGCGAAGTAAAGAACAACGAAGACTGGGGAAAGCGAGTACTTGCATATGAGATTAAGCACTACTCAGAAGGGTTTTACGGGTTAACCACATTCCGACTACCGCCCCAATCGGTCAAGTCCCTCAAAGAACGCCTAAACATCGATGAGGAGATCCTTCGCTATCAGATCGTAGGGCAAGATAAATAAAGGAACTTACAAATGTCAGCCAGCCTCAACAAAGTAATCTTAATTGGTAACTTGACAGCGGATCCGGAACTCAAGTACACGGCCAGCGGAACGGCGCGTGCAAGATTTCGCATTGCGGTCAATCGTCAATACAAGGATAGTTCTGGGCAACTACAAGAAGACACAACGTTTGTTCCCATCATTACTTGGGGGAATCAGGCAGAGAATTGTGCCAATTACCTTAGCAAAGGTCGTCAGGTTGCCGTTGAAGGAAGGCTTCGTATTTATTCTTTCGAGAACAAAGAAGGAGAGCGTGTGTATGCCACTGAAGTTGTTGCCCAAAATGTGCAATTTCTTGGTGGAATACCGCAATCCAACACCGAGCCGGGCACAGTTCCCCCACCAATTGAACAACCGACTGATCAAACAGAGGATGAGGAGGTTCCTTTCTAGGTCATGTTTTACAAAGGCAAAGGCAAATGCAGAGTTTGTGAACACAACATTCAATTAAGCTATAAGAAGCCGGTAGAGTTGAAGCGCTACATGAATCGTCTAGGAAAGATTCTTCCTAAGCGAGCTACTCGTCTATGCGCCAAACACCAGCGTCAGCTGGCACGGGAGATAGAGCGCGCCCGCATGCTTGCCCTTCTACCATACACTAACAAGCAATAGCTTTCCTGGCTTGTACCATCCACCCAATAGTATTGCTATCTCAAATGCCGATTGGATAACAGCACAAGTGGACTAACCTACGCCATCATAGGGCGTGGCTTCAGAATCCAAACCAACCGGCAGGATAAGGGATATTTCATGAAGCACATCGCTGCAATAATCATGCATCGCGCCTTCGGCCAAAGCCTCGGGGAAAAGCTTGTTTGTGACGCCAGAGAAGCATCCATATCCGACCTTATGACAACCCTACGCAAGGCCGGACTAGATCTTATTTTCCTCGTCACAAACGATAAACAGCTCAAAGAACGTCTCCGTGCGAGCAATGTATGTCTAATCGCCTCAACCAGCAATAGCTCGTTTCACTTTGGAAAAACCCTACAAGAACTTATCAGCAAGTACTCACTTGATGGCATTGTGTACTTCGGCAGTGGAAGTGGGGCATTAGTCACAAATCAGAAGATGCAGACTCTTATATCCTTCGCCAAACAAAATGCTTCCGCGGCGCTATTCAACAATTTCTACTCCTGTGACTTTGCCGCAATAGCACAAGCAAGAACACTGCTAAGAACCAATCTCCCTGCTATTGATAATTCACTAGGATTTGCCCTTTCCGGGCTAGGATTTTCTTGCTTTTCCTTACCCCATGATATCAGTACACAGTTTGACATTGACACTCCAACCGATCTTTCTATCCTTGCAACAACAGAGCTTGGCGGTAAAACACTGCGTGCCCTCCTTGAACAACAACGGCCAATTCACTCTACTGTTTCTTCATTGATCGACCATCTTACCAATCGAGCTTCACGCCTCTATCTAATAGGTCGAGTCAACCCAGTAACTTGGTCCCACTTTGAACAAGAGATTGCCTGCCGCACAAGTGCTCTTGCTGAAGGACGCGGAATGCGCGCTTATCCTAGCAGCAAGGAAACATTTCTTGCTGGCGCTTTGCGCCTTGACAAACCCCATACATTTTTCTCACGGCTCGCAAGTATAGCTGATGCTGCCATCATTGACACACGCCCACTATTGTGCAGAGAAGGGGGACTTCCCTCACGTGCCGACCGCTTCGCAAGTGACCTTTACCGCCCCGAGCTAATCAAGGATCAGCTTTGGGCAACATTTACTCGTGAGGCAATGACAGCAAACATCCCAATTGTCCTCGGAGGTCACTCACTTGTAAGTGGAGGGCTCTATCTTCTTAGCAAAGCATGTTGGAAAAACCATGATCTTCCACGTAGACTTCACCCTGAGACAATCAACTGGAAAAGGAGCAATCATGAGCAACAAAGATCGCGTCTCAAGAATAGCCAAGCTTGATCCACAGATATCAACGCTGATCAGTGCTGAAGAACAACGGCAACAAGAGAAGATCATACTTATCCCTTCAGAGAGCCTAACTCCACCAGCTGTGCTCGAAGCGCTTGGCTCTGTGTTCAACAGCGTATACGCAGAAGGCTATCCTCGCGCCGCTATGCGGAAATCGTCTCCTTCTTCCCTTGCAAAACTAGACCAACAACTTGCATCCCACCGCCGCTACGCCGATTGGCGCTTTTATAAGGGGACAGAATTCGCCGATCTAGTCGAATCGCTTGCCGGCCGCCGTGCTGCCGAATGCTTCGCAACCCCTGACTACCCAGCCGAGCGGATCTATGCCAATGTCCAGCCATTATCCGGCGCTGCCGCGAACCTTGCTGTCTATGAGGCATTTGTGGATCCTGGCGATACCATGATGGGCATGGCGCTCACCGAAGGAGGGCATCTTACCCACGGCTCAGAGTTTAACATCACGGGAAAACGTTATCAGATTGTCTCCTACTCCGCCGATCCTCAAACGGGCAAACTCGACTACAGCCAAATAATGCAATTGGCCAAGAGCCATCGACCACGTCTGATAATCGGGGGGTTCACCTCATATCCATGGCAAGCAGATTGGTCAGAGTTCCGCAAGATCGCCGATGAAGTAGGTGCCATCCTTCTTGCTGACATCGCCCACACAGCAGGAATGGTAACCGCGGGTGTCTATCCAAATCCTATTGGCTACGCAGATGTAGTGACTTTGACTACCCACAAGACATTGTGTGGTCCACGCGGAGCAGTAATTCTCTCTACTGATCCTAAAATTGCCGCTCTTGTTGACACCGCCATTTTCCCAGGTGAACAAGGCGGTCCGCATGTCAACAAATTCGCCGCAATTGCGGTCGCTCTTGCCATTGCACAAAGCCCCGAATTCAAGGACCTGCAAGGCCAAATCGTAAAGAATGCCGGCTATCTCGCAGAAGCACTACAAAAAGAAGGACTAACCTTGGCTTACGGCGGAACAAACACACACTTGCTACTCGTCGACCTAAGAACACTCACCAATGATACCGGCTTCGTCATGATGGGAGAAATCGCGTCGCGCATTCTAGACCTAGTGGGAATCGTCTGCAACAAGAACACCATCCCAGGCGATCATAGCGCGGCCGACGCGCATGGAATCCGCCTAGGAACCCCGTGGGCCACACAGCGGGGAATGGGAAAAGAGGAAATGGAGACCCTCGCGCAAATCATCACTAAAGTGCTAACGTCAATCCGTCCATTCTCTTATCTGGGACTCAACGGAAAGCTATCCCGCGGAAAGCTTCCGCTGTCTGTGCTTGAACAAGCGACGCAAGACGTACGGGCAATCATTGCTCACATCGATCCAGAAGCTAAATCGATCGAGAAAACACACCGGCAGACTGAAAACCCCGACTCTATAGCCTTTCTACGTGTGCGTAGTGGACGAGCAACAGCATTGCTAAACGAAGCCGTAACTAGTGACCTCCTAACCCTTGATAAGGACCAGCAGCAACGCAGCCTGATGTTCAATAGTGAAGGACAACTTATCTCCGAAATCCTTGTAGGCCGTCTGGCAGAAGAAGATTATCTGCTTCTTATTCCTGTCCCGGTCAAAGAAAAGATTAAGAGTTGGCTAGTCGGGCTAGCAAACGGATACATCCTGTTTGACAGAAAAGACATATTCCGCAAGGTGCAAGGCCCGGCTATAGTGGAAGAAGTAATGCGAGCAACAATACCCGCGTCAGCAAAGGAATGGCTCTTAACCAACCCTCCTACAAAGTGGGGCTCGTTGACAATCCAAGAGATGTACTGTCAACAACCAGAGTTATTCGCCATTCACAAACCTTATTTTGTCGGGCAGGGACTCCTTGAGCTATCAGAACAAACAGACAACCGAGTAAGCTTTTCCTGGAAAGAGAAGGAAGAGGCGCTCAAACATACTCCTATCTATGATGAACACAAAGGACTTGGCGCGAAATTAGTTCCATTTGCTGGCTGGGAGATGCCAGTTTGGTATACATCTACTCTGGAAGAACACAGGGCTGTGCGCAAAACAGCCGGACTCTTCGATCTTGGACACATGGGAGTATTCGAGGTTTCTGGCGAATATGCAACCGAGTTCTTGAATGTAGTGACCTCTAACTACGCTGCGTGGCTCGACAACGGCGAATCGCAGTATGCATACCTCTTGACCCCCAGCGGGGAAGTGATTGATGACATTTTTGTGTACCGACGGGCGCACGATCGCTACCTCTTAGTGGTAAATGCTGTCAACGAGAACAAAGACTGGAAATGGTTGACTGGAGTAAACGCACAGCGGTACTTGATCGACCAAGAGTTGCCCTCACGCCACTCCGGCCCTGAGGTGAATTTGTGTAACCTAAGAGAAGAACGAGGAGTAATGGACCTCGCCTTGCAAGGCCCACTTAGTCAAAAGATCTTGGAACAGGTTACAGACAAGGCAGAAAGACTAGCTATCTCTTGCCTTCAGAGAACTGAGTTCTGTGAGGTTTTCATTGATGGACATCAATTACTGGTCGCCCGCACTGGTTATACTGGTGAAGAGATCGGTTACGAGATTTACCTGGCTAGGGCCGATGCCCTCTGGCTCTGGCACAAACTCCTCGAGGTAGGAACACCCCTGGGCATGAAGCCATGTGGGCTGTCTGCGCGCGACTCCACTCGCACCGAAGCAGGATTGCCGCTCTATGGACATGAGCTTGCCGGGCCATATCAAATCAACCCTTTTGAGGCTGGATTCGGCGCATACGTTAAGCTGCATAAACCATTTTTCATTGGCCGCAACCATTGTCTTAAGGCATACACTAATCCAACTCGAGAGACCGTTCGCTTCCAAGTAGATATGACAGGCGCGCGCCCTATCCACCCTGGCGCGGCCGTGATCGACCGTAACGGTCATTACCTCGGTCGAGTAACAAGTTGTGTTAGCCTGTGCGATAGCCAAGTTGGTTTAGCCTTGGTCAACAAACTGGGCATATGTCCGGAGACGAAGATAACAGTCCTCAACCCTCCACACAAGAACGAAGCAGCAAAAGCCTCCCTAGATTTAGCCCAAGGCGATCGAGTAGCTCTACCAACCTCCGGAAGAATCATCCCTCGCTTTCCGGAAAAAGAAATCAGTAATTAGTAGCACGGGCTTAAGGATTGGGCACTAAATAATGCTACACACCACACAGGTAAAGTGCCCCACTCACTACAAGGCCAAACACAAGGTTGAATACCTTTACCCTAATTGAGTCGCGAACTGATACCGATAATAATGGAAGCATGCCATGCCCATCTTGAACAAACGAGCTTAGAAATAGAACAGAAAACGGAATAAGCCCATTGGCAAACATCATAACAAAGATTAGGTGTGGCCCAGACTCTGGAATCAGCCCAAGTAGTCCAGCGAATAAGAACACCCACAACATATGAGATCGAATAAACTCTTCTACAAGCCCTTGGCTTGGGAGTAGTGACATAACCAATAATGCTCCAAATGTCCACAAGAAAACACGCGAGGTGTGCCGAAACAAGACGTGGGCAATAATATGCTCCCGCAAGTAATGTTCCGAGCTTAACAACCCAAGAAGGGCACCCAATGAAAGAAGAACCACAAGAGTGATTCGCATCCATCCCCACCCTGTCGGTCCAAGCAAGCCCAGAACAGAGATACTAAGCAGGGCAACCATCAACACAAAAAAAGCGACCCGTATTACGCTCGGCCGACGCAGATTGTTGACTAGCGTAACCAAGGCATTATCCCCTAACTCCTCTGGGTGAAGCTCATGTAGTCCACATGCCTCACATGGAACCATGCCAAGACGTTTTGCTATGAGATCAGACAGGAAGCCAAAGAAAACTCCGGCAATCAGCAGTCCCCCGAACATAAGCAATGCTTTGCCCGGGAAGAGAGAAAACATGACATAGGCTTCATCCCCCGAAGTAGCGATCATTCCTCCAACCAGTGCCCCAAAACCAATCACGCCGTGCACATACATGGACACATTCATAAATGCGCCTAGACAACCTGGAGTTGAGCCAAGGAATGAGGCCAGCACGTACTCGCGCCACTTACGACCTCGTAAAGCACGTGTTATCCCGCCTCGTGAGAAGACATTTAGCCAATCGACTAGTACCATCATGGAGAAGACGAAGATGGTGATCGTAATGGCGCTCCGAAAAACTCCGAGAACATTCATCTAGGTTCCATCTTCTCGGGGACATTCTCCCCTAATTCTCCTAACGCTCGCCTCACATCACGCATTGCAAAATTACGCAATCATAGCCGCTATTCCTCGCGCCAACAGAGCAACCACAAGAGCAATCATTGTAGTAGCCCCAATCACCAAGCTTGTCTTCCCGCGTCCAATCTCACGTGCGAGTACCGCAATTGTAGCCACGCACGGAATGTAGAACATTACGAAGAGTGTAAAAGTCATCATCTGGCCAGCCGACAGTACGGTATCTACCTGGGTTGTCCCCAGCGCTTGGAACAGCATAATTAATGACAGCTCCTTCCGGAAAACACCGAAGATCAATGTAACGCCAAGGGTAAGAGGTAATCCAAGAGCCCAAGTTACTGGACGAAAAGCAAAGTTCAGATAATAATCCCAGCGCGCATATTCAAAAAGGCTCAACATAAGGCTTCCACCAATCAGAAGAGGCCACGCAATCATGATGAATTCGCGGACACGCAACCATACCTTAGCGAAAACAACGCGAATGGAAGGAACCTTGTAAGAAGGGATTTCCAGGATCAATCCCGGGGTAACTTGTGGGAAAAGCATAGTCAATACCTTGCCAATAATGGCAATTACAAGAATATTGACAGCGTAAAGTAAGAAAGCCCAATGTGCACCAAGAAAATAGCCAACTAGTCCGAAAATAATGGTGGTGCGAGCTACGCATGGAACCATAACGGCTAGGGCAGCTGTAATGAATCGGTCGCGTTTCGAACCCAGAATACGAGTAGCCATTACTGCTGGTACACTGCAACCATAACCAAGGATAAATGGGATCACAGACTTACCATGCAATCCCATTTTGTGCATGAATACGTCCATCAGATAGCCAGCACGAGGTAGATACCCCACATCTTCTAGCACGGCAAGACCAGCCAGGAAAGGAACCAGATAGGGAAAAACAATCCCGATCGCGCCAGCCATACCTTGGATAATCCCCTTAACAGCAAAGAACGCGAATCCATGCTCGGGAATCACCTGGGCAAGCATGTCAATAGAACGATCGAACAGATTCATAATCGGCGTTTCGATCATTGAGCCAACGCGGAAAACGACAATGAAGAAAATGTACATAATGGCGGCAAAAAAAACATAGCCAAAAATGCGATGCATGAGAAGGATATCCAGCTTGTCTCGCAAACCAACGGTCGAGTGGCCAACTGTAGCCACTCCTTCAAATAGCTCCATGGCCAAGTTATGTCGCTCGGCTGAAAGTATCTCTTCAGCGCTTGAACCACGGATCTTTCCAAGCTTGTCTTTCAGCTGCTCTGTTCTCTGATAAAGTTCAAGCGAATTCCCTCTTACCTGTTCCAAAAAATAAGGATCGCCATCGAGAAGTTTGATCGCAAGGAGACGTGGTGCTAAACCAATCCTCCGAGCCGATGCACAATTGAGCTCCTTCACTAGTTCGCCAACTACCTTTTCCACATCATCGCTATAAGTAGAAAAAGGTACCCTAGGCTTTGCATGCGCCACCTGCATCGCACGCTCTGCCGCTTCCTTTACGCCTACCCCACGTGAAGCGACTGCAGTAACCACAGGCACACCAAGCCGCTCGGCAAGTTTCTCCGGATTGATAATGATCCCTTTTCGTTTTGCCTCGTCTTCCATGTTCAGACAAACAACAATCGGAATCTGCATTTCCGTAAGTTGAAGGGTTAGCTCAAGGCTACGCGAGAGAAGGGAAGCATCAACTACGTTCAATACAGCGTCAATCTGTCCACCAAGAAGGAAATTGCGCGCTTGGGCCTCTGCTTGATCAAGTGAAGTAAGGGAATAGATGCCAGGCAGATCTACCACTTCAGCATGTTTTCCTGCTATCAAAGCCTCACTCTTCAGGTATTCCACCGTGGTACCCGGGAGATTGGAGGTATTTGCCCTGTATCCTACCAGGTGATTGAAGATTGTGCTCTTGCCAGAGTTTGGTTGCCCTACCAGGGCAATGCGAATCATGAGTCTTCCTTTTTCTGTATCACAGCATGGCAAAGCGCACCATTGTTCCGCGAGCACGCTTCTTACAGCATTTCGTACAGTATCCGACTAATTGCACTTTAGCCCCAATGATCTCAAAGCCCCCCTTCTTGGCAAGCTCTTGGAAGGCACTAATTGAGGGGATTTCAACAACCTTACCACATCCAAGGCAAATAAAGTGATAGTGTTCTTTCAAGCCAAGCTCGTAATGGTGATGGCCTTTCCCCAAGTCACTCAACTGCACCAAGCCCAGTTCTTTGAGGAGCTTCACCGTTCGATACACTGTAGACAGGCTAAGCTTTGTGGCCTCTTTTCTGGCAAGCTGATAGATTTCAGCCGCGTCTAGGTGAGGGTTATCCGTTATGATGCGAAGCAGAACTCTCCGCTCTCCCGTAATACGCTTCCCTTCTGCATGCAAGAGATGTGTTACCTCTGTACAGTTCACCGTTTTGCTCCATTTACAGACAGCACGTAACCTTCCAAGACAACTTCTTCTCCCATCCGCGAATTACGAATGAGGCTCAACTTAGGGCTACAAAGGATCAATAAGGACCTTGCGCGCCACACCTCGGCCAAGAGCAATCTTGCTACCACTCACCTCAATAACCAATGGACCGTGAAAAGCTCCTCCTTGTGTCAAACAAACTATGTCGCCAGGGTGAACTCCCATTTGCGTTAGATTACGACGCAATCCTCTACCGCCATGCACCCTGATAACACGAGCTCGCTTTCCAAGCTGTAACTGATCCAGGGTCATCGTATCTCCTTAAAGAAACTGACTCCGTGACATTAACCATCAGGATCTTATTGCAAGTAATTCGCAACTAACGCAAGAGTTTAGTCTGCCCTTCCCTTGCTGTCAAGAGGATTCACCTCAAAACATGCTTAGCTACTTCCCGCTTACATATGTCATCTTCTTGCGTGACAAGCAACCCCACTCAAGTTTGCTTTTCCTTGTATCCTACATCAGGCAATTGTAAGGAGTGATGAGCGATTGAGTCGACGTGGCAGGATAACCGTGGTACTCGTAGTGTTATTCTTTTGCCTTATTTCCTCCTCGCTTGACGCCGGCGACCCCGTCCTTCCCTATCGGTTTACTGTCGTGATCGATCCTGGACATGGCGGAATAGACCCAGGCGCGATTGGAATTGGTGGTATACAGGAAAAAGAGATTACCCTGGCAATCGCTCATATAATATACATCAAGGCATTTGAGTACCCCGAATTGCGGGTCATTCTAAGTCGGCAACAAGATGAATACGTTGATCCATGTGATCGTGCACTTGCCGCAAACAAAATCGCTGCTGACCTATATATTAGTATCCATGCCAATGCCTATACATCCCCAAGTATCTCTGGCATAGAAACATTGATTCACGAAACAAACGGGATAGAGAGTCCAAGTTACGAGCTCGCAGAAATGTTACAGAAGAAGATGGTCGCCAAAACTGGGGCTAGAGATCGTGGCGTGAAATTCGCCCCTTTATTCATCCGCCGAGCACAGATGCCAGCAGCCTTGGTTGAAGCAGGCTTTCTTACCAATCAAGAGGAGGCCAGACTCCTCCGTAACCTTTCTTATCAAAGCAAGATAGCGGATGCAATTCTCGAAGCACTATTGCAGTTCCTACATAAGTAGTAACGTGCAGAAAAAGCTGTACTCAATTTACGAGCTTCTCCTTGATAGGTATGGCCCGCAAGGATGGTGGCCAGCAGAAACTCCCTTCGAAATAGTAGTTGGAGCTATTCTTACTCAGAGCGTAGCATGGTCAAATGTAGAGAAGGCAATAACTTCCCTAAAAGAGGCTGGATTGATCGATCTCCATGAACTTGACAGGGCTGCCGTGGAACAAATCGCTTCCCTGATCCACTCCACCATCTATTACAACGAGAAGGCCAAGAAGCTAAAGAATCTATTGCATTTCCTTAAACAACGCTATCATGGAGAGCTCTCGCGCCTATTTTGCCTTCCCGTGCCAGAGCTACGAGCAGAGCTCCTGTCGATAAAAGGTGTTGGAGAAGAGACCGCTGATTCTATCATTCTGTATGCCGCGGGCAAACCAAGCTTTGTTATTGATGCTTACACAAGAAGGATCTTCTTTCGTCTAGGGCTGGCTCATGAAAAGGAGAAATATACGAAACTACGCTCCCTGTTCATGAACAATCTGGAACAGGGAACTTCGCTGTACAACGAGTACCACGCCCTATTGGTTCGCCATGGAAAGGAGCACTGTTGCCCAATACCTGTATGCGCGGGTTGCCCACTAGGCTCGCTCTGCGATTTTCAAACAGACGACTGAGAACTGTAATGAGTGATACGTAAAAAGACAGTGCAGAGTCGGGAGTCAGAAAGACAGGTTCTAAGTTCTAGGTGCTATGTTCTAGGTGCGACATCGCTCGTCAGGGACTGGCTGGTTCTTAACAAGCCCAAGAGAAAAAGATGCCTGTCCCTGTTTTCCCGTCAGGGACTGGCTGCTTTTCAACGGAGCTAGCGGGAAAAGATGCCTGTCCTTGTTTTCCGACCAGACGGTCTACGTGTTCTTGTTACGTTCTCTTTAACGTCGGGCGCAAGACCCGACGCTACGAACGATCTACGTATTGTGGGGATCTGTCTGCCGTAGCATTCTGAGAGGCAGGTTGGCATGACGGGCGCATACTGTCATGCCGGACTTGATAAGCCTGCCCCGTACTTGATACGGGGGCATCCAGAGGATTG
>Ga0315545_1002840_pt1 | contig 15260 bp, 13 predicted proteins | sample SalMarSW160210MG_FD_203096 | JGI IMG/M metagenome (GOLD analysis project Ga0315545, IMG submission 203096) | Salt marsh sediment microbial communities from the Plum Island Ecosystem LTER, Massachusetts, United States - Salt Marsh Sediment SW1602-10 ... | reverse complement strand
GGCGTGTGACGGTGATTTGGTTGGTATGACGGCTATGCCGGAAGCGAAATTAGCCAGAGAGGCACAGATGTGCTATGCGCTGGTTGCGCTTGTCAGTGATTATGACTGCTGGCGGCCGCATCAGGAGCAGGAAGACAAACAGACACTGCTGAAGGAAATTATGGCAAATCTGCAGACGGCGACGAACAACTGTCTGGAGCTTATCAGGACAGTCCTGACAAGCGGGCGCGAGCTCGTCTATGAGGATTGCCGGTGCAGAAAGAGTCTGGACCTGGCGGTGTGGACCGACCAGGGCCGAATCGAGCCGGCTGAGAAAGAAAAGCTGAAAGTGCTTTTTGAATAGGATGCGGCCTTGACAGCGAAACCGATGTCTTTATAGTAGTAATCGAATTTTATCAATATGACAAGAGGAACCTGGTTTGAGAGGATAGCAAAATGAAAAGGACGGTCCGGAAAGAACTTGTTCTGGCGATTGGCATCTGTCTGATTGCTGTGTTAATAGCAGGCTGTGAGAGACAGAGCCTCTCAAACGCGAGGGAGGACAAACTCGCAGCCTATGAAAACAAACAGTTAAAAGAACAAGTGGCTCAGCAAGAGAAGGAATTCGGGGAACAGACGGCTCAATTAGAAAAGAAAATCAAAGAGCAAAACAGATTGCTGAGGGAATGTCAGCAGAAAAAAGAGATTCTCGAAGAGAAGTTTGAGGAGCAGGTTCACACCAGTGTAAGTAACATGATGGATATTTTTGGGGACACAACCGAGCAGTTAGCGCAGGAAAATGACCAGCTCAAGGCCCAAGTAGAGGAGCTTCAAGGCCGAGCAAGAAAACTTGAGCAGGAGCTGGAGAAGCTCAAGTCTCAGGGAGGGCCTCAACCTTTAACTCCGTGAGTAACTGGTTTAGTCACACACTTTCCGGACGGCCTTTACACAATCGGGCAGTTTGTTGTGCGGGTAATGTTTCTGCATCGCGGCGGCGACAAGTCCTACAAACATAGGCTGAGGCCTTAACGGGCGGGAAGTCAGGCAGGGATGCGCCTGGGTGCCCATAAAGAATGGATGTGACGGCAGCTCAAGAATCTGCATAATCGGCTGGTTGGGGGCTTTCCCGGAAAATACCAGGCCGGCTTTCTCCAAAGCGTCGATATAACGCGGGTCGACCTCGTAGCGATGTCTAAACCGCATTCTAACCGAATCGGCTTTGCCAAAAAGATTCCACGCAAGTGTTTCTGGTTTTAGCTGTATATCTCTTCCACCCAATCTCATATTTCCGCCGAGGCCCTCTATTTTTTTCTGTTCCGGCAGTACATCGATTACAGGCTCGGCACAGTTATGTTCAATCTCGGTGCTGTTTGCGTTTTTCAGGCCGCAGACATTACGGGCGAATTCCAAAACGGCCATTTGAAAGCCGAAGCACAGTCCCAGATAAGGTAAATTGTTTTCCCTCGCATATTTTGCGCAGGCGATTTTACCTTCGGCGCCGCGGGTACCAAATCCGCCAGGGACAATGATGCCGTCAACGTCAGCCAGATGTTCTGCAGCATTGGCGTCAGTTATACCGGTGGTCTCAATCCATTTGATACCGACGTTACAACCAAGTGCGATGCCGGCGTGTTCGAGGGCGTTGATTATCGAGGCGTAACTATCACGGACGGAGGTGTATTTGCCGGTGATGCCTATAGTGATGCGGCGATTAGCAGCGTCGATTTTGTCGGTGAAGTCGCACCATTGTGCCCAGGCCCTGCGTTCGTTACGGAGGTTGATTCTGTCCTCGATTTTGAGCAGCCGCAGTACGGCGAAATCCAGCCCAGCTTCTCTGAGCATAGCGGGAATCTTATAGATACTCGCTGAATCCGGGACGCTGACGACCCTGTCGAAGGGGACGTTGCTGTAAACGCTGATTTTCTGGCGGGCCTTTTCGCCGACCGGGTTAGTCGCCCGGCAGGCGATGATGTCCGGCTGAATACCGCACTGCATAAGCTGCTTGATTCCTAATTGAGCCGCCTTTGATTTTTGCTCGCCGAGTGTTGGCGGTTTCAATATATACGTCAGGGCTACGAAGCAGCTGCTGTTTGGGCCTTCTTCATATGCCATCTCGCGTGTGGCTTCTATGAAGTAGGCGTTTTCCAAATCGCCGACGGTGCCGCCGATTTCGACGAATACGATGTCCGCTTCTGTCTGCATTGCGAGCCGACGAAGCTTTAGCTTGACCTCACCTGTAACGTGTGGAATCATTTGAACATCTCTGCCGAGGTAGTCGCCGTGGCGCTCCTTGTGGAGTACTGAATTGAAAATCTGGCCGCTTGTCGCAAAATTCGCCTTGGTTAAGTTCTGGTCGAGCATCCTCTCGTACGTGCCCAGGTCCATATCGCATTCCATACCGTCATCGAGCACAAACACCTCGCCGTGCCGAAATGGATTTAGTGTGCCGGAATCGATATTCAAATAACCTTCGAGCTTAATCGGCGCGACTTTGAGGCCTTTATCCTGCATTAGCTTGGCGAGGCACGATGAGAATATACCTTTTCCCAAGCCGCTTATCACGGTGCCGAGGACAAAACAATAGCGGGTCTTTCCTTTTCTGTAGCCTTCTGGCATAGGTGAGAAGAATTCGCTGTCTGTCGAAGTATCGCTAACGGAGGCTAATAAATCTTTATCGTTCGACATCACTTTCGCCCTTTTACTTTTGATTCGTACCGAACTACGAACTCGGCATATTGCTGCAGTGTATCTATTCCGTCGCAGAAATGTTCGACTTTGCCAACCAAAATCGGATAGCCATTTTCGATTGCCCGTAACTGTTCGAGCTTTTCAATCTGTTCGAGTCGCCCTTGCGGCAATTCTGTAAACTTTAGCAGGAAATCCTTTCGGTACGCATAGATACCAAGATGCCGCAGATAGCAGTTTACCGGCCCGAGGCCGGTTTTTTCTCTATCATAGGGGATAGGAGCACGTGAGAAATAAATTGCTTTGTTATTGCAATCAGTAACTACTTTTACGATGTTGGGGTCGGCGATTTGCTCCTGATTTTGGAACTCGGCGGCGAGTGTAGCCATATCGTATTTTTGATTTTCTAACAGGAGCTTTGCGACGGCGTCGATGTTGGCTGGGTCGATTTCGGGTTCATCAGCCTGTAAGTTCACCACAATGTCAACATCAATATCAGCTATTGCTTCGGCGATGCGGTCTGTGCCGCTCTTGTGCTCAGGTGAGGTCAGGACACACTCGGCGCCAAAGGATTCGGCAGCGGCGACTATCCTTTTGTCATCGGCTGCTATTATTACCTTTTGAGGCAATTTAGCAAGGCAGGCCTGCTCGTAAGTGTGCTGGATGAGGAATTTGCCGGTATCTTTGGCGAGAACTTTACCCGGGAATCTGGTAGAACTGTAACGAGCAGGTAAACAAGCATAAACTATCACAAATTGACCTTCCCGGCAGCGGTTTTTGAAAATCGCCTTTAAGACCACTGCCGGTGCATATTAAGTCAAAGTCGCCTGTTTGTCAACGGAGCAAAAATTTTCTTCCTGGAAAATTCCCGCTTCGTTTTGGGGATACGCTTGCGATGTATAGTGGAATCGGTATACTTTGTTGCTAACCGGTTTTGCAGAGGGGACATCCCTGCGAAAGGCTGCAAGGGTCCACGAACCCGGTAACAACAAAAGGAATTAGTGGGCAAAGGGGCAATCGCTATGCAGGAAATTCGGCCGAAAATCGGCTCAGAGCGTATTATCTGCGAGGAAACGCCCGCTCCGCCCTGTGCAATGGTCGTCTTCGGGGCATCCGGAGACCTGACGAGCCGCAAGTTGATTCCGAGCCTCTTTGAAGTGGACAGGCGTGGATTGCTCAGCGAGCAGTTCTACCTATTGGGGGTCGGGCGAAAAAAACTGTCAGATGAAAAGTTTCGTCAAATCGCACAACAGGCGGTGAGACAATCCTTCAATAGCGTTACGGCAAATCAGACACGGAGTTTTATCGATAAGCTGTACTATACAAGCGGTGATTACAGCAGCACTTCATTTTACAAGAGTATTAAGGAAAGGGTCGCTGAATTAAATATAAAGCATAAGGCCTCCGTCTTCGCTAAAGCTACGACGGACAGGGGCGATAACTTAGTCTTTTATCTGGCGGTTCCTCCGATTTTATACAGCGCGATAGTTGAATATCTGGGCTCTTCAGGATTGTTGTGTCCGGATAGCTCGACAGGGTCACAAAAAACCAGGTTGGTTGTTGAAAAGCCGTTTGGCAGAGATTTGAAAAGCGCCACCGAACTGAATAAGACGATTCAGAAATGCTTCAATGAAACTCAGGTTTATCGCATCGACCATTACTTAGGCAAAGAGACCGTTCAGAACCTTTTGATATTTCGTTTTGCCAACGCGATATTCGAGCCGGTCTGGAACCGCGATTATATCGACAACGTCCAGATTACGATAGCTGAATCGTTAGGTGTTGAGCATCGCGGCGGCTATTATGACAAGGCCGGTGCCATCCGCGATGTGTTTCAAAATCATATGCTTCAAATGCTTTCATTAGTGGCAATGGAGCCGCCGACATCCTTCGAGGCAGACCGTGTTCGTGACGAAAAGGTCAAGCTTCTGCGTTCGATTCGGCCGTTCGATTTAAAGCCCTGGTCGGTGAACTTTGTGAGGGGCCAATATGGTCCCGGCACCGTCGATGGTAAAGAAGTGGTCGGTTATCGTGCCGAGCCAGGCGTAAGTCCGGATTCAAGAACTGAAACTTTTGTCGCTGCAAAGTTGTTCATAGACAATTGGCGGTGGAAAGATGTTCCCTTCTATCTGCGGACCGGCAAGAGACTTCGTAAAAAGGACACGGAGATTGCAATCTTCTTCAAGAAGGTTCCACATTCGATGTTTGTCTCAACGGGCCTGGCTGATATACCGGCCAATGTTCTCGTACTGCAGATGCAGCCGGAGGAAGGAGTGTCGCTGAGCTTCCAGGCCAAAAGACCGGGCTCAAAGATTTGTATGAGCACGCTGAATATGAATTTTAGTTACAAAACCACCTTCGGCGTTGAAATGCCCGAAGCTTATCAGAGGCTGCTTCTGGACTGTATGCTCGGCGATCAGACGCTTTTTAACAGGTATGACAGTGTTGAAATCGCCTGGCAATTATTAACACCCGTACTTGACGCCTGGCAGAATGAGGATTCAGCGCCTTGGCCATACGCTGCCGGCAGCGAAAGTTTCGCCCAGGCCGATACTCTCATCGAATCTGACGGCAGGGCCTGGCGAAAACTCGCAGAAATTTAACTGATTTTATTGTCAAAGGATAGAGATTATGAACATATTTGAATTTGCTATGGAGAAAGAGAAATATAGTGAAGATTACTATCGCCAACTGGCTGATAAATCAAACAATAAAGGTCTCGAGACAGTATTTAATATGCTGGCAGACGAAGAGGTGAAGCATTATAAAATTGTTTCAGATATGAAAGAAGAGATGGCCCCCGATCTGGCTGAGACTACTGTTTTGTCGGATGCCAAAGATGTTTTCGCGAGTATGCGGGAATCTGCTCAGAGCTTTAATTTCGATGTCAGCCAAACCAAGCTGTATAGAAAAGCCCAGGAAATTGAAAAGCAAAGCTGGGACTTTTACCTGGGAAAAGCCAACGAGGTAGAAAAAACCCAGAAAGAAATTTTTTTAAAACTGGCTGACCAGGAGAAAAAACACTATTTCCTGCTTGAGAACATAATTGATTTTGTATCGAGGCCTGAAACGTGGCTTGAAAATGCCGAGTTTTATCATTTGGAAGAATACTAACAAAATCTGTTTGAAGGGAACCAAAAATGAAAACTGACATAAGGCGAAAGCTAATGCTGGGCGTTTCGCTGCTGACAGTGGCGGGTATAGCACCGTTTGTGTATTCACATTGCCAGATGCCCTGCGGCATCTACGACGACCCGGCAAGACTGGCTGCGATTGCGGAGAACATCACAACTATTGAAAAAGCAATGAAGTCCATAGAGGAGCTGTCGGCGCAACAAAAGCCGAATATGAACCAGATTGTCCGATGGGTCAACACCAAGGATGAGCACGCTGAGGATATCGCTCATATTGCCAGCTACTACTTTATGACACAGCGGATAAAACCGGTCGAAAGAAGTGATGCTGCCGGTTACGAAAAGTATATCAAGCAGCTTACACTGTTGCACGAGATGCTCGTTTATTCAATGAAGGCCAAGCAGACCACCGACTTGGCCAACGTTGAAAAACTCCGTTCGCTTCTGGCGGATTTCCACAACGTATATCTGGGTGAGCAGAAGCACAGTCATTAGTAGCTGCTTCTGGATAGGCAGGCTCAAGAATGGCAAAGGATGCAGCATTGCGAGCAGACGATGTTTCAATAGTCCTCTGCGGCCAGGCGGGGATGGGCATACAGACCGTCGAAGGCATTCTGACGCGAATGTTGAAGCTGGCCGGCTACAATGTCTTCGCAACCAAGGAATATATGTCTCGTGTCCGCGGCGGCAATAACTCAACCCAAATACGCGTCAGCTCTCGGCCGGTATCAGCCTTTGCCAACCGAATAGACCTGCTCATCCCCCTAAACAAGGGGGCGGTTCAACATCTTCAGAAGAGAATCTCTCAGGAAACAATCGTCCTTGCCGAAACCGAAGTCGTCGGGGATGAGGCTGTGAGCGGGCGATTCAGATTTGTCGAAGCGCCGTTTACCAAAATCGCAACCGATATAGGCAACAAAGTTTACTCCAACGTTGTCGCAGTTGGGATGCTGGCAGGTTTGCTGGGGATGGAACTGAGCAATGTCTGCGACTATGTAAAACAGTTCTTCTCTACGAAAACCGCCGACATCGTGCAAAAAAACGTTCAGGCTGCTGAAGCCGGTTTTCGGCTCGCTGAGGATTTAGCCCGCAGGGAAAAGATAAGCATCGACATTAGCTACGGCGCCAACGTCAAAGACCAGATTCTTTTAAGCGGCTCAGAAGCCGTTGCTCTCGGTGCAATAGCCGGTGGCTGTAATTTCGTATCTGCCTATCCTATGTCTCCGTCAACATCTGTTCTGGTGTTCCTTGCAAAGCACGCCAAAGATTTCGGCATAATAGCTGAACAGGCCGAGGACGAAATTGCCGCAATGAATATGGTGATTGGTGCCTGGTATGCCGGTGCAAGGGCGATGGTGACAACATCAGGGGGTGGCTTTGCTTTGATGACTGAGGGCTTGAGCCTGGCTGGTATGCTCGAGATGCCGGTCGTGATTCACCTCGGCCAAAGACCCGGTCCGGCCACGGGGTTACCCACAAGAACCGAGCAGGCGGACCTTGAGCTTGCTCTTTATGCAGGGCACGGTGAATTTCCAAGAATAATCTTCGCTCCGGGAAAAATCGAGGATGCTTTTTATCTTACCCAGAAAGCGTTTAACCTTGCTGATAAATATCAAGTTCCGGTTTTCATACTCACAGACCAGTATTTTCTGGATTCTTATTACAATATACACCCCTTTGATTTGTCAGATATGAAAGTTGAAAAGTGCTTTATAAAAACACAGAAAGATTATAAGAGGTATGAATTGACCGATAATGGCGTATCTCCCCGTGGCATACCTGGGTTCGGCAAGGGACTCGTTGTGGTCGATAGTGATGAACACGATACACAAGGCCACATTACAGAAGACCTTGATTTAAGGGTTGCAATGGTCGACAAAAGATTGAAGAAGGCCGAGTCTATAAAAAACGAGATAATACCGCCTGAACTGGTGGGGCCGGATGATTATAAAACCCTGATAGTATGCTGGGGCTCAACATATAACGTCGTCAGCGAGGCCGTGAGGGATTTGTCCAGGGGTGATGTTTCACTTCTGTGCTTCAATCAGGTGTACCCATTACATGGCAAAACAGCGGACTATCTAAAAAAAGCGGATAAAACCATAATTATCGAAAGTAACGCAACCAGTCAGTTTGGCAAACTGATAAAGCTCTATACCGGAATTGAGGTTGATGAGAAGATTTTAAAATACAGCGGCCTAAGCTTCACCGTCGAAGAAATTACGGAAAGTTTAAGGAGCATATTAGATTAAGGTTTTGGTTTATGGATGCTCAGGTTTTTGATATTGGCGACACTGATGTTGCCTGGTGCCCGGGCTGTGGCAACTTCTCCATTCTTAAGATACTGCAGCGTGCTTTGGCTGAGTTACAGATTGGGCCGACGAGCCTTGTGCTCGTCTCAGGTATTGGTCAGGCGGCAAAAATTCCCCACTACTTCAGAACCAACATCTTCAATGGACTTCACGGCCGGGCATTGCCGGCTGCAACAGCTATAAAAGCGGCCGATCCCGCTCTCACCGTGATAGCTGAAAGCGGCGATGGCGATATGTATGGTGAAGGGGGCAATCATTTCATACATACGATACGCAGAAATCCTGATATAACAAACATCGTTCACAACAATATGGTTTATGGTCTCACGAAGGGTCAGGCCTCGCCAACCAGCCAAGTCGGCTTCAAAACGCCTGTGCAGGTTGGCGGAGTTTTTCTCGAGGCGTTTAATCCTTTGGCTGTTGCTATCGCCCTTGATGCCGGTTTTGTCGCAAGGGCCTTTTCCGATGATGTTGAGCAAACAAAGGAAATATTGAAAAAAGCCCTTAAGCATAAAGGCTACTCCCTTGTTGACATATTTCAGCCCTGCGTGTCGTTTAACAAGCTTAATACCCACCAGTGGTTCAAGGAAAATTGTTATTATCTTGGTGATTCTTATGACCCATCCGACAGAAATCAGGCTTTCAAAAGAGCAACAGAAACCCGGAAACTGCCGCTTGGCGTATTTTACGTAAATTCAAAGAGAAAAAGCTTCGAGGAAAATATAGGCATGCAGGACAAGCCGCCTTTGTACGAGAGGGACCTCGACACAAAACAACTAAGTGCTCTGATTGAAAAATTCAAAAGTGAAAATTAGGAATGTACTTGAAAAACTGTATGGCAGGTACAACCATCGTGAGTTTATAAAGCCCGACCCGCTGCAGTTTGTATATCGCTATTCAAGCCGAGGGGACAGGGAAATCGTTGCATTTTTGGCTGCTGCTCTTGCGTACGGCCGAGTACAACAGATTGAAAAAAGTCTAAATGACCTGCTGGGGCGCATGGGTGAAAGCCCTTCTGAGTTTGTGCGGGACTTCGACCAGCACAGCAGGGAAAAGCTAAAAAATTTCAAGCATCGCTTTACGACAGGCGAGGACATCGCAGATTTGCTGGAATTGTTTAAGGGGGTCCTCGATGAAAATGGCAGCATAGAAAATTATTTTTTGCTGGGTTATAGCAAAGATGATGAGAACGTTATATCGGCTCTATCGAAATTCTGTAACAGGCTGTTAGAAACATATGCAAAAGCACATAGCGGGCAGGCCCCTCGTGGTTTAAAGTATTTGTTAGCCGGTCCCTCTAACGGCAGCGCCTGCAAAAGACTGAACCTTTTTCTGCGATGGATGGTGCGAGATGATGAGGTTGACACAGGGTTATGGAAGGGGGTCGATAAAACTAAGCTGATTGTGCCGGTGGATATTCATATGAGCAGGTTGTGCAGAATTCTGGGGTTTCACAATCTAAAGACGATTTCACTGGCTATGGCGGTAAAGATAACAGAGGCCTTTAAGGAAATTGAACCCGCTGACCCCGTCAAGTATGATTTTGCATTGAGCAGGATTGGTATACTGGATGGCTGCACAGGACGATGCCGCAGTGGCTGTGAGCTTTGTGCGCTGTTTAGGTTCTGTTCGCCCCGTTAGAAATTCCACAAGTGGGAGATGCCCTACAAAAGGGAATATTTCTAACGGGGTTCGCGCAGATAATTTTCCGAGGGTTCCAAAACGCTCTTAAATTGCAAAAAAATTAAATTATCTTTTGAACATAATATACCCCCCAGGGGTATATTATGCGTATAGCCAGAAAAGGGACAGCAGATGAAGAAAAACCCAAGTCACAAGGATAGCCTGGTTGCGTTAAAGCGAATTGAGGGGCAAGTTCGCGGCGTTCAAGGGATGATTGAAGAGCGTAAATACTGTATCGACATTTTAAACCAGATACATGCTATTAAAGGAGCTCTTGGCCGTGTAGAAGAAAAGATTTTAGAAAAGCACTTTCAGCACTGCGTAACTGAAGCTGTAAGGGGAAGCTCCGAAAAGGAAAAACAGCAAAAGCTGGATGAAATCCTCAAATTGATACATCAAACACGCAGAGGGTAGCGTATAGCCAAGAAAAATTAAAAGTATTGGATTTGTTTTTACGGAGTTATTTCGGCGGTGTAGTAAAATGATAATCATATCAGTCAGTTTAGGGGGACAAATATGAAACAACAAGCTGTCTTGGTTGTGGGGGTTGTCATATTTACGTTTACGCCGTGTGTCTGGGGTTCACAGCAGCCAAGTGATGCGAATAATTTAGTCGGACTTGAAGATTACCTGCGATATGCATCGCTTAATAACGCTAATTTGAAAGCCATGTTTGAACAATGGAAGGCAGCGTTAGAGCAAATCCCGCAGGCGAAGGCACTGCCCGACCCGGAGTTGAAATATGGCTACTATACGCGGCAGTCAGATATGCAGATGAATCAGATGGTAGGCGTGATGCAGATGTTTCCGTGGTTCGGGAAGATTGATGCCCGGACGGAAGTGGCGGCCAAGAGCGCCGAGGCAGCGCAACAAAAGTATCAGGAGGCACAGCTTGCTTTATTCAAGGAAGTAAAGGAGGGATTTTACGAGTACGTTTATCTGGCCAAGGCAACGGGGATAGCAATGGAGAATCTTGAATTGCTGAGGCACTTCGAGGAGGTAGCAAGAACGAAATATACGGCGGCGGAGGCAGGGCAGCCAGATGTGATACGGGCACAGGTGGAACTTGCGAGGGTGGAGTACGTTTTGCGTAGTCTCGAGCAATTACGAGAGCCGGTCGTGAGCAGGCTGAGGTTGGCATTGACTCTGCCAGCTGATACGAATCTGCCGTGGCCCAAAGAACAGGAGTTCGAGGTGCTGCCGCTGGACTATGAGCAATTAGTGACTTTACTGGTTCAAAAAAATCCGGAGCTTGCGGGCTTGAATTTCGAGGCGATGGCCGCAAAGAGCAGAATTGAGCTTGCGAAGAAGAATTTCTATCCAGACGTAGGCGTGGGAGTTGAGTGGACGGACTTTGAGCGAAGCGGTGGAATGAGCGGCCGGGATTCTGTGGCACTTATGTTTCAGATGAACCTGCCTTTGTGGCGAGATAGCTATAGCGCCGGCCAGCGACAGGCACAAGCAATGGCAATGAGCATCGAGCAGCAAAAAATTGACACAGAGAACACTCTGCTGGCCAAAGCGGCTCAGAGCTACTACGATTACAACGACAGTATCAGAAGAATACGGCTGTATAGGGACACGCTGATACCAAAAGGGGAGGAATTGTTGCAGGCGTCGGAGACGGCGTATAAGGGAGGAACAATTGATTTTCTGAGCTTGATAGATTCGCAGCGGTTGCTGCTCGATTATTACTTGTCGTACCAGCGTGCTTTGGCAGACAATCGACAGAAGTTAGCGGAACTGGAAATGTTTACCGGAACAGAGCTAACAGCTATTGGCAAAGAAACTGAGATGAAATAAATCGGTTTTTTGTGAAATTTCTCTTAATAAGGATGTAACGGTTATGAAAAGCGATGGGGAAAAAACGTTTCTTCGCAGTAAACCGGCTAAGATTATACTGGTTGTAATCGTGGCTTTCTTGGCTGGTTATTTTTTTAGGTCACCTTCGCAGCAGACTCAACCCAGCCCAGAGCATGAATATTCCAGTGCCCCGCCGGAACAGACGTGGTGGACCTGTTCGATGCACCCGCAGATTCACCAGCCGAAACCGGGCAAATGTCCAATCTGTTTTATGGATTTGATACCTGTTGCAACGACAGAGGGACAGGTTGGAGCAAGGACAATAGTATTTTCGGAGGATGCATTGAAGCTGATGGAGGTTCAGACAACGCAGGTGAAGCGGAAATTCGTTGAAGCCGAAATACGAATGGCGGGCAAAGTGGAATATGACGAAAGCCGGGTTAAGGAAATCGCGGCGTGGGTTCCGGGGAGAATCGACCGGCTGTATGTGGACTTCACGGGGACATTAGTGCGCAAGGGCGACCATATGGTTTACCTTTACAGCCCGCAGTTGCTCAGCACACAGGCCGAGCTGCTGCAGGCAGTCAAAGCGGTTCAGGAATCAGGGGGCGGCACAACAGAGCTTATACGACGCTCGAGCATTGCGACACTTGAGGCGGCGAGAGAAAAACTTCGGCTGCTGGGGCTACAGAAGGAACAAATAGAGGAGATAGAAAAAACGGGCAAACCGGTAGACCATTTGACCATTTACGCACCGATAGGTGGGATTGTAATCGAAAAGCACGCCAACGCAGGTGATTACGTCGAGACGGGGACAAAGATTTACACCATCGCGGACCTGTCGGAGGTGTGGGTAAAGCTGGATGCATACGAGTCGGATTTGGCATGGCTGCGATATGGACAGCAAGTTGAGTTCACGACGGAGGCATACCCTGGCGAGGCGTTCGAGGGTACAATCAGCTTTATCGACCCTGTGTTGAATCCTATGACAAGGACGGTGAAGCTGCGTGTAAACGTTGCCAATCCCGACGGTCGGCTCAAACCTGAGATGTTTGTGCGCGCAATTGTGCGCTCGAAAGTGGCCGGGGGCGGAATGGTTATGGATGAAAATATGGCAGGCAAGTGGATTTGCCCGATGCATCCCTCAATCGTAAAAACGACGGTGGGGCAATGCGACATTTGCGGAATGGATTTAGTGACGACTGAATCGCTGGGTTACATCACTGCAGAAAAGCCCAATGAGGCACCGCTTGTGATCCCGGCTTCATCGCCGTTGATAACGGGCACACGAGCGGTTGTTTATGTTCGGCTGGTGGACAAAGAAAAGCCGACTTTTGAGGGCAGGGAGATTGTGTTGGGGCCGAGAGCGGACGATTATTATCTGGTTAAAGAAGGATTGGTGGAGGGAGAAATGGTAGTGACAAAAGGCAATTTCAAGATAGATTCGGCTCTGCAGATACAGGCTAAGCCGAGTATGATGAGTCCACAGGGTGGTGTTGCTCCTATGGGCCATCAGCACGGAGGCGGCCAGATGAAACAGGAAATGGAAAAGCCAAATCAAAAATCCGGAAACCATAAGCATTGAAAGGAGACAAAAAATGAATGCGGCAAGAAAACATCTCAGGTCGTTGGTGTTGCTCGGATGCGCATTAGTGCTTACGACGGTTGTTGTAGTTGGATGCAAGAAGAAGTCAGAGCCTGCTGCGCCGGCAGAAACCAAAGGGGTTGCCGCTGCCGCAGTCGAGCAGACAATCTGCCCGGTGATGGAAGGAGCCATCAATAAGGCTATCTTTACCGAGTACAAGGGCAAGAAAGTTTATTTCTGCTGTGCAGGATGCAAGGAGAAGTTTGAAAAAGACCCTGAGAAGTATATTGCAAAGCTGCCACAGTTCAAACAATAGCGGCAAATCAGTCAAACAGCAGATACACAACGTAGTTTTCTTCTCGGAGTGCATAACTCAATGGATGAGTTGAAAGGGCAACAACCATCGTTCGTCGATAAGGTAATACGCTTCTGCTTAGAGAACAAGCTGGTAGTATGGCTGCTTATCTTGTTCTTTGTTGGCTGGGGGGTATATGTTGCGCCATTTGACTGGGAACTACGATTTTGGCCGAGGAATCCTGTCGCGGTGGATGCAATACCCGACATCGGCGAGAACCAGCAGATAGTGTTTACAGAATGGCCGGGAAGAAGCCCGCAAGACGTGGAGGACCAGATAACGTATCCGCTGACAACGTCGCTGTTGGGTGTGCCTGGTGTGAAGACAATTCGCTGCTTTTCGATGTTCGGCTTTTCGAGCATATACATTATTTTCAACGAGAAAAAGGATTTTTACTGGACAAGAAGCAGGGTATTGGAGAAGCTCAATTCGCTGCCGAGCGGGGTGTTGCCTGAAGGGGTGCAGCCGATGCTCGGGCCGGATGCGACGGCACTTGGCCAGATTTTCTGGTATACACTGGAGGGAAGGGACAAAGACGGCAGACCCACGGGAGGATGGGACTTAGATGAGCTTAGAAGCATACAGGACTGGCACGTGCGGTATGCACTTCTAAGCGCCGAGGGGATAAGCGAAGTTGCCTCAGTGGGGGGCTTTGTCAAGGAGTATCAGATAGACGTTGACCCTGATGCGATGCGTGCCTTCAAAGTGGGGCTGGATGAAATTTTCGCTGCAGTGCGGGCAAGCAACATAGACGTCGGTGCACGCACGATAGAGATTAATAAGGCCGAGTATATTATACGCGGACTGGGTTTTATCAAGAAACTCGCAGACATAGAAAATACCGCGATAAAGGTCAACGATAACGTCCCTGTCTACGTCAAAAATGTGGCGCATGTTTCGTATGGGCCCGCACTAAGGCGAGGTGCGCTGGATAAAGGCGGGGCGGAGGCGGTTGGCGGGGTGGTGGTCGTGCGGTACGGATACAATCCCCTGACAGCTATCAAGAACGTCAAAAAGAAAATCGAAGAAATTTCGCCGGGGCTTCCCAGCAAAATACTGGCTGACGGAACCGTCTCGAAAGTTGCGATTGTGCCGTTCTACGACCGAACCGGGCTCATATATGAAACGTTGGGAACACTTGAGACAGCGATTACAGAGGAAATTCTTGTCACGATACTTGTTGTTATCATCATGGTTATGCATCTTCGCAGCTCGGTTTTGATAAGCGGCCTGTTGCCGCTGGCGGTGCTGATATGCTTTATCGCAATGAAGACCTTCGGAGTGGATGCCAACATCGTTGCATTATCAGGAATTGCGATAGCCATCGGTACAATGGTGGACATGGGGATAATCATCTGCGAGAACATACTGAAGCATTTGGATGAAAGCAAACCCGATGATGACAAGCTTGAGGTGGTGTACAGAGCGGCCAGCGAGGTTGGCAGCGCGATATTGACCGCAGTATCGACAACTGTTGTAAGTTTTCTGCCGGTGTTAACGATGACGGGTGCAGAAGGAAAGCTGTTCAAGCCGCTTGCCTGGACAAAGACTTTCTGTCTTATCGCATCGATAATAGTGGCGCTGACGATAATTCCGCCGGCAGCACACATTTTGTTCACCAGAGGCAGCAGCATAAAGAAAACAGGCAGAAAAATATTAGGCGTGGTTCTGCTTATAGCCGGCATTGCGACGTGGATATTTTTTGCGTGGTGGGCGGCGATAAT
>Ga0315545_1002839_pt1 | contig 15268 bp, 8 predicted proteins | sample SalMarSW160210MG_FD_203096 | JGI IMG/M metagenome (GOLD analysis project Ga0315545, IMG submission 203096) | Salt marsh sediment microbial communities from the Plum Island Ecosystem LTER, Massachusetts, United States - Salt Marsh Sediment SW1602-10 ... | reverse complement strand
GCAACTGTGGCGGATTCGATAACAAAGAGCTTGGGGTCATTAAGTAATCAATTCCTCCATAGATCAGATATTGTCTGTTATATCCACAGATAAAAGTTTAAACTTGCCAAAATCATCTTTACCCATTATATTTATAAAAAGAAAAACGAGCGTTCCTTTATGCCGTCGGGCCCCTGCTCCAACGGATGAGCGGCCAAATCCTGTGACCATAGGTGATGCCGTAGCAGGAAGCTTATCCAGGGTGATGCTCTCTCCACATTTTAAGAAAAGGAAAGTTTTATACTATGGGAATACTTGCCCAAAACATCGAGCTTCAACTGGATAACGAAATAATTTGTGGGCGATACCAGATCCTGCAGAAGTTGGGCGAAGGAGGAATGGGGGAGGTATATAAGGTTCGCGACTTCAGTAGTGGAAGGGAGATTGTCCTTAAGATGCTATTGAAAGAGATCACCGAAGGCGAGGATATCTTGCATTTCAAAAGGGAGTTTTACAATATGACCAGGGTGAGGCATCCTCATATCGTAGAGGTTTACGACTATGGAACCACGTCTGATGATAGGGTTTACTTTACAATGGAGTATCTGGATGGAAGGGATATAGTCGACTTTTTCAGGATCGAGGGCAACTTCCAATATCTGACTATTACAGTTACCCAGATCTGTAGCGCCTTGAGCTTCATCCATTCACGGGGATTTATCCATTATGACCTTAAACCCTCCAACATTATGATCTTGCAAGAAGGTATAGCCAAGTTGCTTGACTTTGGGTTGGCCGAACCTATTGATCTTTCAGTTCCTAAAACCCTAAGGGGGACACTAAATTATATAGCACCTGAGATGGCCAGGGGGGTTAAAGTCGACCAGAGAGTAGACCTCTATTCCTTAGGTGTTCTCCTCTACGAGGTGGTCACGGGGAAAGTGCCTTTCCAGGGTAAGAACCCAGTCACGGTCATCAGACAACATCTGGAGAAAAGACCTCGCTTACCACAACCCAAAAATCTTTCGGAAAACCTAAAAGGGATAATCCTAAAACTGATGGAAAAGGATCCAGAGAAGAGGTTTCAATCGGCCAATGAGGTCATTGATGCCCTACAATCTGGCGCTAAATGCAAACTTTTTAAGCAGAGCCAGCTTTTCCCACCAAAATTTATTGGCAGAAAAGAGGAGGCAAAGACTCTCACTAAAGCTCTTTCCGAACCCAAATTTACTCTCATCAGCGGCGAGTCTGGCATCGGCAAAACAAGGTTAATGCAAGAGTTTAGATTTAATGTGCAATTAAATGGAGGACTATTTATAACCGGAAAGTGTTTGCCAGGAGGGTCAACCCCTCATAACCCATTCGCCGAAATTCTGCGTCAGCTTGTCTGGAATGTTGAACCCAAAGGGAAGAGGCTAATCGCCAAATATGCAAATGAACTGGTCAAGCTGGTTCCAAAACTGAAGGAGAAAGATTATTTAAGGGAAGCTCTTCAGTCTCCAGGATTAAGCTCAAACCAGGAAAGGCTGAGAATGTTTAATGCAATAACCGAATTTATTTCCGATAGCGTCATCCTATTCTCCCCAGGCTCAAAAAAGCTCAGACCGATGGTATTGTTGATAGAGGACCTCCAATGGGCAGATCCCCAGTCCCTGGAGTTATTAGGTTATCTCATCAGGTCAAAGGAGGTCAAAAGAGTTTTGATCTGTGGAACCTACCGAGATGAAGAGGTAATGCCCAGCTTGAGGCTGAAAGAGGCAGGTTTTGGGGGCAGCCCACATCCATTGCTAACATTTATAGATCAGATGAAAAAGGGGGAAGGCCTAAAGCAGATATGTTTGAAGAGGCTTAACTTTGAAAACATAGCTTCCTTTATTGCCTCTATGTTGGGACCATCACCAGTTGACCAGCGGTTAACAGGGGATATATTCAGGCTTACTCAGGGAAATCCCCTCTTCACCAGTGAGATGGTGCGGGCCTTAGCAGAGGAAGGGGGATTATACCCTAAAAATGGAACTTGGAAGGTTAACTACCAAAAACTTAATCACCTAAAAATACCCAAAAGGATAAAAGATCTTTTAGGGGAAAGGCTGGGCAAGTTAAGCCAGGAGGCCTTGCGTATCTTAAGCATAGCGGCTGTAATCGGGAAGGAGTTCAGACTGGATGTGCTTAAAAAGGTAGGGGAATGTGATGACGAGAACCTCTTTGCCATGATTGAGGAAGGAATTGGGGCTGGTGTAATAAAGGAGAGCCGAATTCGGGGAAGGTTAAAATATGATTTCACCCATCCCTTGATAAGAGAGGTGCTCTATAGGGAAATCAGGCCTTTAGTGAAGAGGACTCTGCACCAGAAGGCAGGTAGGGCATTGGAGAGGGCTTATGAGGGGAGGACCGATGAAGTAATTGACCAACTCGCCCGTCATTATTCAAAGGGGATAGATGAGGTTAAAGCCATCGAATATCTGGTAAAATCGGCCAATCAGGCCAAAAACAATTACTCCAATGAGAAGTCCATTGCCAATTATATACTTGCCTTAGAGTTGATGGAAAAGAGAGGATTGAATGAGGAAAAGATAAAGATCCTGGAAGATCTCGGCGATATCTATGATTTGATAGGCGAATATCAAAAGGCATTAAAAACTTACCGAATAGCCCTTTCCCAATTATTCTCTATCCAGCATTCAGGGTCGGAGTCCGCTACTTTATACCGAAAAATAGGCAATATCCTGGAGAAAAAGGGGAGATACGAAGATGCCTTAAAATCTTTTTGGTCTGGACTCCATCAGCTTGGCAAAACAGGGGATCCCATCGAAAAGGCTAAGTTGTATGATGAAATTGGATGGATTCACTACAGAAAGGGAGAGTATGAAACCGCCATTGACTACTGCAAGCAGAACCTAAGAATTGCTGAAGAGGAGAATGCAACGGATGAAATACCCCAGGTCTTTAACATCCTGGGGATCATCTATTGGAACAAAGGAGACCTACCAATCGCCCAAAGGTATTACCAAAAAAGCCTGGAATTGTCAGAAAAAATAGGTGACATCTGTGGAGTGGCTAAATTATACAACAATCTTGGTCTCCTCTACAAACATCTGGATGATTGGAAGAAAGCAACCGAATGCTATCAGAAAAGCTTAGAGATAAAGAAAAAAATTGGAGACATAAAAGGAGTGGCAGATGTTTATTGCAACCTGGGTATAATCTACAAGGATAGAGGCAACTGGGATAAGGCAGAATACTACTATGGAAACGGCTTGAAAATGGCACAAAAGTTGGGCGATTTTCACATAGCTGCCATTTTCTTAAATAATCTGGGGTTAATCTACCGGAGAAGGGGAGATTGGGAAAAGGCAAAAGATTATCTAAAAAAAAGTCTGAAGCTAAACAGAGAATTAGAAAACAGTCAAGGGATAGCTCTCTCCTATGAAAACCTGGGAGAACTTTATATCTCCCAGGGTAACTGGACTAAGGCATTCGCTTACCTTGACAAGAGCCTAAGGACTTTTTATAGGCTTGGCGTTAGATCTGAACAGGCAGCGGTCTATCGGCTGTTGGGAGAAGTCTATATCGGAAAGGATAATGTCCAGAAGGCGCTGGAATTCTGCTACAAATCCCTGGAAATTTCCAGGGAACTGGGAAATCTGCTCGAGGAGGGAAACACCCTGAGGGTATTAGCTGCTCTTTACAGGCTTAAGGATGAAAAAGAGAATGCCCAAAAGGCTTTCTTCCAAAGCATCCACATTCTGAAAAAGCTGGGGGCAGAATATGATCTGGGGAGAACCCTCCTTGATCTTGGATGCTGGATGCACAAAAAGGGCATTGAGGGATTAACCATTGGTTCCACGACAAAAAGTCCCTTGCAGTGTTTAGCCCAGGCAAAGGAGGTTTTTCAAAAATCGGGGGCAAAAAAAGATATGGTAAGAGCTAATGAACTTATCCACAAGGAAGAGAAAAGAGGGTTAGGTCTGCCGGAAAAGGAAGATCGGCTATTTGCTCTCTATCGGATCAGCCAGATCATCAATTCCATCCTGGACCCCGATGAACTCCTTACCAATTTGATGGATCTGGTGAATTTAGAGTTAAAGGCTCAGAGAGGCCTTATATTCCTTACAAATGAGAAGACCAACCGGCTAAATCTGAAAGTGGCTCGGAATGTGGACAAGGAGACCATAGAGGACGCCACCAAAATAAGCAGAAAAATTGTCAGGGAGGTATTGAAAGGGGGCAAGCCCATAATCTCTTCTGATGTCGGCAACGACCCCAGATTTAAAGAAAACAAGAGCGTTATCCTTAATGGTATCAGGTCTCTAATATGTGTTCCCCTGAAGGTGAAAGAGAAGGTCATCGGAACCATCTATGTGGATTCCTGCATCTCCTCTAATATTTTCTCTGAACAGGATCTGAAGTTTCTAACTAATTTCGCTAACCAGGCGGCGATAGCCATAGAAAATACCAAACTCCATCAAAGGCTGAGGAAGGAATGTGAGTATCTAAGGGAAGAGGTGAGGACTAAATATCATTTTGAGAACATCATCGGCAATAGTGCCAGAATGCAGAGGGTCTACGGAACGCTGGAGAATGTGATAAAAAGTTCGGCTACTGTCCTGATCTATGGGGAAAGCGGCACAGGCAAAGAGCTCATAGCCAGAGCTATACACTACAACGGTGAAAGAAAGGACAAGAAATTTGTTGCCCAAAACTGCAGTGCCCTTCCGGAACACCTATTGGAAAGCGAGCTATTCGGCTATGTAAAAGGAGCTTTCACCGGGGCAAATAAAGATAAAAAGGGCCTGTTCGAGGTGGCGGATGGTGGGACTTTCTTCCTGGATGAGATAAGCGAGATGAGCCCTAATCTTCAGGTCAAACTACTTCGGATTTTAGAGGACGGTGAGATAAGAAAGGTGGGAGGGACAGAAACTCAGAATGTAGATGTGAGGATCATAGCCGCCACTAACAAAGACTTAAACAAAGAGGTTAATCAAGGGAAATTCAGGGAGGATCTATACTACAGGCTAAATGTGGTCAATATAGACCTACCGCCCTTAAGGGATAGAAAAGAGGATATCCCCTTGTTGGCCAACCATTTTCTGAACAAATACTCTTCCCAGAATTCAAAGGGAATCAGGGGATTCACTCAAGAGGCAATGGAGCTTTTAACCCACTATCATTGGCCAGGAAATGTGAGGGAACTGGAGAATGAAGTGGAAAGGGCAGTTGTCTTGACAACTAATCAAGACCTAATTACAGCCGAGGTCCTATCAGAGAAGCTGAAAAAAGTCCTAAGACAGATAAAGATACCTTTGAAAGAGGAATCCCTGAAGAAGATGATGGATGATGTTGAGTGTAGGCTGCTTAAGCAGGCCCTGGGAAAAAACAACTGGAACCGAACCAGAACGGCGAAGGCACTGGGACTAAGCAGACAGGCCCTAATAAAGAAGATCTCTAAATACAGCCTGAAGTGAGATCGTAGAGCTTAAAGATTGTTAACCAATCGTCTCATTTCACCACTTCCATTTTTAGACAGGATTGACGGGATGAACAGGATAAGCCATCTCATTCATTAAACACCGAAAATCACTGAAATGATGTGAAATTCTAAGGTGTAGTCTAATTTTTCGGTTGTTTCGGTGTCATTCGGTGTTTTCTTGGATGAATTGGAATAAGAATCCTGTAAATCCTGTTATCCTGTCAGAAAGGTCCCACCGAAGGGAGCTAAGTTCGGAAGGGGAGTGTAGTCCAACTGGTGTAAACAAAACTTTACAGTAGTATGTGTAACAAAACTTTATAGCAGAATCTCATATAATTCCAATAAATACAAATTTCAACAAAACTAAGTGTAAAAAATTGTTTACACTTTATGGTTATAGAGTGCTAAGAATTTATTAACACTCAAAATATCTACCCATTTATAACTCCTTATTTTTAAGCCACTTGGGATAATCCCAGGTGGCTTTTCTTTTTGTCAAAACTTTTGGCACACTAATTGCTTTTTTGCCTGATGATATTCTTGATGTGGCAGAACCCCGTTCTGCCATGGTCAGATGAGGGCATCCAGCCGCTTAGGAATTTCAATTTTCAACCTTTTGGGGCTTATGCCCTGACAGAGTCAAACTCTTAAACTCAGAAGGAGGCTTACAATGTGTTGCAAACTTTCTTCTCAGAAGGGCAAAGTGGGGATACTCAGTTTAATGCTCATCTTACTCCTCACTCTGAATTTCCTCCTATTGAGCAACCAGGTCTACGCTGGTGGTGACGGAGAGATTCCAGAAAAATTAGCAGCTTCAAATGGCTCAACTAACAATATAGCCATCTCAGCATATAGGTTGATCGTTGATACTATCTCAGACTTCTTTTTCTACCTCAGGATTGAGCTGTTAGAGTAAATGCATATTGAGCAGATTCCCTCAATAACCGAAAGGGCCATAACCTCAAAGGTCTCTTTCCAAAGGTAAAATCTTCCAGGTGGGGTCTAAAGACCCCACCTGGAGCTCGATAACAAATGAATCTAATAAGGATAAAAATGGGAGATATGGAAAAAGAGGTAATCCTTCAGACCCTTCACAGGAATAACTGGGACAGAGCAAAAGCTGCTGAGGAATTGGGACTGACCATTCAGGAACTGGTAGAGGAGATGAAGAAGTTAGGGGTCGACATAGGCGAAAAGCCATTTGGGATGATTTTTTGAGTAAAGAACCCCGCAGCAGAGCTGCGGGGCATTAAAACCTAAAACCCTCAAAGTGGTAGCTCCAACTGCATACTATCGCGCTGATGCTTATGATATGTGATGTACTTGCGGATAATCTCGGTAGTTACTTCATCTCCTACCGTCCGAATAAAGTACCCATCACTCCAAAGCTCACCAGCCCATAACTGCTCTTTGAGCCAGGAAAATCTCCCAAATACCTCCTTGGCTGAGATACTCTTCATTATTTGTACAATCTGATAGGGTGCATACCGCGGAGGGGCATAGATCAACATATGAACATGATCTTCTACCACTTCTACCCTATCTATCCCCATCTGATGCCACCGGGGTCGCTTCTGGAGTCTATTTCTACCGCATCTCGGCTGGCGATTTCATCTCCACCCGCAAAATGGTCCTTCTCCGCTAAGAGGATCTGTAACAGTTCACGGGGGTCAGGGAACAGGATCAGGATAAGTAGCAGAATTGGAGAGTTATTTTATTTCTGTGCTGTCAAGGCTCCTGCCCTGACAGAAGAAACCTGTTTGTGGATTTCGCAAAGAGCACGGAAATTCGTGGACAAAAGCGCTCCGTGTAATTCCGTGAGAGCCGTGGTAAATTGTTACCAAAACCTAAGCTTCGCCAGAGGGTGAGTAAACTTCCGTTTTTCTTCCCGTGGCTTTGTGCGGAGGTTGAAAGCCCACTGGATTGAAAAGGCAACCTTGACGAGAAGCGATAAAAATATCTATGGTAATTTCCTGAATTCGGGGCCATTGTTTGCTGGCAGCTCCGCTAGACTGCATGGCTCCGTGAGATTCCGTGGTGAACTAATCAGTTTTCGGCTTTCGGCTTTCAGCTTTTCCCTATATTCGTGGGATTCGTGTTCAAGGCTTTTTCATAAAGAGGTTTGTCTCAAAAAAAACCTTGACAATGCGATGAAAAAGTGCTAATGTAAAAGGTTGAAAGAGAAACTTGCTTTACCACTGTCACCCAACGACTCTCTATGACTTTAACTTTTGTCTCCATTCGAGCCTCACCATCTCTCTGAGAGATGGAAAAAAAGTAATAATTCACCACTGATAACCACGGACTGGCACAGAAAAACAGAGGTCAGGGATCAGTCTACAGGGATCAGGAAAAGCCAGCATAAGCCTTATTCTCAATTCTTAATTGCTTTTTTGCGTGAGATTCCGTGGTGAACTGTTACGAAAAAAACCTAAATAAATGGACCGACATCGAAATTCCGTCTAAAGAGGAGCGGCGCATACCCGAGCGAAGCGGCTTTGCTTGTGGTTTTTTAACCACCAAAGCCAGTGTAGAAAGGGGGCGATAAAATTAATGTGGCTCCTTGATTGGATCATTAACCTATTAGGCAGAGGCGGCGATACTGAGTGGTAATGCCCATTCGATGTCGGTCCATTTTTTTTAATAGTTCACCACAGATAACCACGGAATAGCACAGAAAATCAGGGGTCAGGAATCAGTTTACGGGGTTCAGGAATAGCTAGCATAAACCTCATTTTTAATTCTTAATTCCTAATTGCTTTTTTCCGTGAGATTCCGTGGTAAATTCACCACTGATAACCACGGACTATTTACAAAAAAACAGGGAACAGCAATAGTCAGCATGAACCTCATTTTTAATTTTTAATTCTTAATTGCTTTTTATCCGATGAGAGAACTACCTAAACCAGCTCAAATATATATCACCTCCATAATACTTGTTGGCCTGGCATTCCTCGGCTACTTTTCCCAAAAGATGGTCTTTCCCCAGTGGTGGGAACTTCTTTTCTGGGGGGCATTGATCATTTTGACCAAACTTCTATCCATACCACTGCCAAAGGGTGGGGCCACGATGACCGTTACCTCAGCCCTTTACTTTGCTCTCATCCCCCTCTACGGTCCAACTGTTACCGCCTGGTTAGCCATTCCCGGTCCAGTAGTCTTAAGCGGGATTGTAAAGAGGAAACCCCTTTATAGAATAGAATTTAATGTTTTACAGCTTGTTATCTCCATTGGCTTGGCTGGATTGATCTATCTACTTCTGGGAGGAGAACTTATGCCCACTAACTACGGCCAAACCGTCTTACCATTTACCTGCTCAGCCATGGCCTTCTTTTTAATCAATACCTTCTTAGTAAGCATAGCTATTGGCCTCATGGAGAGGATGTCTACCCTTCGGATATGGTGGATAAACTACAGTTGGACATCCGTGGATCTTTTAGCACTTGGCCCCTTAGGTTTCCTCTTGGCCTTGGTCTACATCCAGATCGGCCCCTGGGCGGTATTCATCTGTCTAGCCCCTATCATCCTGGCCCGTTACTCCTTCAAGCTCTATACGGATCTCCGCCAATCCTATCGCAACTCCATTACCGCTTTATCTGCCGCCTTAGATGCCAGCGATCCTTATACCCACGGTCACTCCAATCGAGTGGCGGAGAACGCGGAGAAGGTGGCCAGACAGATGGGGCTTTCCGAGGGAAAGATTGAAAAGGTAAAGTTTGCCGGACAGTTGCACGATATAGGGAAGATAGGCCTTGATGTCCAAATCCTTAACAAACCCGGTTCCTTAAGTAATCGGGACTGGGAGGAGATGAAGAAGCATCCAGCCAAAGGGGCTGAGATAGTGAAGGGGCTTAAGCCTGCTATTTATGACATAGTTATGGCCCATCAGGAGCATTATGATGGAGCGGGTTACCCTGCTAAGTTAAAGGGAGACCAGATTCCGGTGGAGGCCCGCATAATCCACGCCTGTGATGCCTTTGAGGCGATGACCTCTGACCGTCCCTATCGTTCTGCCCTTCCTGTCAGCAGAGCAATAGAAGAGTTAAAAAAGGAAGCAGGAAAGCAGTTTGACCCCAAGGTCGTGGAGGCCTTCCTCAAGCTGATGGAAAGGGGGAAACTGATAATAGAAAGCGAGAAAAAACACAAACTCACCGAAATAAAAAACGGCCTCACCAAAAATCTCATCGCCCCTAACGAAGCCTCCTCCTGGTCACGGGATCGGCAGACCACTCTGGATTGAGGTAGCAGAACCCCGATTTTGCCATCACGGAGTTCTCCCTCCCCTTGCGGGAGGGAGTTAGAGGGAGGGGGAGGAACACGGAATAAAGAGGGAACACGAATGGGAGAAACGTGGATCGTTACTCGTAGCTCGTTAGCGAGTCTTATCTATCCTGATCATCCTGTCAAACCTGTCTAAAATGGTAATGGGGTGGAGGAAAGTTAAGTCAATCAGGATTTGTGTTATTCGTCCATTCGTGAAACCTGCCCTGCACTTATGCATAAGTGCGGGGTGAATGTTCAACCGAGGTGGCAGAACCCCGATTCTGCCACCGGGTTGCTACCCAGCGAAAAAAATTTTGGAGAGATCAAAAAAGAGCTTGACAAAAAGCGGATTTTTCTTTATATTTGGGATTGAAAATCCCAGGACAAAATAGCCAACAAAACTGCGGGTTTTTTATTTATTATGCCGTCAAGGTTCCCGCCCCAAAAGATTGAAAATAGAAATTGGGAAAATGGAAATCCAAAAAGTCCTTTTGTGGATCGGGGGTAATTTGTAATCGACAACTGACGGTTACCTGACTTCTCCCGAAGGGATCCCGATCCCATCGGAAGGGGGTGATCCCTTACCTCTGAGAACTTTTACCTTAATTCTTAATTCTCAATTTTACATTCACAATTATTATTACGCAACTGTTTTCATTTTTCGGGACTGTTAAGTTAACTGTTGCTGTTTCTTGTGATTTTCTCTTTAATTTCCTATATTTAGAGAAAAATGTTGGTTTGTCAATTCAATAGAAAGGATGTTGCTATAACAAAAACACCGCTGTCCCCATTGTGGTTCACTTCATACCAAAAGAAATGGAACCACCTGTAAGAGACCACTAGACTCCCGAGGCAGGACTGCTCAAAGAATTCAGAGGTTTTATTGTTACAACTGCCACAAGGACTTTTTTACCAAAACGTTCTTTTCAAAACGAAGGCCTTGTTCTTATTCAATATTTAGCAACAGTTAACTTAACAGTGCCCATTTTTCATTCTTAATTTTACATTCTAAATTCTTCCCCACTGTGAGGTGAGATAAAATGATGAGAAAATTATGGGTAGTTTTGCTGGTTTTGATCTTCATAGTTGGCTCTGTGGGTGGCTTCTGGTCAAGGCCAGTTTCAGCTAATACCGGCTCTGAACGCAGGGTAATGCTCTGCGCCGCCGAGCCGTGGAATGATGATCTTCCTATGGCGAATAATCCTATTCCTCCCGATACTTCAGCATTGAGCAATACTGGAAACCGGGTCAGGATGCAAAATGCTCAGCAGAGTTCCGCCCCTAACAAGACTGATTCCAAAACCAGAAACCTTTTCTACCGCACCCTTCGCACACTCTGGGGAATGATCTTCCCTGAGTCCTTTTGAGAGGAGCCTGCGATGAAAGGTAAAAGTCACGGTTTTGAGGAATTGCTGAAGTCGGTTGATGACCTCTTCCGGTTGGGTGACTTCGCTCAGGCTTTAGAGGGCTATCAGAGAGTGAGGAAGGAATATGGCTCATCGGTAGATTCTACCACAATGAATTTACTGAAGAGAAAGGAGCTTGAGTGTCTGTATAAGCTGGGCAGGTATGAGGAGTCCCTAAGAGGCATTGAGGAGTTAGGCCCCGTCTATGAGTCGCAAGGAGACACCAGGCAGTTAGGATGGTTGCTTCACTTCAAGGCTTATTGTCTCAAGGAGTTAGGCCGGTTGGAAGAGGGAAAGAGAGTTGTGGAAGAGGCCAAAAAGCTTCTGGAGGGAACGGTCTATAACCTGGAGTATGGCCTTGCCTTAAAGACCTTGGGCAACATCAAAATAAGTCTGGGTGATTTAAAAGAGGCCAAGAAGTTATTGATATATAGCATTTCTGCCTTTCATAGGGTTTCTCCTTCACCTCAGAGGGAAATCATTAGTTCGCAGAACCTTCTGGGCCAGGTATGTTTTATGAGGGGTGAAAGTAAGGAGGCGATTGAGCATCTCACAGAAGCCCTTGATCTCTGTCGTCAGAATAAGGGGAATACAAGCCAGGAGGCTATGCTCTTGGGAAACCTGGGCACGGTGCACCGTAGAGCAGGGGCTTGGTCAAAAGCGGAGGGTTATCTTAGATCAAATCTCAAGCTTTGTGAAGAGATGAACAATACCTTATTCCTCTCTCATGGCTATGTTTCTTTGGCTCGGCTGCTCATTATGCAGAGGAATTTTGATGAGGCTGAGGAACTACTGCAGAGGGCCGAATCTTTGAGCCAGGCCTACCCCAGGGAGAAGGCAATGATCTGTGAATCCCTTGGTGATCTGGCCATCGAGAGAGGCCAGTTTCAGAGGGCAAAGGGGTATTATCAGAGGACATTAGACATCGGACGCAGAGTGGCTCCTCAGGGTGATCTGATCAACCAGGTGCAGAGGAGGAGGGCAGAGCTTTTCATAGCCGAGGGGAAAGACCTTGATGAGGCCTCAGAATGTGTGCAGGAGGCTCTGAGGGTCTCTCAATCCCTGGGTGACAGGTTTGAAGAAGGGTGCTGTTATCGCACTATGGGCAAGCTCAACCAGGTCAAAGGCGATATCAAGTCTGCAGAGGTCAACTTCGAGAGGGCAGTTGCGGTCTTGCGCTCCCTTGAGGACAGATTTGAATTGGCCAATACCCTTCTGGCTCAGGGTGAGTTTAATAGAAGAATTGATCTTCTGAGGGAAGCTAAATCCCTTTTTGCCCAAATCCAGGGAGCAGAATTTTATCAGGCTTTGGTTTTGCTTCAGATTGCTAAGGTGGGATCTTCCTTCAAAGCCGCTGTTAAAGATTTGGGAGAAGCAGAGAGAATACTGCGGGCCCAGGGAGAACTTGAGAAGCTCAAGGAGGTGGAGAGTCTCAAAATTGAGCTTAATCAAAGGCTGAAGAGCTTTCCAGCCGAGAAGTATCAGGTTTTGGAAGGGTTGTCATCAGAGGATTTGGGATCGGTCTTTGGCAGGTTGATTGAGGAGGTAGGAGCAGACAGGGGGTTTGTGGCCTATGGGGGGGATGGGAGGAAGGGGATGGAGACAGAGGCAAGCCACAACCTCACCAAGGAGGAGACCAAGGGGTTTCTCTCCCTGTTAGCGGATGGAGATGGCTTTGAGGTTGGCTGTCCCTCCATTCTCTATGATAGCTCCCTGGATAAGCGGTTTTCTGCCACCTGGGCTGGCAGTCTAATGTTGATCCCCTATGGAGATGGGGAAAGAGCAGAGGGTTACCTCTATGCGGATCGGCAAAGGGGCAAGGAGCCTTTCTTGGAGAGGGAACTTGATCTATTCTACCTTCTTTCCGAGAGGGTGGCCAAGGCCATTGCGGAGCAGAGGCAGAGGGAGTTGGAGAGGGCAAACCTGGGTTTAAGGCAAAGGCTGGCCGTGCAGGGGATAGTTCCTGAGGAGATAATCACCCAGAATGAGAAGATGCTGGAGGTATTGAGGAAAGTGGATAGGAGCAAGGACTACAAAGCCACTGTGCTCATCAAAGGTCAGTCAGGGACAGGAAAGGAGCTAATAGCGCAGAGGATTCACTATACCAGCCGGAGGGGCACCAGGAGATTTGTCTCCATTGATTGTGGGGCCATACCAGAGGAGTTGTTCGAGGCAGAGGTCTTTGGCTGTGAAAGAGGGGCATTTACCGGAGCCCTACTGAGGAAGGGATTGATTGAGGAGGCAGATGGGGGCACTCTCTTCCTGGATGAGGTAGGAAATTTAAGCCTCAGGCATCAGGCCAAGTTCTTAAGAGTGCTGGAAGAGGGGAAAGTCCGTCGGGTGGGAAGCAACAAGGAAAGGCCATTGGATGTGCGGGTAATAGCTGCTACCAACAAGGATCTGACAGAGGAGATAAAGAAGAGGAAGTTCAGGGGGGATCTCTATTACAGGCTCAAACAGATGGTGATAGAGCTTCCTCCTCTAAGGGAGCGGAGAGATGATATCAGGCTTCTGGCCCAGTATTTTGTAGATATCTACTCCTGTGAGTTCAAGAAGAGGCTGGATGGTATTACCGAGGAGGCTTTACAGCTTTTAGAGGGATACTCCTGGCCAGGGAATGTGCGAGAGCTAAAGAACGAAATAGAAAGGGCAGCGATAATCGCCGACGAAGGGAAGGAGATAACCCCTCGACACCTGTCCCAGGAGGTAAGGGCAAGTAATAAGGGAAAAGGAGTATCTGGTCAGTTAAAGGGAAAGCGCGAGCTTACCATGGAAGCCTTAGAACAAAGCGGATGGAATATGACCAAGGCAGCTCAGTCATTAGGAATCACCCGCCAGGGGCTGATCAAGAGGGTGAAGAGGTTCAGTCTGGAGAGGGCCAAAATCCATGTAAACACGGAATGACACCGAGATCACCGAAATATAGCAGAAAATTATAAAAATGGCCTTCCATATCGGGGGAGTTAACTCTCCCCCTTTTCATTTCCTCTTATTTCGGTGACTTTCGGTGTTTGGCGGAAGAAGCCCCCACTGTAAACTTCTTGAGAGTTTACAAAAGTGTAAAGAAAAAAATTTGCCTTTGTAACCACTTGAAAAACAGAAGATTAGAAGAGGTAGTTTACAGTTCAAGCTTTGAGTTTACAGTAGTTTACAGTAAATCACCACTGCAGGGGTTTGGGGCAGATTTTGTAACTGCCTGTAACATAAGCCACTTAGGAATTTTCCCTAAGTGGCTTTTTTGTGGCATAAAACTTGCACATACTAAAGATATGGCGGGTTATCCTGCTACCCGTGGCTTAAGGCGGGCAAGGGGCTAAGCTTGTCCTCACCACTCTGCCCAGAGTGAAAATAGCGCTCGTCTCTTGCCTGCCGTCCCCGTTTTGCAGTTGCCTAAAAACGAGGCGGCAGAATTCCGTTCTACCAAAGGATTGAGCACTTCAATTTCCTTGGCGCTCTTGGCGTCTTTGCGGTGGGATAGATTAACCGCAAAGTCGCAAAGCTTACTTGGTGAAAACACGAATAGGAAAAGCGTAGATCGTAAAGGCGAAAATGGAAATTGAGGGGAACTGATAGCCTACTGCTGGAAACCGACCCCTGAGAACTGTTATATTAGGATTCGTGGTATTCGTCCATTCGTGGAATTCGTGTTCAAGGCCTTCTTTATCCTTAATTCTCCATTCTTAATTCTTAATTGAAGTTACCCGGTGGGTGAGTAAGCTTCCGTATTTCTCCCGTGGCTTTGTGCGGAGGTGGAAAGCCCACCGAGAAAAACCTTCACTTTAAGCAGAAAACTCAGATATGATCCAAATTCAAAGTGCCTATGCTCATTGTGGATGTTATCATCCACAGCGAGCTTCTTCTGTCAGGGCAGGAGCCCTGAGGGCACAAGGGGATGGGTTACCTTTGACCTTACACCTTCTCTTGGAACCTTTTGGGGTAGAAGGAGCTTGAAGTATGAACTCTGATCTTGAAATAAGGCAGGACTTGAGGTTAGAACTTGATCAGGAGGAACCCCCAAACAAGAAGAAGAAAAGCCTCTGGCAAAAGATCAAGGAGTTCTTCACCCAGCAGCCAGAAGGGGGAAGCTCCGAAGACTGGAGGAATAGGAATCCGAGTGACTGGTAGTTCATTCCAAAATAGCTTGACCAGA
>Ga0315545_1002838_pt1 | contig 15269 bp, 15 predicted proteins | sample SalMarSW160210MG_FD_203096 | JGI IMG/M metagenome (GOLD analysis project Ga0315545, IMG submission 203096) | Salt marsh sediment microbial communities from the Plum Island Ecosystem LTER, Massachusetts, United States - Salt Marsh Sediment SW1602-10 ... | reverse complement strand
CAATAGCGTAGGCATGCATGCACAAGCTGGCCAACCCCATAATGTGGTCTGCATGTGAATGCGTTAGCAGAACGGCCTCTATCTTCTCCTGGGCCGCCAGGGGCAGGCTATAACTAAGACCACCAGCATCTAAGGCCAGCACTCCATCAACCAATATTGACAGGAACCTTGTTCTGTCAGACTCGAATGCATGTGCCCCCAGAATTCGAACCTTCATCACAGCTTCCTCAGCTCTAACCTTATTTCTTCCAGCAGGTTAGTCTCCACAGCTAGCTTCACCTGATGTATAGACTCAGCTATCTGAGCTGCCTTGGAGCGCCCATGCCCAATCCAGACCACTCCATTCAAGCCATAAATCATCCCCCCACCAGCCACGTCAGCTATGTGGGTCAGAGCGAACAAATCACTGATAATAGCATCAAGTTCTTCTTTCGGGAGGCGCTTATCCAGAGTAACCCTTAGCCGCTCAATGATTGAGTCGCCCAGGCCCTCACAAAATTTTAGTAATATATTCCCGGTAAATCCATCGCAAACAATGACATTTGCTCTGCCAAAAGGGATGTCGTTTCCCTCTATGTTGCCGATAAAGTTAAGGCGACTTTTCTTAAACAGTGGATAAGCACTCTTCACCAGGAGGTTTCCCTTTCCTTCCTCAGCCCCATTGCTGAGCAGAGCTACCATGGGGTTGCTGATGTGTAATATCTTCTGGGCAACAACAGAGCCTATAACGGCAAAATTCATTAGGTCGCCTGGCCGGCAATCAGCGTTTGGTCCCAAGTCAAACACCACTGTGTTGGGAGCAAGCTCAAGCAAAGATGTACCAGCAGTCGGACGCCTGATGCCTTCCAGCTTTCCCAGGATTTCAATTGCGCTCACCACAACTGCACCGGTATAGCCCATGCTTACTACAGCATCAGCGGCTCCCTCCTTAACCAATCGCATAGCTACCAGCACGGAGGCATCCGGCTTCTGACGCAGTGCGGTTACAGGAGATTCCTCTTCTCGTATAACCTCGCTAGCATTCACCACACGAATACGGAGGCTAGAAACGTCGTATTCCTTTAGCTCCCGCTGGATAGCTTCCTCACCACCCACCAACATGAGTTCAACCTCATCCTTCTCAGCCGCCTGAATTGCCCCTTTGACTATCTCTTGAGGGGCATAATCGCCGCCCATGGCATCTATGGCTACCTTCACTGATTTCCCGCCCATATCAAATCCTCAGTTTCTCCCCGCCAAACCTCATATGAACACTAACTGCGGCTTTTCAATTCAATATAGTTAACTGCATCTTCAACGGTCTGCATTTTGCTAGCATCTTCATCCGGGATCTCAATTCCAAAGGCTTCCTCCACCGCTGTAATTAACTCTATGAAGTCCAGGCTATCAGCAGCGAAGTCATCGACAAAGGATGCTTTAGACACCACCTTACCCTCCTCAACCTCCAATAGCTCCACAACCAGCTTCTTTAACCGTTCGAAAATATCTTCGTGTTTCATTCTCCCCTCGCTTTCAAGGTTCTAATTACTTAAGTCTTATCCAAAACAGCTTTGATTAAATTACTTTCTTGCCATCTTGTCAATATATCATACAGCGACATATAGCCGGCTGTAGGCTTCACGCAGAGTCTGTTGAGATACTAAGCGTTATCCAGCTTTGCCCTCAGAAGCATACAATCATATAAAACAAGGCTCGCTTGCTGTTCTGCATTCTAGAGCTATGCGTGGTGTGCCGGCTAAGCCGGCACACCACGTACGTAACAGGATAAGCACAGCCAAGACCTTCAAAGTCAAACTGGATGTCCTCCAGTTTGGCCTAAGCGGCTCATACCTTTGGAAGTTGAGCTAGCGCCTCCTTTATTTTCTCATCAGGATACTCATAGTCTTGAAGCTTACCTGAGAGATAGGCATCGTAGGCGGCCATATCAACATGTCCATGTCCGCTATGGGCCAGAAGGATGGTCTTCGACTCACCAGATTCCTTGCATTTAAGAGCTTCATCAATCACCACCTTAATTGCATGGTTCGGCTCCGGGGCGCTGATAATGCCCTCAGTCCGAGCAAAGGTTATCCCCGCCTGGAAAGTAGCCAACTGGTGCTCAGCTCGAGCTTCAACCAGCCCTAACTTGTAGAGATGACATATGATGGGTGCCATCCCATGATAGCGAAGACCTCCAGCGTGAATTGGAGGAGGAATAAAGCCATGCCCCAAGGTGTACATTTTGAGCAGCGGAGTAAGTCCAGCTTCGTCACCAAAGTCATAAGCATAGGGTCCCTTGGTCACGCTGGGACAGCTTGCTGGCTCTACATTAATGATGCGCAGGTCTGGCTTTGTACCGTCGATTTTATCCTTAACGAAGGGTAAAAACAGGCCGGCAAAGTTTGAGCCGCCGCCAATGCAACCTACAATAATATCAGGATAGGCATCTGCCTTCTCCATCAGCTTTTTTGCCTCCAGCCCATTTACAGTTTGATGCAACAGGACATGGTTAAGCACACTGCCCAAAGCATAGTGAGTGTCATCACGAGACACGGCATCCTCTACCGCCTCACTAATAGCTAGCCCCAAGCTACCAGGACAATCAGGGTCTCTGGCCAGCATATCACGCCCTGCCTTGGTATCTGGACTGGGACTGGGGATGCATTTAGCTCCCCAGGTCTCCATCATGACGCGGCGATACGGTTTCTGGTTGTAGCTGATCCTGACCATATATACCTTAATCTCAAGGCCAAAACAGGCACCACCAAAAGACAAGGCACTCCCCCATTGCCCGGCTCCAGTCTCAGTGGTGATTCGCTTGACCCCTTCTTGCTTATTGTAGAAGGCCTGAGCCACCGCGGTGTTAGGCTTGTGACTCCCAGGGGGACTCGTCCCCTCGTATTTGTAGAAAATCCTGGCCGGGGTATCCAGGGCCTTCTCCAATCTATGCGCTCGAAACAACGTCGTCGGCCTCCAAAGTCGGTAGACGTCTTGCACCTCCTCAGGAACTTCAATCCACCTCTCGGTGCTCACCTCCTGCTTGATCAACTCCATGGGAAATAGAGGAGCTAGGTCATCGGGGCCTAGTGGCTTTCCGGTGGCAGGATGCAAATCTGGTGGCAGTGGCTCAGGCAAGTCAGCCAGGATGTTGTACCAGTATTTTGGTATCTCTTCCTCATCGAGCGTAAACTTTGTTCTCTTATCCATTTTTTAATCTCCTTTCTTTTCAGTTTACTTGTTGTTGACTCTTGATATTTCGGCGCCGCTGGGCCGGCGCCAGATTCGCAATACAATAAACATAGTCAAATCCTCCTTCAATAAAATAAAAAACCTCCTAAAATCTGAAATCTCTATGATTTTTCCAGGGCCTCCCTCATCTGTCTTGCAAAATCTTGAACAAGGCTTAAAGATTTATCTTCGCCCATAAGTTGAATGATGCGACTACCCACAATTACCCCGTTAACTATTCTCTGTATTCGCCTAGCTTGTTCCGGAGTAGATATTCCAAATCCCAGACAAAGGGGCTTATCAGTCATTCTTCGTACCTTGGTCACAAATGCCTCTAAGTCTAGGGGTAAATCATCTCTGGCTCCGGTGACTCCAGTTACTGAAACCAGATATATGAAGCCACGAGATTTTTCGGCTATAAGCTGAATGCGCTCCTCAGTGCTGGTAGGAGTCAACAGATAAATGAGATCCATACCGTGATTTTGTGTGATGATCTCTAATTCACAGCCTTCCTCAAGAGAGAGGTCAGGAATAATCAAGCCATCAATTCCAGAATTGGCGCAAGCATCACAAAATTTCTCCAGACCATAGTTGAAAATTGGATTGAAATAGCTCATAAATACCAAGGGGACCTTAACTCTCTGATTTAATTCTTGGGCTACTTCGAGGCAAACTTTCGGAGTAACCCCGTTTTGTAAGGCATGAAAGCTTGATTTCTGTATGGTCACGCCATCAGCTACAGGGTCGGAAAAGGGAATGCCTAATTCTACTAGATCGCTGCCACTGTTCGCAAGAATGGGAACTACTTTTAAGGTTGCTTCGATACTGGGATAACCTACAGTGATATAAGGAATAAAAGCCGTATAATTTGGTTTGGCAAAAACAGAGGCAATGCGACTCATAGTCTTACTCCCAACGCTTTAGCTACAATGTCAATATCTTTATCACCTCGACCAGAAAGGTTAACAACGATGATTTGCTCCTTATCCAAAGAGCTCGCCATTTTAGCAGCGTAGGCTACAGCATGCGCTGGCTCGAGCGCCGGGATAATGCCCTCAGTTTGACAAAGGAGCTGAAAAGCCTCTAATGCCATGTTATCGTCCACAGCAACATAATTAGCTCTCCCCACGGCTTTATAGTAGCCGTGCTCGGGCCCTACCCCGGGGTAATCCAGCCCGGGAGCAATGCTGTGCGTCTGGCAAATCTGCCCAGCGTCATCCTGCAGAACATAGGATTTTGTCCCATGGAGTACTCCTGCTCTGCCTGCAACTAGGGAGGCGGCGTGCTGACCAGTGTTAAGCCCTCTTCCTGCCGCCTCTACCCCAATGAACTTTACATCCTTATCATCCACGAAGGGATGAAAAATTCCAATAGCGTTGCTCCCTCCACCTACGCAGGCAATTATATAATCAGCTAAGCGACCGCATTTTTCCAAGATCTGTTGTTTTGTTTCCTTGCCTATAATTGACTGAAAATCACGCACCATTGTGGGGTAGGGATGAGGCCCTACCACTGAGCCAAGAAGGTAGTAACTATCTCTTACATTGGTTACCCAGTCTCTTATCGCTTCGTTAATAGCATCCTTTAAGGTTTTACTACCTGACGAAACAGGGCACACCTCTGCCCCCAATAGTTTCATACGGAAGACATTAAGTGACTGACGATTTACATCCTCTTCTCCCATATAGACGATGCAATCCAGCCCTAGCTTGGCACATATAGTAGCCGCGGCTACTCCGTGCTGCCCAGCACCAGTCTCGGCGAGAATTCTTCGCTTTGCCATTCTGCAAGCTAAAAGACCTTGCCCTAGAGCATTATTTATCTTATGCGCTCCAGTATGAGCTAAGTCTTCCCTTTTAAGGAAAATTTGAGCACCTCCGCAGTGCTTGGTGAGCCTTTCAGCGAAGTAAAGAGGTGTTGGCCTTCCTGAGTAATCCCGAGACAAGGAATCGAATTCAGCCCAGAAAGATGGGTCATGCTTTGCCTCATTATAAGCCGCATCCAGGTCGTTTAAAGCTGGTACCAGCGTTTCAGGCACAAACCGTCCACCATAGTCTCCAAAGTAGCCTTTATTATCAGGTAGCACCATACACCTCCATTTTACTTGGAATGAACTTTAGCTATGAATTGCCTTACTTTGCCCTCATCCAAATACCCACCGGAAATTACCCCCGAAAATACATCTACTGCATAGGGCTCAACCTTATCTATGGCGTTAGATACATTATCAAGGCGGAGCCCTCCCGCCAGGATAAGGGGAGTGGGATATATCTTATCCCTTATCTCTCTGGCTATGCTCAATGGCATCATCCTTCCGGTAGCCCCAGCCTTATCTACTTGATAGCTATCCACTAGGATGGCATCAGCTCCAGCAGCTATACATTCTCTGGCATACCCGACAGGGTCATTTCCTTCAGCCATCTTGTCACCTTGGAAGTGGAGCACCTTGATTATTCTTGTCTTTAGCCTTTTCTTTAAAGTGGCCACGTCTTCAGGATTATTGAAGCCGTGTAGCTGTAAAATATCAGGGGAGACTTCCTCCTTCATATGGCATATTTCATCTACCCTTTCCTCAGTTTCTATTAGAACACTGGAGATAAGAGGGGGAATAAGGCAGCTAAGTTCTCTGGCTTGAGTCCTACTCAAGTTACAGGGGATACTTTGCCGAACTTCAGTAATGAGGCCGATACCATCGACCCCAGCCTCAACCAAAAGGTCTACATCCTCTTTTTTTCTAGTACCGCATATTATAACCTTAGCCATTCGCCCCTTCTAAGATATGAACGAAGCTTGCTACAGTTGCTACGGGTTCTTTTGAAACCATAAAAGCAGTTCCCACCAAGATGGCATCAGCACCACGAGCGAGCACCTTCCTTACGTCTTCTTTATTCCTTATCCCACTTTCGCTTATCACTATCACTCCTTCTGGCAGAAGCGGAGCAAGCTTTTGAGTGGGAATAATTTGGTCTTCCCCTCTTTCCAAGTCTAAGATGTCCTTGTTATTTATGCCAACCATATCCAAAGGCAACCCTTTTAGATTTTTCAATTCTTCTCGTGTATGAATTTCAACCACCGTCTCCATTCCCAGATAATGAGCATATTCGTTTAGGTCGGCTAATTTCTCCTTAGACAACATAGCTGAGATCAAGAGCACTGCTTCCACTCCTAATTGCTTACACTCCAGGATCTGGTCTTTCCTTTTAATAAAATCCTTTCTTAAAACGGGTACTTTAACGCTTGACGCAATTTTCTTCAGTGTCACCATATCTCCGCCAAAGTGCAATGGCTCCGTCACTAGTGAAACTGCACAAGCTCCGCCGCAGATATACTCATCAGCAATTTGCACAGGATCCCTATCCTTTAATAAATCACCATCTTTCGGTGAGCGTAATTTTATCTCAGCAATTAAAGGGACCCTACCCTCTTTTTTTGCCCTTTTAATTACTTGTGTAAGTTTCATTCTCACCCTGCTTTTTCAGTTTTCCCCTTTCCTAAGTTCCTCCCTTTACACAAGGCCCGCAAGTAACGAAGTTCAAGGAAGATCAAGAACTAACAACTTTTATCATATTTTTTCTCTCTTTACATCTTCTGGGAAACTTCAACCAGTTCATCTAGCTTCTTCGCCGCTTTGCCCTCATCAATGATTTTCTGGGCGTACTCGACTCCTTCCTTTAAGTTTGGCACCTTTTCTGCAACAACAAATGCACCGGCAGCATTGAGAACAACTACATCACGCTTTGGCCCTCTCTCTTTGCCTTCAAAGACCTCACGGACTGTCTTCGCATTGTATTTGGGGTCACCCGGGGCAATGTCATCAATCTTACACCTTTTTAGTCCCAATTCCTCAGGAGTAATGGTATATTCGGTGACCTCTCCGTCTCTCACTTCAGCAATAAGGCTCTCCCCAAGAATAGAGAGTTCATCCAAGCCATCCAGCCCGTGTGCTACCAAAATATGCTTGTGATCCAACCTTGCCCAGACCTCTGCTATCTTGCGAACCAGCTCCGGCCGGTATACACCATTGATATGGCATCGGGCTCGGGCCGGATTGATGAGTGGTCCAATGATGGTAAAGAAAATGGTCTTGATGCCCAACTCGCTTTCTGGGCCCCAAACCTTACCCATTACCGGGTGGAATAGTCCAGCGTTAACAAAGGCAATGCCCACTCTCTCAATCAATTCTTCAGCCTGCTCGGGGGTGAGCTCGATATTTACACCTAATGCTTCAAAAGCATCAGCGCTACCAGATAGATGTGAGATGGAACGTGAGCCGTGCTTGGCTACTTTAACTCCACCAGCAGCAGCTAAAATCGCAGTTGCTGTCGAGATATTAAAGGTGGGCAATCCCCCTCCAGTCCCACAGGTATCCACTAGCTCTCCTTGAATCTTTGGCCTCAAAGGAATGGCTACATCGCGCATTGCATTAGCAATCGCAGCTATCTCGGTTACTGTCTGCCCTTTCATAAGAAGAGCAACTTGGAAACCACCGATTTGCACTGAGGAGACCTTATCATCCTTGATTCCCAAAATCACTCCCCTGATCTCCTCCTCAGTCAACTCTTCCTTCAAAGTGAGCTTACGCATTACCCTTTTTATTGTTTCGTCTTGTCCTTTCATTTCTAAATTCTCCCTTTCTAAATCTATTTACTTTTCTTCCAATTTATGCCCAGCAGCGAGGTCGAAGTTTACGTATTTATATGTTTCGAAAGTCAAGAGGGTCACTGTATGTTTAATACCAGCTATTTTCTGTATCTTTTTGGGAACCACCTCCCCTAAAGATTTAATATCGGCGAGTCTGAGTTTAGCCAGTATATCGTGCTCACCAGCAATGGAATAGATCTCGGTTAACTGAGGAAGCTTATTCAGCTCATTAACCACCTCCGGGACTTTCCCACTCTCTACATCTATCAATACAAACGCTGTCTCCATCTTTTTCCTCCTTATATTTAAATTTGGATTAAAATCCGAAGTTGGGGCTTTTTGCGGTTACTTTTCCATACTTAGAAATTTCGGCGCCGCTGGGCCGGCGCCAGATTCGCAATATAATGATCATGATTACACCTCCAATAAAAAGCCTCTCGCCAAGGGGCGAGAGGCTTAATCTTCGCGGTGCCACCCTATTTCGGTCTTTTCTGACCATCTCTTTTCAGGTACAGCTAATATTAGCGATACCCTGGACTCTGATAACGCTGCCCCTGCGGCAAAGCCTACTCAGCGTGATAGCCTTTCGGTTTGCAGCTCCCAGGTCCATTCCAGCCTGGCGCAAGTATCGGCTCACACCTAACCCGACTCTCTGAACTCCGCCCTAAGCTGTACTAGTCCTGTTCTCAGCCTTTCCCATATTCAATTTCAAATATTGTTACACAGCAAGTCTGCAATTGTCAATAGCTTGCGGGATGCCTTCATAACTTCAACAGATACAGAACCTTAGCTTTCACCCATATATATCTCTTGAATCTGTCCATTTGTTAGAAGCTCTCTACCCGGGCCTTCCATCAAGGTCTTGCCCACGTCAAGCACATAACCACGATGGCATAGTTCGAGAGCTCTTCGAACATTCTGTTCAATAATCAGTAAAGCCGCGCCTTGCCCATTTATCTCCTCTAACTTAGTCATTATATCCTTAACCAATCTAGGAGCTAGACCAGCCGAGGGCTCATCCAGAAGAAGGAGCTTGGGTTGTAACATAAGTGCTCTTCCAAAGGCAATCATCTGACGCATGCCTCCACTCAATGTCCTCACCGGCGATTTCGCTCTCTCCTTAACAGAAGGGAACAGCTCATAAACCCTTTCTTTGTTTTTCTTGATCTCTTGGGACAAATTAAGAATATAGGCACCCATCTCCAGATTTTCCTCCACCGTTAAGGAAGGAAATACATTGTTCTCTTGCGGAACATAACAAATTCCCCGTCTGATAATCTCAAACGGCTCTAACATGGTTATGTCTTCCCCCTGATAAACAATCTCTCCTCTTTCTGGTCTAAGAAGCCCAAAGATCGTTTTCATCATGGTCGATTTTCCACTTCCATTAGGACCCACGACAGAAACTATCTCGCCGTCTCTCACGAAGATATCAACCCCATTTAAGACTTTGACCTCACCATATCCGCCATGCAGATCCTTTAATTCAAGCAAAACCTCAGGCAACGAAATCACCTCGCTCCTAAATACGCTTCAATCACCTTTTCATCTTTTCTTATGGACTCGGGAGCGCCTTGGGCTATTATTTTCCCTTCATTCATCACGTAAACCACGTCGCTAATGCTCATAATGCTCTTCACGTTATGCTCAATTATCAGTATAGTCAAACCCTTTTGCTTTAGCCTCCTAACATGCTCATTTATTTCACCACCCAAGGATGGATTTACTCCTGCTAAAGGCTCGTCCATCAGAATGAGCTTGGGATCAAGCATAAGCATCCTCCCAATTTCAAGGAGTTTTTTCTGACCACCGGAGAGATTCCCGGCATACTCATACCTTAGCTCATAGAGATTTAGGAATTTAAGCATTTCCACTGCTTTGTCCTCGATCAGCTGTTCTTGTTCTCCCACTGCCCGCGGTCTGAACCAAACATTTGCCACATCTTCACCTAACTGCGATTGGGCGGCAAGTTTTAGGTTGTCTAGCACCTGCAATTTTCTTAAGGAGCGAGTTATCTGAAATGTCCTCCCTAGCCCAAGGCTAACTCTTTTATGGGCCGGCAAATGGGTAATCTCCCATCCCTCTAGAAATATCCTCCCTGAATCGGGAGCTATTAGACCAGACAGAACTTCAAACAAGGTGGTTTTTCCCGCTCCATTCGGTCCTATAAGGCCAGCTATTACTCCCTTCCTTACATCAAGATGGCACTTGTCCACTGCTCTTAATCCGCCAAAGGTTCTAGTGAGGTTCTGGACTGAAAGCGCAAGTCTATCCATCCTATCTCTCCGATTCAAAAAGTTAGCTCCCTTCTATTCCCCAAGATTCCCTGAGGCCGATAAAGCATAAGGACAACTAGCAGAACACCTATAAGCGCCATTCTCAACGCTGCAAAAGTGAAATCGGACAAAGGGACAAGAGGACTCAAGAATCTCGTCCCACTGAGGAAAATCCATAGTACTAAGGCACCTAATATGGTCCCCGAATAGTTAGCACTCCCACCCAGTATGACAATTATCCAGGCATAGAAAGTCTCTATAGGATAATAGTAATATGGATTCACATAGCTGTGATAGAAAGCCATCATCATTCCGGCGAAGCCAGCCAGAATTGAGCCGAGCAAGAAGGCCTGCATTTTATAGCTGGAAACATTCTTCCCCAGCACCTTAGCCACATCCTCATCTTCCCTTATGGATTTCAATACTCTGCCCCAGGGGGATTTCGCCAGTCTCTGCAAAGCAGCCAAGGCTATTAGTAGCGCTCCCCATATAAATCCTAAGAGAAACAAATCATAGTGCTCAGCTGGTACAATGCTTTCTAAAGGTCGAGAAAAACCTATGAGTCCTCCTGCGCCTCCAGTGAGCCACCCCTCATTAAGCAAGAAGTACCGCAATATCTCGGCGAATCCGATAGTGACTATAGCCAGATAATCGGCCCTGAGCCTTAAAGCAGGTATTGTTAGCAGGGCACCTATACTCCCAGCAATTGCTAGACCTGCCAAAATGGCTAAAGCCAACGGCACTCCATATAGGTTCAGTATAACCATAGCGTAAGCCCCAATAGCCATAAAGGCTACATGACCAAAATTTATCAGCCCGCCAAATCCCCACTGAATGTTTAACCCTAGGGCAAAGAGGGCATATATCCCCACTAGAATAAGCACTGTTGCTGCATAAGGCAATACTGTTTCCATTAAGCAAATCCCTCAGAAGTCTTCGGATCTTGTGGGAGCTTCTTAATACTAAGTAACCTTCCCCATTATTCCCCTCGGTCTAAATATGAGCACAATTATCATCACTATAAAGCTCACTGCTATCTTATACTGGGAGGGCAAAACAATTAAGCTTATGTCTTGAGCAAGACCGATGGTTAACCCCCCCAACATGGCGCCATATGGATTTCCAATTCCCCCCAGTATAACCGCAGCGAACATGGGAAGTAACAAGTGAAAACCCATATCAGGTCTTAGAGAGGTCTGCAGCCCATAGAGAAATCCAGCCAGTCCCGCCAGACCCATGCCAATTATCCACATCCAGTCTATTACCCTATTCACGTCTATCCCAGAAACCTTAGCCAGAGCTGGTTCATCTGAAGTAGCTCTCATAGCCTTGCCCAATTTTGTTTTCTGCAGAATATAGTAAAGAAACAGCATGGCAACAACTGCGGCGGCAACAACTGAAATTTGAACTGAGCTAATCCTTACGTCGCCAAGGTGAAAGATTTTGGCCGAAATGTCATAAAAATAAAGCCCCGGCCCAGCTATCGCCATCAACACATGCCTTGAGGCTATAGCGATGCCTACTGAGACGATAAGCATGGCAACCAGACTTCCACCCTTTTTTCTTAAGGGGCGCCAAACTACTTTTTCAAAGCTGAGCCCTATAAGCGAACCTCCAATTATGGCACCAATCGCAGCCAGGAAGATATTATTCAGAAACCTCTCGCAGGCAAGCCCCAGGTAAGCGCACACAGCTACCAAGTCGCCATGCGAGAGGTTAGCAAACCTTAAGATTCCAAAGGTTAAGGTTAATCCTATAGCCCCCAGAGCAATAACACAACCGCTCGTAATTCCCGTAATAACATAATCAATCACGTCTACTTCTTTGCGAAGCCCTTCCCAAGAGCCTCTGTTTTGTTCTCCGGCTGAAAGCTCAGACCTCAGGAGACTTCTATTTCTCTGATATAGCTAAAATTTCCCTCCTTATCGTATTCCCAGACTCTCGCCGCTTTCATGAAGACGTCTCCGAATCCATCAAAGGTTATTCGCCCACCGGCTCCTTGGTAGTCAATATCCGTTCCTTCTCTTACCAATCTAAGCGCCTCAGCCACATCAGTGACTTCCACACCTGGCGGATTGGCCACCGCCCGCAAATTATCCCTTATCGCCGTGCCATCGTATACGCCAGCCTTCTCAATTGCTAACGCTATCAGAACAAAACTGTCATAGACATTGGCTTCGTAAGCAAAAGGCGGCTCGCCGAACCTCGCCTCAAAATCGGCAGGGAATGTTCCTGACTCTGCAGGATACGGGGTAGCTCCTCCTACTCCTGCCATGATGTCAGCTCCGACTTCCTGTGGAATTCCCGGGTCCTGAACGCCCTCACAAACAAGGAACTCAAAATCTTCCGTTACACCCATATCATGAAACTTCTTGAACAACCGGCATCCATCCTCCATAAGCGCGTTTACTTGGATAACATCTGCCGGTTCACTGGAAACCTCGGTGACATACCCCGAAAAGTCAGGAGCTTTAGCATCGTAGATAACGGTTACCAAGACCTCTCCACCTAGCTCCTCAAATTTCTTGGTGAAGATTCCCCCTAAACCTCTTCCATAGGCATCATCTCTGCAGATGACACTTGCCGTCCTATACCCTTTCTCCCAAGCTAAGATAGCTATGGCAGCAGCTTGAAGGGTATCAGCAGGGCTAGTTCGGAAGAAGAAATCATCATCCTCTATATCTGTGAGCTCGGCGGCAGTCGCCGAGGGCGATATCATCGGCACCTTGTTCAAAGCAAGTTTCTCATAGGTTGCCAATGAAACAAAGGACGTCACTCCCCCTACTACAGCTTCAACCTTGTCGATTTTGATCAGTTTTTCCATAGCATCTACGGCGGTTTTCGCATCGGTTGCCGTATCCTCAACAATCACTTCAATATCTTTGCCCAAAACCCCCCCAGCCGCATTTATGTCCTCAACGGCCAAAACGCCAGCATTGGCAAACGGCTCCCCAATGAAGCTTAGGTCACCGGTAAGTGGAACTAGATGACCTATCTTTATCGTTTCTGCCGGCTTTGGAGCACAGCCTACTAGAGTCAGAGCTATAGCTAAGACCAGTATCATGCCAGCCCCAATAACTGCCTGCAACGTTCCTTTCTTTGTCACTTAGACCTCCTTCTATTTCTTCCTTGCCAAAATATGCCCTGATATGAGAATCCTCGCTTTACATCCGTCACCCCCTTTCGGTTTCCTAAAACAAGAAATCCTCCCGCTTGGGAGGATTTCTTCAGCTTTTCCACTTCTCTCTTGGTTGTTACGCTTCCATTCCAAAAGCCTCCCAAGCGCATTTCGTGCGCCAAAAGTAGAAACCAAAATAGTATACATGAGAGGCCATATAAGCTTTCATATCCCGCCCAATTCCTAGCGCAGTAATTGTAAATATGGAGCAATAGGTTTGTCAAGACGCTCACCTTGCATCCGGCATCTGATACTGTGAGACTAAACGCTGGCAACATGCTCTTGGGTATACAAGTCTCTTTCTTCTTGCTGTCCTGCAAGTGCCGACGTATAATGGAGCCTGCGGGAGAAGGCTCCATATGTTCATTCTGGTATTCGTATCAGCTTTTCGGCCCATCAGAGTCGATACATGGGAAGGGCTGTATGCCTTAGCCTATAGCAGCGAATGTCCCGCAGATGAAATTTACCATCCTTGACCAAGGTAGAAAGGAGACCGCAAGTGTCAATCTCTGACAACGTCAGGAAACGTATGGCGGAAGGATCATGGATCAGGAGAATGTTCGAGGAGGGATCCAGTCTCAAAAAGCGCTATGGGGAAGAGAACATCTTTGACCTTTCCCTGGGGAATCCGGTAATGGAGCCTCCGCTTGCGTTTGACCGAGAACTGAAAAGACTGGCTGGAAGCCCCATCCCAGGAATGCATAGATATATGGGCAACGATGGCTATCCGGAGACAAGGGCTGCTGTGGCAGCGCAACTATCACTGGAGACTGGCATTAAATTTACCATGAACGACATTGTCATGACCTGTGGTGCCGCTGGAGCGTTAAACGTGGTACTGAAGACGATACTCAATCCGGGCGAGGAGGTCATCGTATTTGCCCCCTTCTTCATGGAATATGACAACTATATAGACAACCACGGCGGGATTACCAGAGTTCTACTGACCGATGACCAGTTCATACCAAGGCTCGATGCTCTCGAAGCTGCCATCACTCACCAAACCAAGGCGGTAATCATAAATTCGCCGAACAATCCCTCTGGCGCCGTATATAGCGAGGATCTGGTACAACAACTGGGGGATTTGCTGGGCAAGAAAGAGTCTAAATACGGAACCCAGATTTTCCTCATCAGCGATGAGGCATATCGCAAAATCATATACGACGGATTGACATACCCACCAATCTTTCATCGCCATCTTCATAGCGTTGTCGTCACCTCTCACTCTAAGGATTTGGCGCTGCCCGGAGAACGCATCGGTTACATCGCTGTACATCCCGAGTGTAGTCAGCATGAGGAATTAATGGCTGGCCTTGTCTTTTCTAACCGGGTGCTAGGATATGTTAACGCACCAGCACTAATGCAACATGCAGTACGCAATTTGCAGCATGTGACTGTCTCGGTGGCCGAGTATCAAAAGAAAAGGGATTTTTTGCATGGCCACCTTGTTGAAATGGGCTATCATGTAATGAAGCCACAAGGAGCTTTCTACATGTTCCCCAAATCCCCGCTGGAAGACGATGTCGCTTTCGTGAAAGAGCTACAGCAGTGGCATGTGCTGGCTGTGCCTGGGCGGGGCTTTGGCTTGCCAAGTTACTTTCGCGTTTCATACTGCGTTCATGATACGACGCTAGAAGGTTCCTTAGTTGGCTTTCGTAAGGCTGCTCAAAAGTTCAAGATGCGTTAGCCTCCGGGAGGGGTTTGATAAATAGCGTGCGTGAGGATTTCCGGAAGAGCAGGCATCAGGATGTTGGATGCTGCGGAGGCTGAGATACATAGGTAACACCGATGGTATAGTTAGTAATGATACTGACTTACCCTGAGGAGTTACCATAATGAGAAAGCCGGCCAGCTTCTACTTCTTTAAGAGAAAGCCCATTGTGCTGAAGGATAGATATGAATGCTGGAGGGGAGTGGCAGATCTTTCGGGTTTTACAACCCAGGAGAGGTTGAGAGTGGAGTGGATG
>Ga0315545_1002836_pt1 | contig 15283 bp, 6 predicted proteins | sample SalMarSW160210MG_FD_203096 | JGI IMG/M metagenome (GOLD analysis project Ga0315545, IMG submission 203096) | Salt marsh sediment microbial communities from the Plum Island Ecosystem LTER, Massachusetts, United States - Salt Marsh Sediment SW1602-10 ... | reverse complement strand
CCAAGTTGTATTTTTTTCGATGTGCCAAATATCTCTCCCGCAGGTATGAAAGTATCTCAGATAGATTATTTCCTTGCCCAAAATAAAAAAGGTTCTCGCTCTGCGAAATGCCGCAAACCGAAAACCCGATTTTTCCACGATATTAGCCCTACAGGCTGGAAACAGCCACCTAATAAAGATGAACCGCAAAAAATCAAAAAGAATTCAGATTCTGTTAAAAATCAGGCGGTACGCGTGGCGTATAACCTAATTTGCCCCACGTTGTCTTCTGGACGTAATATAGATCCCTGAAGCCCTCATCTGTTTCGGGAGGAACATCATTGCTTGGATGGCCTCGTTGACGATTCCTGCCCATTTTTATCGTATCAATACCTGACCACTTATGGTACTCACTATGGCCATCCGCAAAGGCTACTGTTACACCATCGCCGTGACGTACGGGCGGATCATCCCACCACAGCTCTTGCTGATAGTGAACAGCGAAGCTATCAGGTGTCACCCAGCCTTCATCGATAAAGACCATCCTGTACGCCGCAACAGGTTGCATAATATCCCTTCTGTTCTTAATCCACAACACAGTGTTGCCTTCTCTCACGCCTACATCGCCCCTGAACGTACCAGCTCTAGCATAACCATCCATGGAGTCCATAATAGCGTAGGTCAGCAATTCTCCACGTGTACCTGTGGGACACTGGTAAACCTTCAACTCCTCAACGTAATCCCACAAAGCACCTTCCATGATTGCTATTCTTTGATCACGCTCGGACAGTTGGCCTCCGGAAGTGTAATTGTCTGCCCAGCACTGGCCTACCCAGGCTTTTTCGGTTATCCTGTCACCCGCGGTACGGTCAACTCCGCCCATACCATTGACAATCTTGCCCTCGTTTTCATCAGCGTACATGATCCACGCAAGCGATAACTGCCTGAGGTTATTTAAGCACATGGCACGTTTGCCTTGCTCCCTGGCCCTTTGTAGAGCTGGCATCAAAATAGCCATCAATAGTGCTATGATAGCAATCACAACCAGAAGTTCAATTAGCGTAAAACCATTTCTTTTACTCATGACCTTACTCCCAACTTTTCGACCTTGTTGTATGCCTCTTACCGTGTGAACTCAATAAAATAAATAGTTTTTCTCATAAACTTAACAGATTTTGCCTTTAATAATCCCTATATTCATTACGTTCGTACCAGTAATCCCGATAACAGATAGCTTCGTTCTTTTGTCCATAGGCACGCTATAAATTCTATTCTATTTTAACATCTGACGCAACTCAAGTCCAATCTTTTTACCGGCCTAATCGCAGAAAACAACATTTACAAAGACTTTGCGCCCGTTTACATATTGGAGCCCTAAAATGGCTCAAATCAGGCCTGCTCAACAAGCTTTCAAGGACCACCTTTTCAAAAGAACTATTTGGCCACGCTTAATTCAGGAAAACATTAACCTGCCATTTTTTGGATAACTGCAGGTCGAAAGTAGCCTTGTCTTTTTCCGTACCACCGGGCAGTAACGCTTGCCCGTAGCGCCGGCACAGGTAACTTAGTCTTTTTTAAGATGCGCATGGATACTAAGCTGTTCAGTTAATTCGCATACACGGCTGATTCTTTCACTACACCTTGTACGGAATATACCCTGCCTCTTTCACCTTTGCCAGCAGGTGCTGCGAAATTAAATTTGTTGATATTTTAAGCCTTAACAGCCCTCTTTTAACAAATATATTTTACCGCGCAAATACCCAATTGTCAAATTATTATAGGATGTTTTTATAAATTTAATAGGTTCAGCAGCACACACAAGACCAAATTATGCTGGCAGATATACGGTCAAGAAACGTCTAACTTCGGCAACAAGGTCTATCACCGGTCTTGCAAGCTTTGGGCTATCAATAGATGTGGCTCAAATAAATGCCGTAAGTGGCTTTATGTACAGATAATTAACTCTTTGGTCCTTTGAAGCCATTGCTTTAACCTCGGCTATACGATGGTGAACCTAAGCCCTGCCTCACAGCCTCTGCAATGGTCGTTTTAGGCTTAAAAAGTTAATTTTAAGCCTTAAAAGCAGGTCTTATCTGGTTACTGTATTCCGATAAAATACGTGAATTTCAATACCTAAATGTCGTTAAGCATCTGTACAGCCGAACCTGCGTCAGTATTTACGGTTCAATCTTTGCCTGCCGGGACATCGCGATAGTTCCGGTTCTAGCAACGCTCTTGATACCATAAGGCTTACAAACATTTATAAAAGCCTCTATCTTGGTTTCCGGTCCACTAACCTCAACCATCAAAGATTTCTGACCAATATCTACAACTTTGCCTCTGAACATCTCTATCGTGGAGAATATCTCAGCTCGTTTTTCCGGTGCGGCGGAAATAGTGACAAGCATCAGATCTCTGGCAACAACCGGCTGACCTGCGAAATCCTGCACTTTAACGACAGGAATAATTCTGGCTAACTGTTTTCGCACCTGCTCAACAACCCTGTCATCTCCGATGACGACGATGGTCATTCTGCTGAGATTTGGGTCTTCCGTCCGGCCGACCACAAGCGAATCTATATTGAACGCCCGCGCAGCGAACATTCCCGCCACATGGGCAAGAACTCCAGGCTTATTTTCGACCAATGCGCTTATTATGTGTCTCATAATTTAGTCCTTCGTTTATAGTTCTTTGTCCTCCAGCTACAAGCTAATAGCCGTATTATGCCATGCTTTCAAATATATCCAGGCCGCTCATTTCGTCAATGCTCTTACCTGCCGGGACCATAGGCCAGACATTCTCTTCCCTGTCAATTCGGAAGTCAACAACACAAGGTTTCTTTTCAGTTAGCATTTGATTGATTGCCTCAGGGACATCTTGCTTTTTGTCAACGGTAATACCAACAGCTCCGAGTGCACGAGAAACAGTTGCATAGTCGGGATTCGACAAGTAACTTTTAGAATATCGTTTACCATAGAAAAGCTCCTGCCACTGCCTTACCATTCCCATGTAGCCATTATTCAAGATGCAAACCTTTATAGGCAAATTGTGCTCAACGGCAGTAGCAAGCTCGGTCATTGTCATATTGAAACTGTGCTCACCGTCAATATCGATAACCAGGTCATCGGGCTTTGCTATCTGTGCGCCTATGGCAGCCGGTAGACCAAAACCCATTGTTCCCAATCCGCCGGAGCTTATAAGCTGCCTTGGACGGACGAATCTATAAAACTGGGCAGCCCACATCTGGTTCTGACCAACGCCGGTGGTTATAATAGCTCCGTTTTTGGTTTGATTGCAAATCTCCTCAATAACATACTGCGGTTTAATGGTCGAAGCTTCCTGATCATAACGCAATGCATATTTCTTTTTCCAGTCAGCAATCTTTTTAAACCAACTTTTTCGCGGGCAATACTCAACCTGTTTGGCAAGCTCGGTAAGAATAGCCTTGGCGTCACCCACGACAGGAATATCGACATGAACATTCTTTGATATGCTTGCAGGATCGATATCAATGTGGATTATTTTGGCCTTTGGAGCGAAGGTCACAAGCTTACCTGTAACCCTATCGTCAAAGCGAGCACCTACGGCTATCAAGAGGTCACATTCTTGAACTGCATAATTAGCATACGCAGCTCCGTGCATGCCGAGCATATCCAATGACTCAGGCTTTCTTTGATCGAAACTACCCAGGCCCAAGAGCGTCATCGTCACGGGTAGATGCGCTTTTTCAGCCAGAGAACGTAGTTCTTCACTTGCATTTGCAGCGATAACACCACCACCAACGTAGAGCACCGGCTGTTTGGATTGGTTTATCGCCTTGGCTGCGGTTGTTATTTGCCTGGCATGTCCTTTCGAGCGGACTTTATATCCGGGCAGTTCCATCTCGACCGGGCCATCAACCCTATACTTAGAAACGGCAACATCAACAGGGATGTCAACCAGAACAGGCCCGGGCCGACCGGTCGAAGCAATGTAAAACGCTTCTCGAATAGTACGGGCAAGGTCTTTGACATCCTTTACGATGCAATTGTACTTTGTGACCGGGCGTGTGATGCCGGTGGTATCTGCTTCTTGAAAGGCATCATTTCCTATAAGCTCCGTACGAACCTGCCCGGTCAAGGCGACAACCGGTATAGAGTCCATCATTGCCGTGGCCAGTCCCGTAACGAGATTGCATGCACCGGGACCACTGGTAGCAGCCATGACGCCTACCTTTCCGCTTGCTCTTGCGTAGGCATCAGCCATGTGGCAGCCACCCTGCTCATGTCGGGGAACAATTACCCGAATCGGCGCGTCATATAGCCTGTCGAAAAAGGGCAACATAACGCCGCCGGTATAGCCGAACATGGTATCGACACCCTGATCGATAAGCGTGTCAACTATAATCTGTGCACCTGTCTTGATGTTGGATTTGTCAGTTGAACGAGCCGACGTGCGAGGTTTGGATGTCATTTTTCTTATCCTTTCCTGATAAACGTTTTGATCGTTATTCCAGTAATCATGGCTTTTCGGGCACTTTCAGGTATTCAACCGCTTTTTCAACGAAAACCAGCCAAACAACCTGAAGGCTTTAGCCCTGCCATAACCCTGTAAACCATCCTATACTCGGATGTCTCAGGGCCGTATTTGTATGTTTTCACACAAATACTGTAATAATATACGAAAAGCACGGACTTTTGTCAACATGTTTTTTTCTCAAACTTAGTACTACAACGCCATTTTAGCTCAAGATTTTCAGGCGGCTGGCCGATATCTTCTTTCAGAACCTGTTATTCTGAAAGGAGATACGGAATGGACGCCAAACAAATTAAACAATTGGAACCTATGTTGAACAAATATCTGCGACGATTCGACGATTGCTTCGGCAGGATTGAACCTGTCAAAAGGCTCAAAGCCTATGTCACAGGTCAACTCTCCGACCTGCAACGAAAGAGTATAGAACCTATGGCGGATGCGGCAGGACTGCCGCCACGAAACCTGCAACAGTTTCTGTCTCTGCACAAATGGGATGAGATGCACATGCGTGATACGCTCCAGCAAATCGTAGCAAATGAGCATCGGCATCCCTGCTCTATTGGTGTATTTGATGAAACCAGCCACTGCAAAAAAGGCGACAAAACTGCCGGTGTCCAGCGGCAATGGTGCGGCAATACCGGCAAGAAAGATAACTGTGTGGTTACGGTGCATCTGAACTATACTGCCGGTGATTTCCATTGTTTGTTGGATGGTGAGTTGTTCTTGCCGCAGAGCTGGGCGGAAGATAAAGACCGTTGCAAGGCCGCAGCAATACCGAAGCAGATGACCCATCGTCCAAAATGGCAGATTGCTCTTGAGTTGTGGCAACGTGCAGTGGCCAATGGCATTCGTTTTGAGTGGCTCGCTGCAGATGAAGGCTACGGCAAAGTTCCTGAATTCCTCTTCAGGCTGGACGATCACGGCCAAAGATATGTGGTAGAAGTACCGGTGATCTTTACCGGTTGGCTTGTAGAACCTGAGCTTTTGCACAAAGAGCATCACGGCCACAGAAGGGGGCGAAAACGTCATTTTCCACGGCTTAAGGCCAAAAGTCCTTCTGCCAGCAGCGTAAAACAACTTATGCTTCATTCTCCTGTGTTGCGAAAGATTCCATGGGAAAGGTTCTACATCAAGGACACGACAAAAGGCCCGGTATTCTGGGAGGCTAAAGCCGCCAGATTCCATCTCACGCGTGACGGTTTGCCGACTCGGGCGCATTGGCTGATTATTGCCCGCAATGTTGAAAACTCCAAAGAAGTCAAGTTCTTCGTCTGCAATGCTTTGGACGGTACTCCTTTGGAGGTGCTGCTGTATGTGGGCTTTTCCCGCTGGCATGTAGAGAGGTGTTTTGAAGATGAGAAGAATGAACTCGGATTGAGCCATTTCGAGGTTCGTAATTACAAGTCGCTTCGTCGCCATCTTATAATCACCGCGGTTAGTTATTTGTTCCTGGCTAAGGTACATCAACTGTGGCGGGGGGAAAAATCCGGAGTTGACGGTTTGCCAGATTCGCACCGCATCTTTGGCGATGGTTCGGTCTCTATGGCTGACGGGAAAGGTGAGAAAAACATTGTTAGAGAAGACAGCTGGAATCATTACATTTACGCAGTTGCGTAAAGCCCGTTCTCGCCGTTGCCATATTCGAGAGAAGCGCAGGCGATTGCGTGAAATGGGTATTGACTTATCAGCTATACGTTGCTGCATTTTAGAAACCTAAATGGCGTTGTAGTATTAGGTATCATATAGAAAATAGAAACTGAACGCGCTGACTTTCTATGAATGTGTGTGCGTACGATACCTAAGTATCTTAGGTATTATTAACAAGAAGGGCAAAACCAGATTACGTATGTGGTTCGTCTGTTAATTAAAGGCGTCCGCTTGCATCCTCAGTTGGCACTTATTTAATTGTTGAATAGGCCTTTAATTGTCCGTCGTTCGTTTGGAGCGTTTTTTAGTCACTGCCATGAGGCATATCTCAGGGACGGCCAACGCCACTATGTAGATTTTCTTGATAATCAGCTGCCAGATTTGTGTTTTTGGCCCATTTTTTATTGATTTCCTAGAAATACCTAACTATCTTAGGTATTATGTAGAACATAGAAATTTAACGCGATTGACTTTTTATGAATGGGTGTCTGCACCATACTTAAGTATGTTATGTATTATTTTTACATAGGTTGTTCAATTATAATGAAAGGAAAGTTTGGATGTTTTACGAGCAGATTATAAAAGGGAGTATCAAATTTGTGATTCTTTCAATGCTTGAAAAAAAGCAGATGTACGGTTATGAGCTTATCCAGACAGCTCATCGAAAAACAAAAGGATTTTTCCAATGGCGTCAATCAGCCGTTTATACAGCCCTACGCGAGATGGAAAAAGCAGGATTGGTTAAAGGCAAATGGAAACCTGCTGGACCTTCGAGAAAGCGAAAATATTATTCCCTAACCGCAAAAGGCAAAAAGCTACTTTTGGCAAACCGAGCCGAATGGCGCGCTTTTTCAAAGAACATGAATAAGCTTGTTCACCATACCTAAGTATCTTAGGTATTATAAAAACACAAAAATTAAGTGTGCCGATATTTCGGAGGATTGGTTTTAGCATAATGCCTAAGTATGTTAGGTATTAAAACTCGAACACCAAGTTCCATTTCAAATAAATAACTGTCACTTTTCAAAAACCAGACCACCTTTCATTTCCGCCTTCGCGGGGATGACAACTTATACGTATCATAGAAAATTCTTGCGCTGTTTGGAGGATCGTGTACCATTGTGCAACCATCCCCAAAGCCTTCAGCTTTGAGGCTGCCACACCATACTAAAAACATAGCCGTTTCCAAAGGCTTCTCACTAATACTACTACGCTACTTAGATTTATTCGACATTGGTAACCTTTTGTTATATAGAACCTTATGTTAACTACGTTAAATTCGAAATCCGAATATCGAAGCACTAAACAAAATCGAATTACCAAAATTCAAATGACTAAAACAACAGAAATGCAACAGTCGACAGGTATTCGCTTTTTTTGTTCTGAAAATTGGGATTTTGAACATTTGATATTGTTTCGGATTTCGTGCTTCGCATTTTAACACAATAAAACAAATTTTTCACTATTAAATGGCGTTGTAGTACTAAAGTACAACCACTTTTTCGGATCCGTATTATAAAAACACAAAAATTAAGTGTGCCGGTATTTCGGAGGATTGGTTTTAGCATAATGCCTAAGTATGTTAGGTATTAAAACTCGAATACCAACTGCCATTTCAAATAAATAACTGTCACTTTTCAAAAATTAGACCACCTGTTATTCCCGCCTTCGCGGGAATGACAACTTATAGATTCAATCCTGACAAACTATTAGCATCAAATATCACAATCGAGATTCGGCTATATATCATATAACTTTTATAAGCGAAGTTATTGTTAATTACATCTTATCGATCCCCATGTACAAGATACTATTCACGATATGCGGTACACAAGGAAGAAGACAGGACATAGAAGACAGAAATAACCATTCTCAATTCACGAGATACGAGTAACCAGTATCGAGTATATAGAATCCAGCATATAGTATCGAGAGTAGAAATACTCACTAATCACTCTCAAAATTTTTTACAAAAAGTTTGAGATTTCTGCTTGACTTTTTGACCCTCATTTTTGACTTGTTTATTATGGGGTGGTTGAAATTGATACAACGGTGCGCATTTTTGAGAATTTTTGTTAAAAAGCGGCCATTTTTGTTGAAAAACGCAAAAAAAGGCTAATTTTTGAACTTGAGAGCTTTTGCGCTTATGCTCTTATCGATTATGCACTTATGACAATGTAAGGTGTAAGTCTGAATTGACCAAGTGTCCAATTATGTCGCGATGACACCTCAGATTTTCCAGAGTTAAATGGCCGGTGAAATTTTTAATCGAGTTCGGAATGACGCGGGTGAATGATGGTTAGTTGCCATAAGAATAGGGCGTGACATTGCGCACTAAAATCTAACGTGTCACCGCACCAATGATTTGCAGCGCTTCATCAAGTTCGCACTGAGAAGCCTCACAGTTTTGAGGTGTTACCACTACGTTCCATGTATCGGGTACTGCGCCGTTCAGATCAACCTGGCAGGTGATTGTATTCTCGTCAACAACCACAACATCGGTCGCATTAATCTTCATAACATCATCACGGAACACAAACAACTCAGAGTCTACGTTGATCAACCGCGGATTACCGCCTGTTGAGTCGGTCTGGAAGAACTCTATCGCTTCTTCTCCTCCATTCTCATAGAAGTCAAGCACCATAAAGTAACGCCCCGCAGCCGGAAAGTCGAAAGTCATCGTGCCGGCAGTTCGGTTCTTTGTTACATCAGTCGTCGCCGCGGCTCGGGCACCGGCGAACTGTCCGACGAGCTGATCGTCAATCCACAAACTAAATCCGTCATCGCTGTTCACACCGAAGTACCGCGTTCCCGGCGAGGGTGCCAGAATGTATCCAGTGAACCGCACTGCGAAGTTTTCGCCGTCCACATCGAACGGCGGCGCAAAGTCCAGTTCGTTTTCATTAATACCGAATTCCCCCAATCCAGATGGATTCGAGAGGTTGAGCCACCGATGAACAGCGTGTGTGGCATCGCCAACACCACCCGTCGGGTCGTCCAGCAGCAGTGTCGCCGCGTCAATCTGGTCAAATGCCTGATTGCTCTGAACATAAAGAGCATCAAAACCGATTTCTTGCGAGGCGCGGGTCAAGGTAACCGACGTCGATCCTGGCTCAAAGCCGCTTCCGTGGATAGTTAATTGTGCTGCGCTGTCGTTGTACGCCGTATCCGGCGTCACCGAGGTGATCGCACAAGAAGATACGTAAGTCACCGTGATGGAGTCCGTCGCTCCAGGCACGGGATTGCCAATAATGTCAATCCCTTCAAAGTTAAGTACATTCGGACCTGGCACAATCCTGATATCTACTTCAAAAACTCGATCGCTCGATATTTCAGTCGCTATGGGTTTTCCGTTCATTGAAATCGCTGCCACATCCTGTGGTGCGGTACCCTTGATCGTTACAATCGAATCCGATGTACAGAAGTCCTCGCCATGGTTGGTTGTGATCTCGAAGGCCAACCGCAGAGCATTAACCTGCGTCATGATGTAAGACCGCCGGCTGCGTACAAATTGTTTGATCCCGTCTCGTCGGCCATCTCCAAGCCCTTCGGCTATCAGTACATCTGCAGAGTCGTCAAGGAACTGATCGAATTCGGTTGGTGGATTGCCAGTCCCATAAGACGTTTTCCATGGGCCGTTTACCAAATCCGCAAACGCCTGTAGGTACATTTGACGGTATTTAGGATAGTTCAGAAACTGGTAGACCTCCGGGAATTGCCCACTGTTCATAGCGAAAAGATTGGTGCTATATCCATCGCCCGAACCGAGTGTAAAATCGATGTCCCATGGAAGCAGGTACCACTTGTCCTCGTTCGGGGCGTAATAGAAATAGTTATTTTTGCCTCGATCGTATCCATAGCTGTCCCAGTCGCCAACGGCATGTCTAATCGCCAGGATCCGTGCGAAATGTTCAGGGTCAATAACCGACTCGATAATCTCCTCATAATCAGGGTCGCCCGACGACGTGTTCAGCGCAACGGCAAGATCGAAGAGATGATCCCAGTTGTCGTCCTCGCGGTGTGAGCGCTTCTCAAATCCCCAGCGATAAGTCTCCTTCAGCAGGGGGTGTCTGGAGTCGTGTTTGAGCCCTTCATCCAGGTTGGTGTAGCCCGCACCATCTGAGGAGTACTCGAAGTAGTCATCAATCTTATGAATGTATCCATTGGCATCGTCAGGAAACCACTTTTCAATATAGCTGCCATCAACCTTCTGGACTTCCTCATAGTTACCCTCAATTCTGCCGTTGACAATCCGCCAAATAAATTCCTGCATCGAATATTGCAAGCCCATTTTTCTATAGAACCAGTAGGATGCGCGTTCCTGAAGTGGTCCTCGATTGCCTCCTTCGGTGCTGTCGAGATTGATCTCCTCGCGGTCGCGGAATTTCTGGTCCGGATTAAAATCGATCCTATACGCGTATCGGTTACGTGGATCACGGCCTTCGCCGCTCCTAATAAATGGACTGCCACGATAGCGGGTACCACAATTGTAGAAGACCTCAGTGTCATTATAGACGAACGTGCAATCCAACAGTTCATTCGAGAGATTGGGACGAGATCTAAATGTGTTAATTACATCATTAGAAAGCCAGATGCGGTAAGTGGCAATTTCGCTGTTTATAAGACTGTCACCAACATAAACAAGGCATGTTCTATCCGGCACATCGGCTGTAGGTTCTAACTTGGTTGGGAAACGCGTCGACGCCGAGCCGTCGGATGCCTCGATGTAAAATGCCCGCATTGTTCCCCCCGATGCGCCCGGTATTGTAGCCGTGTAGATACCATCACCTGCGATAAGGTCATCTCCCGAGGCGTTGTCCAGCATAGCTGTACTGCTAAATCCTGTGCTACCCTCAGATCGATAGTAGAGCGTTACTGACCCGACGTTATCATTGTCGATCACATGTGCAGTGACTACTATCGGCTCACCACTTGCTGGCAGAACCGGTGCATGCTGCACTTCGAGGATGTCAGGTCCACGGTTTGAAACAAATGCAGTGTTTCGATAACCAGGTGTACCGATGTCCAGAGGCATAGTAAGTTCAAACGCGTGCGCCGGTCGTGGGGGTTGTACAGGCGCTCGTTCCCGCGTCGTCCGCAAGAGCAGGTATCGACTTCCACGCAGCCATCGAGCCCAGCCCCGGAATGTCACTGTGCCCGCATTAATACTGCTAATCGATCGATTGATGCGATTGGCTCCGGGGTCACCGTGGCCGGTTGCAATCACGTGCAATGACCTGGACCCGGAATGGCTATCATCCGTAGTCACGAAAGATCGAACATGATTGCCGAGAATTCGCCAGCCTGATTCGCCGTTCTCGAAGCCGTTATTGCTCAGGCGATTCGAACCGTTGATGATTAGTTCGAGATCGTCCAGGAGTATCTCTCCTTGGTTCAGCAGTATAATATCGAAGATTCTGACTTGATCGTGTGTGTAATCGGGATCACTGCCGCTGATAGTGAACGCGAATTGCTCCCACGTAGTCTTGCTGCTCTCGTCACTATCGGCCCAGGCATAGGGCGTATCGTTATTGCTGCGCGGGTCGCGCAGCTCAAGGCTGGTGCCCTTGCCGTCGGCCCATATCGGCCATCGCCCACCGTCGTAATAAGTCACCTCATCCGCCGTGACCATATAGGTTTCGTATCTGCCGGTTTGTGGATCCCTTTGCCTGAGAGGCAAGGACAACCGTATGCGCTCGCTATGATCATTCAGACCACCTGAGTACGGCCCAACCAGATTCGACCCCACAACCAGATTACCATATATACCACTAAGTAATTCCGGGTCATTGGCTACTACCAGATACGAACCCGGCCGTATCTGTACGTCATCGTCGAACTCATACTCGATGCCATCGGTAAATGCCCATCCACTGAGCGAGACTGTACGGCTGCTCCGGTTATATAACTCAACATACTCATAGCGCTCGTCGCGTGTACCGTGGTGGTACATAATCTCGTTGATTATAATGTCACCCACTACCGGCTGAGCATTTGGTCTTTCAAAGGTAGCTGCATCCAGAAATCCAAAGTACTTTGAACCATCCGGAAATCGGCCGAAGGTCACGTCCGGCTCCATAGTCTCGTAACGTACCGCATCTAATACACGGATCAGCTCCGGTTCCGGATCGTTCGTCGCTGCTGTGACATAGACCGTCTCGCCGGCAAAATCCAATGCGAAAGGCGTCCCGCTGGGTGGTGAGCCTTCTCTCACAGCCCAAAACTCGCCTGGTTGCAACACGGTCCCATCCGGTATCTTATATTGCAGCAGGTCATCGCGGTCATCGCTTAAATATACATTGCTCAAATCAACTGCGACCGAGCCTGGATTGTAAAGCTCGATCCAATCGGTTCCCGGCGGCGCATCACTGTTAGCCAGCAGTTCGTTAATTACCACGCATGCACGCGTGTCATAGCCTCCTTCAGCCTGTTCAACAACCGCTTGAAGTATCGGGCATGCGATACAGTCCGAACTACCGGAGAGCGAAGCATTATGAACCTGAATAGCCAGGACGTTTGTGCCGACAATCAGCAGGTCCATTTGGCTGGTTAGGTCTATGCTGGCAACCGGTGGGTCTGTAGCCTGGCCACCACTTTGGTTGTACGCTGGTGGATTTCCAGAGATTTCTCCAGAGTCTGCTACTCGCGTGCCATTCAAATACAACACAAAACCATCGTCATAGTGAACCCCTGCACGCAATTGGGTGAAAGAGTTGATTTGCTCTTGTGTTAGCGTAAAACGTAGCCGCGCATAGATAGACATATAGTTGCCGTTCATGTCGTTAAGCTCGGTACGGATGAACTGTAGTTCGGCGGCGTCATTGCTGTATCCGTATCCACTGGGACCCTCGGACCATGAGGTGGTATTGGGATTATCGTTGAACTGTGGTTGTGTCCAGGCAATGGTAGCTTGCTGGTTCTGATTTGGTGACGGCTCTCTGGTTCCCTTGAAATACCACCCGGCATGGCCCACATCCACAAGTGTCACCAGCGTCGGGTCTTCAGGCTCAACCTGAACCTCATCCGGCTGGCCCGGTGTTCCGCCGATATACATGCTCGCCGACCATGTCGAGGCCTCCTCCGGATCTCCGCCCAGCTTGGAGAGAATCAGTGAGTGTCCTGAGCCGTCGGGTGAGACTGGCCACGGCATGTCATCGTCGTATCGGAATGAAATGACGATTTCACCCTTGTCGTTGGACAGCTTGATACGCTCACCACCGTTGTCGAGCCGACCTGTAAAAGGACCGTACACGCCGTTGATACCGTACGCCGCTTCCAGAGCAGCCGGATCTCGCGCCAATACAAGATAATCTTTAGGCCCGATAACTGCGCCGGACTCGAAGGTGTAGTCAATACCATTCGTGAATGCGTACCCGCTAAGGTCTTCAAAGACAGCTCGGTTGTTGTACAACTCAATAAATTCTAAAGTCTCATCCTCATCAGCAGGATGGTACATCACCTCACTTATGACAAGCGCAATACAAGGTCGTGTAGCCCATAATATGACCATGCAGGTTATCATTAACAGTCCCCATTGGTGTCGCCGTTGCCTCTTCATTAATGTCAGCTCCTTTCCACAATGATGTTAGTCAATTTTTCCAAAAAATTTCGATATGCTATTTTACCAAATTTACCATGATATTTCTGCCGTTTTTCCCCCTTTTGGGCATTTTCGCAGCTTGGGACATTGTATACATCGACTCTTTCGTCAGCCATTTTGAGAATGAGATGCCTAAAATAGACTCGTTTTGACGTATTGTTGGCTTAAAATCAGGAGATTATGAAAAATGTCATGATCCCTGAAAACTGTATCATTACTGATTAATCCGCATTTCTCACCACCACAAATCCAGAAGTCTCATAATCGAGCTTAATGCGTGCTTTGAACATAGACTGTTATTGTATCAGATCAAAATACCGTGAGAAATGCGGATTAAAAGCGATGGCATACATCATACACTGCCAGGAGCAGAGGTATTATGCAAGGCTTTTCCTGTAATCCGGCGACTCCTAGGTGCGTGTCGAGTTTGTAGGTAGTTTTTTTGGGCCTTTAGCATCAATTTATCCATAGAAGCGTACCCATCCCCAAGACTTCGGCGAGGGCTTCGACCAAGCTCAGCCGAATATCCTCAGTCGAGCCGCTACGCTTGAGGCTGCCACACGTCATTTTGCCTGTCCATACTACATAGGCAATTGCTAATCATACCAATCCAATTAAATAACTGCGCTTTTTGACAGACTACCTATCATTGTGTCATGCCCGCGAAAATAGGTATCCAGTGCATATGAACCTATGGATTCCCGCTCCCTTAGGGATAAATTTCGCGGGAATGACAGGACGCAAGAATTAATTCCAATTGCTAATCACTTGTAGCTGAGCCCTTTCGCTTTGCTCAGGAGCTACAGCAACAGTTGTCATGCTGAACGAAGTGAAGCATCTGGCTTGCGAATAAGATTACCCTTACAATAGTGAATGTGAATGAGTTCTACGTGTACATCATGACCAATAAATCCGTCGGATGGCAGCCTCCACTAAGGGGGGATGGTTTATTTCAAAATGAGCCTTTTTATACGCCTCAGGCGTATTTACCTACAAAGGTGACATGCACCCGCGACTCCTGATTGGCAGCCAAGGCATCTACCTTGAGCAATTTTTAACCGTGCCTATCGAAAGATGGATGAGATAGAGGTGGTATATTATACGTATCATAGAAAATTCTTGCGCTGTTTGGAGGGTCGTATATCCTTGTGCAACCATCCCCAAAGCCTTCGGCTTTGAGGCTGCCACACCGTATTAACAATATAGCCGTTTCCAAAGGCTTCTCGCTAAAGCGCAACCACTTTTTCGGATCCGTATTATATTTTCTTTGAAAATTCATTGAGCAGATTAGCTATACTTTGAAGAGTTTCCTTTTTTGGTATTGGCAATTTAAGATGACGCTGGCCGGTAGCTTTATCTGTTTCAATTTTTATTCCGGAAAGCGCCTCTGAACCCGGCTGCTGTGATTCATCCTTTGTAGTACTACGGAGAATGGATTCGTCTCTCTGTCCAAGCAACATCTGACTAAGTTTATCAACGAATGATAAACCTGCTGAGACAAGGTCGTTCCAGGCCTGTTGTTGTTCTGTTTGCGGCACTTGC
>Ga0315545_1002835_pt1 | contig 15285 bp, 13 predicted proteins | sample SalMarSW160210MG_FD_203096 | JGI IMG/M metagenome (GOLD analysis project Ga0315545, IMG submission 203096) | Salt marsh sediment microbial communities from the Plum Island Ecosystem LTER, Massachusetts, United States - Salt Marsh Sediment SW1602-10 ... | reverse complement strand
TCCTTTTCATTGATCACCTCGTGCTTCTCGTAGCCGTAAAGGCGGCCGGCCTCTTTGTTCCAGAAGATCAGACGCAGGTCCCTGTCAAAGCCGAAGATGGCGTTCGGCGAATTGTCCAGGATCCCCCGGAAGGTCTCTTCGGAGCGCGCAAGTTGCGCCTCGGTCTCGCGCAGGTGCGTGACGGCCTCATCGAGCCCCCTCTTTTGGGCCTCGAGCTCCGTGTTCTTGACGGCAAAGACGAGCAAAAAAGCGCACCCGACGATAAAAAGGACCAAAAAGGCCATCACACCGAAGAGCGCGAAGAGACGCACCCGGCGGATCTCGACGAAGATCTTGCGGGCATCCAGGTCCACGCCCAAAAGATACAACGTCGCACCCTCAGGCCGGTCCAGGGGCAAGAACACGGTAAACGACGTCTTGTCCCAACGGTCCCGATAGGGCCCGACGAACGTGGGGTGCCGGCCGTGAAAGGCATCGAGGATGTACCTCAGGGGGACGCTTTCGCCGAAGGACGGAAAGACGACGGAAGGATAGACCTGCGCCTGGCTGCCCACCAGGAAGACCGGCCTTTCGTCTTCGAGCCGGACCAGGTAGAGCGCTTTGGCAAAAGAGTCCTGCTGGGTCAGGTCCACCATGCGGTGGTGGGCGTGGCGCAGGGCGGGATACGCGGACCGCTGCGTCAGGCTGAGGATATCAATATCGGATGAGCCGAGCAAGGCCTGCGCATAGAGGCGGGCATCCCTCAAGACCAGTCGCTTCACGTTGTCTTGCTCGTGGATGGTCACGGCCTTGACGAGGTGCCAACCGAAGACGATAAAGACGACATAGAGGAGGCCGAAAGAAAGCGGCAGCCCGACCGTGGAGCGCCGTCGCAACCCGAGAAACGAACGGTAGAAAAAAAGGGAACGCGTCGTTTGCCAGATAAAGATGCCGGCCAGCAACGTCGCGCACGCTGCCCGGAATACGGAAACCGGCAGGCCGACGAGCTCAAAGAACCGGCGCTCGCTCAAAAACACAGGGAGGCCCGACAGCGCCCCGGGGACGACGACGCCGGCACAAAAACCATAGAGCAAAAAGGTCCCGGCGAGCAGGCGCGAGAACCGCGCCGAAAAGACCGAAGCCTCAAAGACGGGGACCCGAGGGGCAGCCCCCCGCCAAAAGGCAAAGGCGGCCAGAAGGGCGGCCGGCAGGGCAAAAAGGGTGCGGATGACGGCCTCGCAGCCGCCGTCACTCTTCAGGCACCAGGCGATCGTCGCCGCACACGCCACCAGCGGCGCCAGCACGAAGACGTTCACAGGCACGCGGGAACGGGACCTTGCGTGCAGGACGCCGAACTCGAAAAGAGCGATGAACCCAAGGACGAGCAGGACGTTACGCTCCGCCTGCCAGAGCTCGGGTCGCATCAGCTCGTAGGCGACGATCCCCATCAGCTCGTACAGGCTTAAGGCAAAGGAAAAACACGCCAGCAAGATCCCGTCGCGGCTCCTGGGCGCGACGCTGCGCTGATGCAGGTGCAACAGGATGCTCGCAACACCCAGGAGAAAAAATGACGCGCTGTAGAAGAGCGCGCCATAGTCCGGATTGGTGATGAAAAAAAAGGGAATCATCGCAAAAAAAGCGGCCTCATCGGGCCGCTGTCTCTATAAGGGCGCTGAAAAAAAGGACCAACCGGAATACCATCGACTGCTCCTAAAGATGCTCTCCCCTGCTTAAAATCAAGCGAGCGATGGGAATCGAACCCACATAACCAGCTTGGAAGGCTAGTGTTCTACCACTGAACTACGCTCGCAAAAAGCCGACTCCACCTGATGTTGTCCCGTTCCCGGCCGAACGTCTTCGGGGAGCCGGGACGGGATCCATTCGCAGACGGCCTTCGGCCTATGGCTTACGTCAGCTACGCCGCCGTAAGCCATCTGCTCATGGAAATCACGCTCGCATATATTTAAGACAAGAGCGCCAGGACGAGGGCGTCAAGCTTCATCAGGCTGCAGGGCTTGGCCAGGTAGTCGACGGCGCCCTGCGCAAACGCCTCGCGCACGACATCCTCATCCTGGATGGCCGACAGCATGATGACCTTGATCGAGGGATCGATCTCCAGGATCTTGCGCAGCACCATCACCCCGTCCATGCCGGGCATGCGGATGTCGCAGAAGACCACCTGGGGCCGGCGCGTCTTGATCTGGAGCAACCCCTCTTCGCCGCTCGCGGCGGCAGCCACGCTGTAACCCCGGGAGGTCAGGAAGTTGCTGATCAGGCTGCGGATATCCGGCTCGTCGTCTATCACCAGGATGTGGCCCACGCGGACCTGGCCCGTAAACTCCCGGTGCCGGTCCTTGAGGATCCCCAGGATCTCTTTCATCATGTGGTGGGTCGAAAAATCTTTTCTGACGACGGCCAGGGCCCCCGCCTGGATGGCCCGGCCCTTGATGTCCGGAGGCAACTCGTCCTGGGCCAGGAGGATGAAATGGACCTCACTGTCAAAATTCCGGATGCGGGTCATCGTCTCGAAGCAATCGAAGTGCTGGATCCGGACATCGATGACGGCGAGGACCGGCCGCTCCCGCTCAACGCGGATGAGCGCCTCCTTGCCGTTGGACACACAACTCACCCGATACCCCATCGACGACAAGACTTCGTAAAAGGTGTCGCGGGACGTGACGTCGCCGTCAACGATAAGGACATTCTCAAACATAGGCCCTGACCTTTCGGCTGCGACTCCGGGACATTCTGTGGACAGGAGAGGATTTGAACCTCTGAAGCAAGTATGCAGCAGATTTACAGTCTGCCCCCTTTGGCCGCTTGGGTACCTGTCCGAAAACGACTCTCAAATAAGCCGAAGAAGGGAATCGAACCCCCGACCCGCTGTTTACAAAACAGCTGCTCTACCGACTGAGCTACTTCGGCATGAAATCCTTGAAAGAACCCCTTTATGAACCGCTTTATCGCGCCCCGGCCTTACGCAGGGCTGCGGGCAGATACAGCAAGATGTCCGACGCGACAACGTCCATCTCGGTCAAGTCCCGGGCCGCCAGGTCGCCGGCCACGCCGTGCAGATAGGCGCCGCAGCGCGCCGCCTCACTTCCGGTCGCGCCCTGGGCCAGGAGGCCCGCGCAGATGCCGGTCAAGACGTCTCCGCTGCCCGCCGTCGCCATCCCGGGATTGCCGCTCGGGTTCACGGTGACCCGGCCCTCGGCTGAGGCCACGACCGTCTGAAAACCCTTTAAGATCAGGTGAACATTGTAATGAAGCGCGAAATCTTTTGCAACTTTTTTTCTGGCCTTCTGGATCGCCGCGACGGGCTGCCGCGTCAGACGCGCCAATTCACCGGGGTGCGGGGTGAGGATGACCGCCGCCCGCTTCTTCCTGAGGCCCTTCAAGACATCCCTTTTCGCAGCGAGGGCGTTCAGGCCGTCGGCATCGATGACCATCGGTTTATCGATGCGGCTGACAAGCCGGCGGATGAGCCGCTGTGTCTGCGGGGCGCGCGACAGGCCCGGCCCGATCGCAAGACACGACGCCTGCCGGGCCGCGGCAAGGAGCCGCGGCAACGCCTTGGCGGCCAACGCGCCCCCGGCGGTCTGGGGCAAGGGAAGGAAAATCGCCTCCGTCAACCTGGAGGCGACGATCGGATAGATGCCTTCGGGGACCGCCAGCGTCACAAGGCCGGCGCCGCAACGCAGGGCCGCCTCCGCGCACAGGCACGCCGCGCCGACGTAAGACCGCGAACCGGCAACGACCAGGACGTGTCCGAACGATCCTTTATGCGAGGCAAGACGCCTCTTAGATAATCGCGCAGGCAACCGCATAGCTTTCTGTATGGGACAAGGATAACGAAATGAACGAGCGCTTGTTGCGGATGCGGCACAAGGGCTTTCCGAACCTATCGTTGTATATCTCGATGTCCTTGAACGCGATGTCCGGCTTCGTGCCCAGGGCCTTGAAGATCGCCTCCTTCGCCGCAAAGCGCGCCGCCAAATGCTGCATCGGATGGCGCTTGCTGCGGGCATAGGCGAGCTCTCTATCAGTGTAGATCCTCTTTAAGAAGACGTCCCCCCATCGCTTGACGGCCTTCTCCAGTTTATGGATCTCCACGATGTCGATGCCGCTTCCTTTTACCATCGCTTTACCATCGCTGCCTTCCCAAGGCCCCGCTCAGACGAGGGCTCGCATCTGCCGGACCGCCTTTTCAAGGCCCACGAAGAGCGCCCGGCAGATGATGGCGTAGCCGATATTGAGCTCGTGCACCCCCTGCATCCCGGCGATCGGACGCACGTTCTCATAGTCCAGGCCGTGGCCGGCGTTGACGACCAGGCCCAGCCGACGGCCCAGGTCGCAGGCCCGGCGGATCTTCTTCAGATCTTGCCGGCGGCGTCCGGGCGTCGTAGCCAACGCATAGGCGCCGGTGTGCAGCTCGACGGCCGTCGCGCCCACGCGGCGGCTCGCGCGCACCTGTCTCACCGAGGGCTCGATAAAAAGGCTCACGTCGATGCCGGCCCGCCGGAGTCTCTTGACGGCGCGCGCCACGCGGCCCTCGTAACGGACGACGTCAAGCCCCCCCTCCGTCGTCAACTCCTGGCGCTTCTCCGGCACGAGCGTCGCCTGGTCCGGCCTCACCTCCAGGGCGACGGCGACGATCGACGGCGCCAGGGACATCTCAAGATTAAGACGCCGGCCCAGACACTTGCGCAGCGCCCAGACATCGGCGTCCTGGATGTGCCGCCGGTCCTCCCGCAGGTGCACGACGACGGAGTCCGCGCCCGCCCGCTCGCAGCATCGGGCCGCCGTCCTCACGTCGGGGATGCGGCCGCGGCGCTGTTGGCGCAGCGTCGCCACGTGATCGATATTGACGCCCAACAACGGCATGGCCCCTCCGCCTTACCGGAACTCGCCGTTCACGTAAAAGTAAACGACGACCGCCAAGATGAGCGCAATGACCTTACACCACAGATAATGCGTGAACCACCTTTTGAGACCGAAAAAGATGTCCTGGAGCCGCATCGCTTCTCTCTCCTGTTATGGGACGGGAGGGCCTTTTATCGGTTTGGGGATGACGAGCAGCGCCCGGAGGCTCTGCATCAGCTCTTCGCGCGTCAATCCCTGCGTCAGGCGGCCGCCCACCGCAAGCGACATGATCCCCGTCTCCTCCGAGACGATGGCCACCAGCGCGTCCGTCTCTTCGCTCAGGCCCAGGGCCGCGCGGTGACGCGTGCCCAGCGCGTGGCTGAGGTAGGGGTTCTGCGCCAACGGGAACAGGCAGCTGGCCGCCGCCACCGTGTCGCCCTGGATCACCACCCCGCCGTCGTGCAGGGGGGCGCCCGGTATGAAGACCGTCTCCAGGAGCTCCGGGCTCACGCGGGCGTTCATCGCCACGCCGCTGTTGATATAGCTCTTTAACGGGTCTTCACGCTCGATCGCGATCAGGCAGCCGATCTTGCGCTGAGAGCAAAAGGTCATCGACGCGGAGAGCTGACGGATCAACTCGTCGATCTCTTCCTCTTTGAGGCCGTGGCCGAAGAGGTGCTGCGTGCCCAGGCGCGCCAGCCCGAAGCGCAGCTCCGGCTGGAAGATGATGATGATGCCGATGACGGAGATGGCGAACAGCTTCGTCAGGATCCAATCCAGGGTATTGAGCCCGAGCTTCTGCGCCAGGAAGAAAGCGAGGATAAGGATAAAGATGCCTTTCCAGACCTGCCCGGCGCGCGTCCCTTCGAAAAAGATCATGATGCGGTAAAAGACAAACCAGAGGATGCCGATCTCGATCAGAGGCTTTAAGACCGTCCAGTAGAGCGCCATAAAGTCCCGCATGAATTCCCTCATGTCCCCCGCCTCACTTTGTCAATTTCCCCGCTTCACTTTGTCGATCTTCCCGCCTCACTTCGTCAAGGCCTCGGTCATCTTCACGACCTGCTTCATCTCCCGGACATCGTGGACGCGCATGATGTGCGCACTCCGGCCGACGGCGAGCGCCGTCGCAGCGGCCGTGCCCCAGATGCGCTCCTGCGCGGGCCGGCACAGGACCTTGCCGATAAAAGACTTGCGCGAAAGCCCAACGAGGACCGGCCGGCCCAGGACGCCGAGCTCGGCCAATCGCTTTAAGATCTCGATATTGTGCTCAAGGGTCTTGCCGAAGCCGATACCGGGGTCCACGATGATGCGGCGGGCCGCGATGCCGGCCTCCAGGGCCCTGTCCATCGCCCCGGCGAGAAAACCCGTCACCTCTGCCATCACGTCGTCGTAGCGCGGCGCCTTCTGCATCGTGCGGGGCGTGCCCTTCATGTGCATCAGGACCACGGCCGCCCGGGAGCGCGCCAGGACCCGGACCATCTTCTTGTCGTGGCGCAGGGCCGAGATGTCGTTGATGATCCGGGCACCGTTGTCCAGGGCCGCTTGCGCCACCTCGCTCCTCGTCGTATCGACGGACACGGGGACGCGGATACGCCGGCACAACGCCTTTAAAAGCGGGACCACGCGTGCGCGCTCCTCCTTCAGGGAAACCGGCCGCGCGCCGGGTCTCGAGGACGCCCCCCCGACGTCGATGATGTCCGCGCCGTCGCGCACCATCTCTTCGACGATACCGACGACCTCCGGCACGCTGCGCCCTGCCACGCCGTCGCCGCTGAAAGAATCCGGCGTGGCGTTGACGATGCCCATCAGCCACGTCCGGCGGCCCAGCTTGACGGTCTGCCCCCCAAGCTCCAGCGTCGTCAGGTGCCGGCCCGTGCCGAGCACCGTGTCACGGATAGAGGTACCAAGCTCCGCCAGGCCGAAAGGCTGTTTCTTGAGCTTGTGCACCAGTGCCAAAAATTGAGAAAGATTTCCAAAGAGCAGACAATCGGTGGCCCGGGACCCGCCCGTCAGCGCCCCGCGGCTGACCGCCGCATCCGCGCCCAGCGACAACATCTCCTGCTTGAGGATGTTCGCGCAGAAACTGGGCAGCCGCGCCACCTTGAGAAAGTGCACGAATCCCTTGGCCCGCATCCGCGCCATGCCGCCCCAGTCCACCCCGATGCGGCCAAACTCACGCATCAGGTCATCCGGTGTCTCAAGGGCCAGCAGGCGCACGCGTTGTGTCATCGCTTAAAAACCGTCAGGAGAAGCCCAGCAGCTTCTTGACCTCTTGCCCGTCCATGACTTCTTTCTCGCGCAAGGTCGAGGCCAGGAGCGTGAGCTTGTCCCTGTTCTTCTCCAAGAGGTCCCGCGCGCGCTGATAACAGCTGTCGACGATCGCCTTCACCTCGGCGTCGATCAGCTCGGCCGTCTGATCGCTGTAGTTACGGTCCTCCGCCAGATTTTTTCCCAAAAAGACCAGCCCCTGCCGGTGGCCCAGCGTCAGGTAACCGACCTTCTCGGACATGCCGAACTCACAGACCATGCGCCGGGCCAGCTCCGTCGCCATCTCCATGTCGTTCTCCGAGCCCGTGGTCACGTCGTTGAAATTGATGGTCTCCGATGCCCGGCCCGAGAGCAACACGGTGATCCGCGCCAACAGCTCGCTCTTCAACATGATGTAACGGTCCTGCAAGGGCATCTGCAGCGTGTATCCCAGCGCACCCACGCCGCGCGGGATGATCGATACTTTATGCAACGGGTCCACCTCCGGGATCAGGATGGACAAGAGCGCATGTCCGGCCTCGTGGTAGGCCACGATGTCTTTTTCCTTGTCGCTGATGACCCGGCTCTTGCGTTCGGGGCCGGCGATCACGCGCTCGATCGCCTCTTGCATCTCCTGCAGGGTCACGGACTCTTTATTGCGGCGCGCCGCCAACAAGGCCGCCTCGTTACACAGGTTTGCCAGGTCCGCGCCGGAAAATCCCGGCGTCTGACGCGCGATGTCAACCAGCTGGACGTCTTCGGCGAGCTTGATCTTTACGGAGTGGACCTTGAGGATCGCCTCGCGGCCCCTGATGTCCGGCCGGTCGATCACGACGTGACGGTCAAAACGGCCGGGGCGCAGGAGCGCCGGGTCCAAGGTGTCCGGACGGTTGGTCGCCGCTAAAAGGATGACGCCCTGGTGCGGATCGAAGCCGTCCATCTCGACCAGGAGCTGGTTGAGCGTCTGCTCGCGCTCGTCGTGGCCGCCGCCGATCCCGGAGAACCGCAGCCGGCCCACGGCGTCGATCTCGTCGATGAAGATGATGGCGCCTCGGCCGAAGGTCTTGGAAGCCTTGCGCGACTGCTCGAAGAGGTCCCGGACACGCGAGGCCCCCACGCCGACGAACATCTCGACGAAGTCGGACCCGCTGATGTTGAAGAAGGGCACGTCCGCCTCCCCGGCAAGCGCCCGCGCGATCAGTGTCTTGCCGCACCCCGGCGGCCCCACGAGGAGAACACCCTTGGGGATCTTGCCGCCCAGGCGCTGGAAGCGCTTGGGGTCCTTCAGGAATTCGATGACCTCCTGGAGCTCCTCCTTGGCCTCATCTACTCCCGCCACGTCCGCAAAGGTCACCTTCTCCTTTGCGTCCCCGCTGTCGATCCGCGAGCGGATCTTGCCGAACGACCAGATGCGGTTTCCCGTCTCCGCCGAACGCGAGCTGAAATACCAGAGAAGACCTATCAAAAGAAGGAAGGGCGCAAAATTCATCAACAGCGTCGTCCAGAAGGTCCGGGCAGGACGCACGTTGAAGTCCTGGGCATTGGTGCGTAACAGCGTGAGCAGGGCCTTGTCGTCCGACGGGATGTGGACGAGAAAACGTGTGCCGTTGACGAACTCGCCCTGAAGGACGTCCTCGATCATCGTCACCGTCTTGATGCGATCCGGCGACGTGCTCAAGACGCGAAAGAACTCATTATAGGAAAGCTCCTTGCGGGCGTTCGCCGAATTCTGGAAGACCGACATCAGGTAAAAGGCCCCCAGGATAAAAAGCACCCACAAAACGATGGCGTAAGTATTTTTCCCGGGCCCCTTGGTGGTCGGGGCACCTGCGGGTTTCAGATTTCTCTTTTTCATAACTATATTATTATAAAGGGAGTTGTGGTCGAAGGCAAGAGGCTTTTATCGCTTTCTGACAAAAAAGACAAGCCCCTTCGCCTCCTTGCGGACACGCAGGTCCCGGGGCAGGTGGACCTCGGAACCGGAAGGTCTCCGGTACAGCAGGTCCTCTACCTCCTGCCAGTGCTTCCAGGTCAGGCGCCGCAGAGGACCGCCGAGGTCCCGGAGGACCAGGCGCAGGGCGGTCCGGCGCAGCCCGTCATCTGCCTTGAGGAGCGGCCCCAGGGCCACCGAGACCGAGCGCCCCTTCTTCCTCGCGGCGCGGCGCAGGAGCGCGCGCGCGCACCGCTCGAGGTGGACATAATCCGCTCCGATGGTCGCCGCCAGCGCCGTCAAGGCGTCCCGCACGGACGGATTAAAGGACCTTTCCAGGTAAGGCAGCAAGTCGTGGCGGACCTTATTGCGCAGATACCGCGTATCCCGGTTTGTCGGGTCCGTGCGCCAGGCCTGGCCGCGGCTTTCAAGAAAATCCAGGACATCGCAACGGTCCACCTCGATCAGGGGCCGGACCACGGTATAGCCTTCCCGGGGCAGGACGGGGAGGATACCGGAGAGCCCGTAGAGACCGGTGCCGCGCACGATCCGCATCAGGACGGTCTCCGCCTGGTCGTCCCGCGTATGGCCCAGGGCCACCTTGTGACTCCCTGTTCGGCGGCAGGCCTCGGCAAAAAAGGCGTAGCGCTTGCGCCGCAGCGCCTCCTCGGCCCGCGCCCCTTTCAGGGGAAACGTCTCTTTCAAGGTCCTTGCGTAGAACGGGATCCCTTTCCCGCGACATAGATCCCGGACAAAGAGCCTGTCCTTCGACGAAGAGACGCGGATATTGTGGTCGAGGTGCGCGACGCTCAGGTCGCAACACAGTTGCGCGTTCATCTCCTGGAGAGCACACAGGAGCGCGACCGAATCCGGACCTCCCGATACGCCGACGACGACACGATCTCCTTTTTCGAGCATGCCAAGGCGGGCGACCGTTGAGGCGACGCGGTGCACGAAAGAACGCGCAGGACGCTTGGGGGGGCTCATACGCAACCTGCCTGCTCAATATTCCCGGGACTTGTATCTGAACTGACGCACGACATTGGGGTGGGAGAAGAAATGGTTCATGCCCAGATAATAGGCCAGCACGAAGACGACGCCGATGACGAGGGCCGACGCCGGCACGGGCACGGACAACTCCTGGGCGAGATAGACGTTGAGATAGATGTTCACGACCGCGTTCACGAAATAAAAGCTCATGACGATACGCAGCAGCCGCCGGGCCCACTCGCGCAGGTGGAGCGTCCCCGTGCCGCAGACGATCCAGACCAGAAAGATAAGGATGTTAAAGACGGAGGAGACCCAGAAGAGCGGCAGCGCGAGCGTCGCGTCCGGCCATACCTGGGCGCCGAGCGAGGCGTCCTGACCCACCATGAGCAGGACGCTGACGATCTGAAGCACCGCGCTGAACGCGCCGAACGCGATCAGGACGACCGAAGCCGCCACCACGCCCTTTGACCGCAGGACAAGCTTATAGACCATACAGAAGGAACTCCTTGTGCCTTATAGAGTATCAGCAGATGGCAAAAAATGCCAGAAAAAATCTGCAGCAGGCACAAGAAAAATCTGCAGCAGGCACAAGAAAAATCTGCAGCAGGCATAAGAAAAATCTGCAGCCCCGCGACTTCCCGCCACCCTAAAATCAAAATGGCATAAAAAGACCAGGTCTTTCTATGCCACGGCCTACGTGCTTTTGCCGGCCCGGGTCTGTCTCTTTGCCCGGTGCGCCCTCAGGACCCTGCGCAGGGCGAAGGCCGTGAACCGCACCGCCTCGGCCTGCGTCATGCCTTCCTTCGTGTCAAAACGATAGCCCAGCCGCCGGCCGACGTTCTTGTCTTCCAGGTGGATCTTCTCGATCCCGAAACGCTGCGGCTCCCGGGTGATCAGCGTGCCGTCTTCCAGGCAGAACGGCTGCACCTTGATCACGTCAAAGAGCCGGATATGGCGCTCCAGGAAGTCCACGGTCGCGCCGGCCTCCTCGATCGTCTCCGTGGGAAAACCGAAGAAGACGCTGACGGCGACCAATATCCCCGCCTCCTTGATCGTGCGCAGGATACGCACCAGCTCTTCCTGATCCAGGTCCTGGTGGTACTTGTTCATCAGGCGCAGCACGCGCTGTGAGACCGACTCCAGCCCGAAGCTGACCAGGCGCAAGCCGGATCTTTTCAAGAGCTGGCAGAGGTCCGGGTCACCGAATTCCCGACCCAGGATGATCCCCGTGCTCCAGGTGACCGGCGCCTTTCGCTGCGTCAGGACCTGCGCCAGGCCCCGCATGAACGACGTCGGCAGGGCGTCGTCCATGAAATAGAAGTGGTTCGCCCCGTAGCGCTCGCCCATGCCGCGCATCACGGCCACGACCCGGTCCACGCCGGCCACGTAAAACTGTCTGTCCTTCAGGCAGAAGCTGCAGAAGGCGCACCTGGACCAGGGACACCCCCTCGAGGCCATGATGGGGAAGTACTCCTGATAGCTGTCCAGATCAAAACCGGAAAAGTCCGGCACGCGGTAATCATCGGGATGCATGAGAAATTTCTTTCCGGTGGCTTCAAAGGTGCCCCGGGGAGTGCGGACGTACAGATTGGGGATGTTCGCAACGTCGCCGGGATCCGGCGCCTCGAGGAGCATCCTGAAGGCCTCTTCGCCGTCATCGACGACCAGGTAATCGAAGAGGGCGGCCACCTCCTTGTGCGTCTTCAGGCAATCGATGTGCTTTGATATCTGCGCGCCGCCCGCGACGATGCGCACGGCCGGGAACATCTTCTTGAGCTCATCGGCGATCAGGAGGGCAAAGAAGAGCTGCTCCGGATAGATCACCGAAAGGCCGACCAGGTCCAGCCCGCGTCCCACGCCCTGAAGAAGCGCGCGCACCTTCTTCTTTTCCTCGATGAACCTGTCGGGCGGACGGGCCGAGAGGATCGCCTGCAGCGACCAGGGGATCGACTTCTTGCCTTCCATCTCCATGCGGTCCAACAAGACATAGACGTTCTCGTCGAGGAACCGGTACACACCGGAAGAGGTGCGGCCCTGCCTCCTCAGGTTCTTGGAGGCCTGCAAGAGGAGCGCATACAGCGACCAGTGGGGCTGTATCGTCTTCAAGTACGCGATGTTCATGTCAAAGACCGGCACCGCCGGGCGTCCCTGGGAACACAGGTAGGCATTCAGGTGGGGAATGCTTAAAGGAAGGACGTTCGACGTCAGGATCGGCGGCCAGATAAAAAGGGCTTTTTTCTCAGGCATGGAATGAGTGCGGCCGGCACCTGTCAGGACGACCCCTTAGCATCGACGACCTCTCAATATCCTTGAGAGGAAGCGCAGGGTATTTTCTCCATATCGCCGCCGGGCCCCTTCATCTGGAAAATATGATTCCCCGTGGCACCGCAGGTCTCGGGCACCGCGACGATGGTATACGCATCAGGGGTCAATTGAAGGGAATACGTGTAGCCGTCGATGGTCTGGCCGTCACAGGCCCGGGCGATGTAAGGCGGCTGGCCGTCCGTCAGCTCGCTCTCGACGACGGGATAGTCGCCGACGTTGCTTGCCGCGTACATCTCAAGGGCGGTCCTCACGATCGCGATCCGCGATTGCGCCGCGGCCTCATTCACATTGAGCTTGGCACGCACAAAATTCGGGATAGCGATGGCTGCCAACAGGGCGATGATAGGTATCATCACGATCGACAAGCCACCCAAGACGATGCCCGCGATGGCCAACCCCTCACCCTGGAGCACTTCTTTGTTCTTATTGATCTTGACGAGCGCAACGATGCCCATGATAAGCGCCGCGAGACCAAACAGGATACCCAGGAGCGGGAACCAAAACAGGCACCCCAGGACCAAGCTCGCGACCGCCAACCCCAGCGTCTTCTTCTGTCCCTGCGTCATCGCTTCCTCCTACCAAAAGGATACGGCTCTATTTACTCTATTCTACCTGTATTCAAAAAATAAGGCAATCCTTTCGGATTGCCCGTGCGATCATGACGGCGGTAGGAAGTTTTCGAAAATGATGCTAAAATAACCATGTGTTGCGACCTTAAGGCGCCCCCGGAGGATTCCCCCTCATGAAACCAGAAGACAGGGCCTACATCCTGAAGCATGCCGGCAGGCAATCGTTGACCGAGATGGCGCGGCATCTGGGCCTTAAAGAAAGGAGTGTGCGCAGATTCCTGGAGACGCGGGAAGAGACGAGGGCGTCTGGCGGACCACGGCCCCGCAGACCCCGCAAGGCCCTTTGGCTCTCGGTCGCTCTCATCGCAATGCTGGGTGCCGCGGTCTATGCCAACTCCATAGGGGGCGCCTTTATCTGGGACGACGTGCACCTGGTGAAGAATAATGCGTACATCAAGAACCCGGCGAACCTTGCCGGACTTTTTACAAAAAAAGATAACAGGAAAGAATACGCCTTTTATCGTCCTCTCCAGGAAACAAGCTACATGCTCGACTACGCCTTCTGGCGCGACAACGCCAAGGGTTACCATGCGACGAACATCATTTTGCACATCTTGACGGCGTTGGCCGTGTTCTGGCTCATAAACCTCCTCTTCGCCCGGATGTCCCTGGCCCTGATAACGGCCGGCCTCTTTGTCGTTCACCCCGTGCATACCGAGGCTGTCGCCTACATCTCCGGAAGGGCGGATATCATGGCCGCCCTCTTTATCCTTCTCGCCTTCATCCTCTATATCAAACAAACCGGCTCACCGGAGCTTGCCGTGCCCCCAGTGGAGAATGCGGGAGCGCCCGCAACGGGCCAGACCAGGAAAAATGCAATCCTGTGCGCGCGGCCGGACGCACAAAATCCGTGGCTGTTTACCGGCATGCTCATCAGCTATGCCGGCGCGCTATTGAGCAAAGAGAGCAGCCTGATCTTGCCGGTCCTGCTGGGATTCTATCATGCCGCCTTCAAGAAGGGCCGCGCCGGCGCGCCCCTCCTCGGGGTCTGGGTCACGACCGGCCTCTACCTGGTCATGCGCCTAACGGTGATGCGGTATTTCCTGACGCTCTCCCACGCCGACACCACGCTCTGGCAAAGGATACCGGGGGCTTTCGTGGCCCTCGCCCAATACCTGAGGATCCTGGGACTGCCTTTCGGCCTGCACATGGAATACGGCAACGGCGTCTTTGCGTGGTCGGACCCGTGGGCCCTGGCGGGAGCAGCCTTATTCGTGTTCCTGATCGTTTACGCTTTCAAGAAAAGACGAAGCGCGTCCCTCGTATTTTTCTGTGTCACCTGGTTCTTCATCACGCTCCTGCCCCAAGCCAACCTTTATCCCATCAACGCCTATATGAGCGAACACTGGCTCTACCTGCCTTCCATCGGATTCTTCGCTCTGTTGGCGGGAGCACTCGACCTCCTCTATCGACGCCGGGGCACACGGCTTGCCGTCGTGGCGGTGGGGGCGATGGTGCTCTTTTACGCCACCCTCAGCGTCCGGCAAAACGGCTACTGGAACGACCCCTTCACCTTCTATAAAAAAACGCTGGTCTACGCACCGGAGAGCCCACGTCTGCTCAACAACTTCGGTATCCTCACTTACGAAAAAGGAGACGCCGAAGAGGCGGTCGCGATCTTCAAAAAGACCATCGCGGCCGATCCGGCATACGCCGAGGCCTACAATAACCTCGGCAAGATCTACAAGGATGCCCGCCGGATGGACGAAGCCATGGACTTATTCAAAAAAGCCATCGAGATCGACCCCGCCTATGCCGAGGCCTACAACAACCTGGCCATCGCCTACTTTCTCACCGGCAACCAGGCACAGGCGATCCAGTTCTTCAAGAAAGCGGTCGCTCTCAGGCCGGACTTTGCCAATGCCTACTTCAACCTGGCCGTCGCTTATTTCAACGAAAAGGACTTCGACCTCGCCACGCAGAGCTATGCCAAAGCCGAGGCCCTGGGCCTCTCAAAGCCTGATTTCGCAAAAAAGCTGAGCGGCGGCCGGGTCCGATAAACAAAAAAGGGACAGCGCTTTTTTTGAAAAAGGCGCTGTCCCCTTTTTTCGAAGCCTTCTGTTCAGCGAAACCCCGCCTGGTTCCGGCGGGGTCCCCTGATCTAGCAGAAAATCTGGTGACGGCGGAAGGGGTCGAACCTTCGACATAGCGGGTATGAGCCGGTCGCTCCGCGCCTGCGGCGGCGTCGCTCCCCATGGGGAACCTAACGGTTCCCCTCTGGCGCTCGCTCCGCTCGCTGTCACCCCTCCCTCGAGGCGACAGCACCGCTTAAGGGGGAACGGTCTTCCCCCTTAAGAACCCCCATTGCGGCTCATACAG
>Ga0315545_1002834_pt1 | contig 15291 bp, 13 predicted proteins | sample SalMarSW160210MG_FD_203096 | JGI IMG/M metagenome (GOLD analysis project Ga0315545, IMG submission 203096) | Salt marsh sediment microbial communities from the Plum Island Ecosystem LTER, Massachusetts, United States - Salt Marsh Sediment SW1602-10 ... | reverse complement strand
CCCTACCGAGGAATACACACAGGTCGTCTCGAGCGATTCTTCCAGACTCAAAGGCGGCAAAATCGTCGCCAATCTTTGCGCCAGCATCGTCTTGCCTGCTCCGGGCGGGCCTATCATCATTATGTTATGTCCACCGGCTGCCGCAACCGTCACTGCCCGCTTGACGTTTTCCTGGCCCTTAACATCGGCAAAATCAACTTCGTAATTTGACGCCACGTTGAACAGCTCATCAACGTCAACCGTGGTTGTTTCCAACGGCAGCTGCCCCGAAAGAAAACCTGCCGTCTGGGCCAGCGAGCCGACAGCAAAAACATCAATATCGGCAACTACCGCAGCTTCTCTGGCGTTATCCAAAGGGACTATCATTCGGCTAAAGCCGTTTGACGCGGCGGTCATCGCCATATTCAATACCCCGTTGACCGACCTGACCCTGCCGTCCAGAGCTAATTCGCCCACGATAATGGTCTCATTAAGATCAGAGCTGACCGTGGCCCCCTGGCCAATGAGCATACCAAGGGCAATGGGCAAATCGAAGGCAGGGCCTGCCTTTTTCACATCGGCCGGCGCTAAGTTTATTAACGATTGGGTTTTGGGATGCTTATAGCCGCTGTTAACAATTGCGCTTTTGACCCTCTCGATACTTTCCTTCACCGCAGCATCCGGCAGCCCTACGATAACAGACTTCTCAAAACCGCCCCGCGCAACGTCAACCTCGACCTCGCAGATTATCCCTTCAATCCCTTCAAGTGTAACGCTATGCAGTCTGGCTAACATTTTGTTCCCCTATTTTACCGGTTTGGAAAACGCAATTTTAAGAGCTGTTCAGATACACTGCAAGCAATTTTAAACCAATTGTAATTAAAAACTGCGCTTTATATAAAGAGCAGCGAGCCATCCCCAAGCTGCGCTTGAGGCTGCCACTTTTTTGTGCTAAAAGCAAGGAGCGCGGTAATTAAATGCAATTGGTGTTAAACCTTTTCTGCAGGCAGACCTGTTGCCTATTTTCCCGGCATGGTTTCTCTGGTTTGCTAATGTTTGTTTTTGGGCTTGAGCCAAAAGTCGACGTGAAAATCTCCGGCTTTATTGCTGATATCGGCTAAACACTAAATGCCACAACTCACCGATTAACTACTCACCGTTGGCACTTCCAGACCGTGCTCATTCATCAGTTTTGAATCCGACATTATCCTTTTAGCCTCGCCGTCGGCAATAATATGACCCCTGTCGAGCAGGACGACCTTCTCGGCAAGTGCCGCCGCAAAATTCATATTACATGTCGCTATTATCAGCGTCTGAGACAGGCTCCCAAGCAGCTTGATAAGATTGTTACGGTTTCTCGGATCCAAACTACCGTCAGGCTCGTCGAGTGTAATTATCTTCGGTGCCATAGAAAGTATAGTTGCTATTGCAGCGGCTCGTTTTTGACCGGCTGAGAGATGGTGGGGAGCTTTGTCGGCCATTTCAGCCAGGCCCACAGTTCGCAGCGCATCGGCAACCCGTTTTTTCACCTGTTCGGTTTCCAGTCCCATATTCAGCGGGCCGAAGGCTACATCATCGAACAAAGTAGGCATAAATAACTGGTCGTCGGGATTCTCTAAGCAGGAGCCGAGGCAGGTGCGAATCTTTTTTAAGTTTTTCCTGTTGATTTCCAAACCATCAACAAGCACTTTACCTGCCCCTTTTACAAAGCCTGCCATTACAAGAAGCAATGTCGATTTACCCGCACCATTCGGACCTATCAGAACAACTTTTTGCCCGTGTTCGACACTCAGAGTTATGTTACTAAGGGCGGACGTACCATCGGGATATCCGTACGAAAAATTTTCTATCTCAATTGCCTTTGGCATAATTTTGTTTTCACGATTAAATCTATGACCTGTCATTCCTGCGAAACCTGTCCTGCGCAGGGTCGAAGGAGCAGGAATCCAGAAATGTCAACGATATATTGCGATTTTACATCGCTAAAAAACTCAATTCTAACAAAGCAAAGTTTTTATTGTAAAATTGGTCTTACAAAAATATACAGTCCCAAAATAAACGATGTAGCTATCGCGGCAAAGAGTAAATCAGTACGGCGAATTTGCAACTTTGAAATGCTGCGCCATCTTCCATCAAAACCCCGCCCCTGCATTGCAATGTTTATGTGCTCAGCCGTGTCGATACTGCGGATAAACAGAGAGCCGACCATAGAGGATGCGGTTCTCAGCTCCCTCTTAAACCCGAGACTCTTAAGCTTTCTCCCTGCCCTTGCTTGCAATATATGATGGGCCCTGTCGATAAGAACAAATATATAGCGGTATAAAAAACCAAGCTGTATAAACAGTAGTTTGGGCACTCCCAACTTTTGCAGGCCGGTAAGTAAATCGTTAAACCGGGTCGTGGACACCAGCCCTATCAGAGCCAACATTGTAACAACGAACTTTCCGAGAATAGTAAAGCATCGCATCCAGCCAACCGAGCCCTGCCAGAAGAAAGGCCCAAAAGCGACTGTAACAGGTGTTCTATCATACAGCGGACAGCTCAAAGCCAGCACCAGAACAAACGGACTGACCAGCAGTATCTGTTTGAAAACAAATCTTAGCGGAATCCCGCCCAATACCAGAATTGTAAAAGGCCAGATGGCGTAGCAGGCCAAGATGCTAATCGAGGTACGCGGCAGGGAAATAACCACAGCGGTAAAGACAAGCACAACTATAAACTTTATCCTGCTGTCAAGCCGATGTATAACTGAATCCTGATAAGCAAATTTATCAATATGTGCGTGGTGCATTTGGTAAGAACATCCAAAATCAACAAACCAAAACCCGCAGAACCCAAAATACCGGCGCTGCGGGTATGCAAATTCTATTTATACTATTGTAGCAAATTACGCCTTCGATGGCTGCCTTTTTCTCAAAATCCAGGCTGCCAGCCAGATAAAAACCATCGTTACGGCAGAGCCGACCACCCCGGCGAAGCTGGTCCAGCCGGCTGATAACTCCGCCTCCTCTCCGTTGGTTTCTCCTAATTTTGACGCTCTGACTGAGTAGTCCGGCAGCGGGGAATATTTGGACTGGAAATCATCTACCGCGGTAATTCGCGAGTCCTGATTGGATACGGCGGCCTCGAAATCGGGTTGGTCCGGCCTTTCGGCATAGCTCCACTCCAGACCATCCGGAAAATCAGAAGCAAGCAAAGACAATCCAGCACCGACAATAATAGTAAGAACTGCTAACGTTACTAACACCGCTTTTCTGCTTAATCTGACTTTACCCGGCAGAGAATCCATAACCACATCGGGTCTGACCTGCTGCAGGTATGCCAATACCGTCACGGTAATCAGGCCTTCGACAGATCCGACCAGGAAATGAACGCCAATCATTGTTATCAGAAAAGTTTGAAACGGAACCGCCAATACCCCGGACAGCGCCGCCTGTATCGGAACAAGAATCGCGCCCGCTTCGATAGCAAGCACACAAGCCAACATCGCTCCAACGTATGCCTTCAAACTACTGAATTGGCCTGTCGTAACAACCTTGTATAGAAAGTATCCGAGGTAGCTCGGTATAAGCCCCATATTGATAATGTTACATCCCAGTGCTAACAGGCCGCCGTCCTGGAAAATAAGGCACTGGATAATCACCACCGACGATATGACTATTGCACCCAAGTGTGGACCCAATATGATTGCCAACAGTACTGCTCCAACCATATGTCCGCTTGTCCCGGGCATCGCCGGAAGCTGGAAATTGACCATTTGAGCTGCAAAAACAAACGCCCCTAAGATACCCATCAAAGCAAGTTTGTCCGTGGCGATGACTTGCCTGACTTTTCTGCAAATAAAACCCAGGCCGGCCGCTGCTATTGCTATCGTTCCGGCAGCAACCGGAACCGACAACAATTCATTAGCCATATGCATAACAAAATCTTCCTATTGTCTTTTTGCTTTGTTGGTAACACGAAATAGTAAATCGTCTTACAGCGCATAAAAATAACGAATATGTGCTACCAAATCAAGAAAAACAATCGAAAATTTTTAAGAACATCTGAGAAAAAATTTATTTCTGAGGTAAAATATATGTTGGCGCACAAGATTGAGGTACCTACAATGATAAATGATATAAGGAAAAATTCCTTGATTATCGTAAAAATCTCAAAAAAACTCTTGACAAAGTTAGCCAAGCCTAACTATATTAGGCCAACCGCAAAAAAATGTTTTTAAGGATGTGGTGTGTAATTGCAAGATTCATGAGGAAAATGAGAGAATATGTCTGGCTACTCAAAAAAACATTTCAGGCTGCATAGAACAGCATCGACGGTGGTGCTTGCTGTATATCTGATTATAACCACTTCAATCGATCTATTCCACAGTGAAGATTGTATGTCTGGTGCTGTTCATCCGAGCACCACAGAAGCTATGTCCAGTAACAACCCATGCCCGGCTTGCAAGTTTTTGGCTGGTAATAATTCGACCGAAGCCAATCATTGTTCAACATTACTCAGCACTGAAAGTCTTCTTATTTCACAATTCTTAACACAGTTGACGGTTGTAAATCATGATGAGTGGGCCTGTTCAATTTTCCAACGAGCACCGCCGTCAATCATCATTTCTTAAGGTAGGAGTCAGAGCAACAATACTCTGCTTCGGCTGCAATCCTAATTTTTAGAAACGCCGGATTCATCGTAGGCTTCTGGACTAAACACAACTCGAAATCAGAAACCCACGAAATATTCTGGCTAATTCGTAACATTAATAAATAGGAGATATAAATATGCCGGTAAAAAAGATATTCTGCCTGCTTTTCCTTCTCGCTGCCATAGGTTCGTCCCGTATGGCTCTTGCCGGGAATAACGAGACTGAAAATCCTGAACTTGCGGAACTCAAAAAGCAGATTCTCGAGATGAAGCGGCAGATGAATGAAATGAAACTAAAGCACGAAACTGAAATCAACGCGTTGAAAGAAGAAATCGGCAAACTCAGTCAACCTGTCACTGAAGAGGCCAAAGCTGAGGATGAGCTGGCACGTCTGCGAGAGCTGGCCGAAAGCACGGCAGGCGAAAAGAAAGAACAGAAAGCACCCGAAGAAACTGTCTATAAATTCGGCGGCCTTAGTTTGCAGCAGCTTAATCCGGAAATCAGCGTCTCCGGAGATTTTATCGGCCACTACCGGCACCAGGGTGAAAACAGGTACCAGGATGAAACCAGAAAACGGACAGACGCTGAAATTCGAGGCCTCGAACTGAATTTCCAATCTTATCTCGACCCCTTTTCGAGATTAAAGGCAACAACACACATACATGACGATGGCGAAGTTCATTTGGAAGAGATTTACCTTACGCATTTCACAGTGCTCGAAAACGCCACTCTGGACTTGGGTCGATTCCGCCAGCAGTTCGGCGTGGTCAATCGCTGGCACGAAGACGCCCTGGACCAGGTTCAGTATCCTTTAGCTTTACAAAGAATCTTCGGCGACGAAGGCCTTGGTCAGACAGGCGCATCTATCGAGTGGACACTGCCTAAGTGGGGACAGGCTTGTCAAGGATTGACTTTTCAGGTTACTAATACCGAAAATGAACGTTTGTTCGGTGGAGACACTTTGGGCAATCCTTCCCTGCTTCTCCACTACAAAAATTATCGAGACCTTTCCAGAGACACTTACTTAGAATTTGGTTTGACTGGGCTGTTCGGTTGGAATGATGAATGGCAGATGGATGATGCACATGCCGGGATTACGGAACACGACACCTTAGGAACCCAAGTATTCGGAGCAGACCTTTCTATTCTCTGGGAACCGGCAGACCAGGCCCTCTACCGAAACGTGGAATGGCGTAGTGAAGTTTATTTTCTCAATCAAGACATCCTGGCGCCGGATAATTCCGGAAGAGATAATTTGAATGCCTGGGGTGCTTACAGTTACCTGCAGTCTAAAATAGCCCGCAATTTAGACATCGGATTTAGAGCTGATTACTATAAACCGGACAACAAAGATTACGCTAACACACCGGGGGCTTCGCTGGTTCCATTGGCTTATACTGCTAAGAATGCTGAACGTTGGCAAATATGTCCCTATGTAACCTGGTGGCAGAGCGAATGGGTCAAGCTTCGCTGTGAGTATGATTATGCATTCGGCCATGGCACCGAGGATACCGAACATGTACTTTGGTTACAGGCTATCTTTAGCGCCGGGCCACATAAGCATGAACGTTATTAAAACAGAAAAAAGGAGGCAATTACAATGGCAAGAAGAAATTTTCTAATCACAACTATATCCACTGTTTTATTGGCAGTATTATGTTTACACGATGCCGGCATTGCCAGAGAGCGAACACGTCTGCGCACGCAACAAAGGGGACGCCTGCAAGTGGTAACAACCCTATCCGACTACGCTGTGTTAGCCAAAGCTATCGGCGGCGAACGGGTTACCGTCAGTTCCATTGTTCATAGCGTGCAAGACCCTCACCACATAAGACCTAAGCCATCCTTTGTAAATATGGTCATAAACGCTGATGTGCTAATAGGCACAGGGCTTGACCTTGAACTTTGGCTGCCTACAGTGGTAAACAGGGCCGGAAACAAACATGTTCGCAGCGGGGAAATTGGCTACGTCGCAGTATCACAAGGGATAGAGCTGGTTGAGGTACCTAAAGTTATTTCGCAAATCGAGGGTGATGTTCACGTATTTGGCAACCCACACATTACCACCAGTCCGATTAATACCAGGCAGGTGATGTGGAACATCACAACCGGCTTAATTAAGAACGACCCGCAGGGCAAAGAATTTTATGAAGAAAACTTGAAGAAAATACAGGATGAGCTGGACAACCGTTTGTTTGGCGAAGAATTGGTCAAACTGCTCGGAGGAGATACCCTTTGCAGGATGGCCGAGAAGGACAGGTTGATTGAGTTTCTGCAGCAAAATGAATTACAAGGAAAACCTTTGATTGATAAACTGGGCGGCTGGATGAAAAAAATGCTTCCTTTACGCGGAGCACCTGTTGTCGTCTATCATAAAAATTGGAGCTACTTTCTAAAACTCTTCGGTTTGGAAGAAGCTGCCAGCATTGAATCAAAGCCGGGAATTCCACCTTCCGCAAAGCACGTTACAAATTTGGTCCAGACGATGCACGATAAAAATATTCGTATTATTCTTGCCGCAAACTACTTTGACGAGCATAAGGTCAGGACCGTCGCCAATAGAACCGGCGCTGAAGCAGTTGTTGTTCCTTTGTTTGTTGGTGGAGTCCCTGGAACCGAAACTTACTTCCAGCTTGTCGATTACTGGATTAACGGTCTGTTAAAAGCAGCTAAGAATACCGGCCTTGTGAGCGAGTAAAAATTAGCTGACACTTTTCCTAACTTACGAAGAAAAATAGAGTTATGCAAAATTGAGGTTAGGCATATATTATTTAAGAAAGTCAGATTTTTGGTTTTCTTTAATAATCAAATAACTACTTGCTTCACAAGAATTTACTGTTTGAAAAGAAAAAATAAAAAGACCAATTTTTTCTTTTCAAAGTATACCTAACCTCCATTTTGCAGAAGCCTTTATGAAGGAAGACGATAATGTCAGAAGCGATAAAACTATTTTCATTACAGATTGCGTTGGTCGCAGTAGTCCTGATTTTGCATACTTACCTTGGGCTTCACATCATCCGGCGCACCCTGATATTTTCTGACCTGGTTCTGGACCAACTGGCTGCTTTTGGCGCTCTGGTGGGCGTAGGTATTTATACCAAATACGCATTTTCAGATTCCATTGTGTTAGCGAAGGGAGCAGCTTTTTTTAAATATGCCTCCGTTGGTTCCTACCTGTTAGCTTTGGTGGCGGTTCTATTTGGCTCGCTCTTGCTTGCCTTAATCAAACCCAAAACCCGGGCCATACCACGAGAAGCGGTCATCGGCATCCTTTTTGCAATGGCGCTGGTTATTTCACTCTTATTGACAGACAAGCTGCCGAATGCGGAAACCTACGTAACAACGACTCTCTCCGGTAGTCTATTATGGGTGACCTGGCCTTTAGTCATTGTGACAGTCGTTGTTTATATAGTTCTATTGATTTTTCACTACATATTACGTGACAAATTTATCACCTTGGCAGAAAATCCACAAAACTTAAAAAACGAAAAAATGTGGGACTTCCTGTTCTTCACTACTCAAGGCATTATCACAGTCCTGATTGTCCCTATCGCAGGAGTCTTATTGGCCTATGCTTTTCTTATGATACCTGCCGCAACTGCTGCAATGTTTACCAAGAAATGGGCAAAAGCTGTTCTAATAGGATGGAGTATAGGATTTGTGGCCTGTGTCCTCGGCCTGGGCTCTTCATATTTGTGGAACTTCCCTTATGGACCGACTCTCGTATTGTTCCTGGGACTCTTCTTCGTTTGTGCAATGGTTCTGAGATGCTTGCTTTCTCGGACTAACGTAAACTCGAAAGGATATGAATAATGTTGCAATTGGTTCAAATTCTCGGCTTGTCATTTCTGATGTGTTTAATCATAGGAACAATGCTTGGGTATTTTGGCATCCATGTACTCAAAAGAGAAGTCATTTTCATTGATATCGCCGTAGCACAGGTCGCCGCAGTAGGTTCGATAGCTGCTCATCTGGCGTTTGAAGTAGAAGAAGACGCACTGCTCTCGTATTTGTTTTCGTTATGCTGCGTTTTGCTAATAGCTGCATTCTATGCTATAGCCCGAAGAAAAATCGTCCAAATCTCAATCGAGGCGGTAATTGGAATCTCTTATGCAATCACGGCTGCTGCCGCAATGTTCTTAATCGGTATTGCACCAGGCCACGCTCACGCCGAAGAAATGCTCGCGGGCAAGCTCTTGTGGGTAACCCCGCAGCATATTGTTTTATGTCTCGTAGTCTTTACAGCCGCAGCTTTTTGCCTTTACATCTTCAGAAGACCGCTGTCTAAAATATCACAGAATTACGAGGGGGCTATCACACAAGGTTTGAAGGTAGTATGGTGGGATTTTGTATTCTATGCTTTGCTGGGAGTTGTTATTACATTTGCAGTTCGAGTCACCGGCGTTGTAACTGTTTTTTCATTTCTTATTATTCCGGCCACAATATCGGCTCTATTTTCTGCACACTGGGGTTTGCGAATGTTTATCGCCTTGATAGCAGCCACAGTGGCCTCGTTGGCAGGCCTGCTATTTGCCTATTTCTTTGATTTTTCAATTGGGCCGGCCGTTGCCTTATTCCTGGGAGCTGTGTTAGTCATTGCTGCACTTTTCAGCAAGTTTCGCCGAATTAATTCACTCAACATGGTTAAATGAAATTGAGCTGCTCCGATATTTTTCGGCTAATTTTATAAAACCTCTTTTTTTAAGTATGTATCTCCGGAGATAAAACGCCAAAGTGAATTCCAGAGGCGCGCCGAAAAAGGTATGCCGTTCTTTTGCAAACGGCTCTGTATATTGCTAATATCGCACCTTCCATCGGTCAGTCACGTTTGTGCCTTAAAGCCCTGCACGAGGCCGAGACAGCAAAAACAATTGCACCAACAATTACAATGCAAGCCCCGGTCGGCAGGTCAAGATAGTACGAAACAAAAAAATCAACCACTTAACGGCGCATAAGAATATCAAATTCGTGCTACTATGCCAATAATATAATTGACAAAAAATTCAAAATTTGTTAGGTGTATTTCTCCGTTTATGAATCACTGGTTTCAAGGAGACTGTATGGCTTCGTCAGAAAAAGTGCTCATCATCGATTTGAACGAAAATCCCGAAAATCAAAAGCTCCTCGACGGCAAACCACAAACCTGTGGAATGCGCTCGGGCAGAGTATATTTACCCCCCGGCCAGGCCTGTGGCCAACATAGCACCAAGAGTCGTGAGGAGCTGCTCGTTTTTCTCTCCGGACAGGGCGAATTGATGATTGGCGAAGAAGACTCCTATCAAGTTGGCCCGGGCAAGGTCTCCTATATACCCCCGCATACAGACCACGATGTTAAAAATACCGGCTCTGAACCACTTGTTTACGTTTATTGCGTCGCCCCCACCGCTGGCGAATAATACGGCTCAAAACAAAGTATATGCACTTCATACAGAGCCTGCTATTCTGCGAAGTACTCGCTAAGTAGCACGAGCCGGCTGTAAAGGAGGGGTAATTGCCCCTGATCAGACCAAAATCACTGAAAAACAAAAAAATCTTAAAAAAATTGAAAACCTTAAAAAAAGTGCTTGCAAAAGTCAGGGCAGCGATTATAATTAAAAATGTATAAATAGTTCTTTTCTTCTCTAAATCTTGGTTTTGGTGAGACGGTAGATTTTTTATAACTTTGCAGTATATTCTCTAAATGAAAAACTGTCTCACAAAGGCTGGAGTTTCTCGCTCCAGCCTTTTTTGCTTCTTGCGCACCTGTAACTAAAAAAAGCTTTAGCTATCTAAAATTTGCCTTGATAGTAATTTTCATATCTGGTAAATGAAGTTTTGCAAAATTGAGGTTAGGCATATATTATTTAAGAAAATCAGCTTTTTCGATTTTGTTAAATAATTAGCTATCTTCTTCTTAGACAAGAACTTACTGTTTGAAAAGAAAAAATCAAAAAACAATTTTTTCTTTTCAAAGTATGCCTAACCTCGATTTTGCAAAGGTTTTGTGGTAAAATAGAAAAACTGTAAAAGGATAAACTGGTTATATTTCTATCACATGTCAATCGCCTTGACTTTGCCTAACTCATAAAGGCAAAATTACATCAAAGAAGGTGGTGAAGGAAAGGGTAATATTATGCACAAGCCAAGAGCGTTCACCTTAATAGAACTTTTGGTCGTAATCGCCATTATTGCCCTATTGATGGCGATATTGATGCCCGCACTGGCACGAGCGAGGAATCAGGCAAGGACCGTTACCTGTCAGGCCTTGCTGAAACAATGGGGCGTTATCTGGTCGATGTACTGCCAGGACAACGACGGCTATTTCAGCTCAGGCATCGGCGTCGGCTGGAATCGGGGCGAATGGATTATTTGTTTACGAGACGAGTACGAGACAAAATCAAATATTCTACGCTGCCCGATGGCGGTTAAACGCCTGCCTACCGGGCAGGAATGGGGTGGTCCGTTCAATACTTACTATATGCCGGTAGGCGGAAAAGGCAGTTCAGGAGGCGGCGAAGAAATAAGCTATGGAGGAAATAACTGGATTTATCATCCACCAGCAGGAACTACTGCAATTCAATCACGTCCCACTGAATGGAACTGGAGGACACCTAATACTAAGGGCTCGTCCAATGCGCCGATATTAGGAGATGCAATGTGGAGGGGAGGCGGGCCATACGAAAATGGCACACGCGGCGACCCTCCCGAATATCATGGTCAGTGGGTTGATTACAACAGGGAAATGATGCATTTCGTCATCAACAGGCACAACGGCTTTATAAACCACGTTTTTATGGACTGGTCCGTCAGAAAGGTGGGGCTTAAGGAGTTGTGGAAATTCAAATGGCACAAAGAGTACAATATTAACGGCCCCTGGACAACCGCTGGCGGGTGTGTGGCAAGTGATTGGCCGGACTGGATGAGAGGTTTCAAAGAACACTAAAAATCTTCACAAAGCTAAGCTGCCAACCGGTGAAAAACAGCCTCCGGCAAGGCTGGAATCCACTGACTTTATTGGAGGAGAACCATATTACTACATCCACATCAACGATTTTGATGTTGCAAAAAAAACAGATTTAAGGTACAATATTCTTTTCTCTGGCAAAAGAGCCTTAAGATAATACAGGAATGCAAATTTAACGAAACACAAAGCTGCTTTTGCACATCTTAACAGGTGGACAGCTAAAACAAAATAAAAGGGCACAATTATGAACAACAAAAAAGGATTTACACTGATAGAACTTTTAGTTGTAATCGCCATTATTGCCCTATTGATGTCGATACTGATGCCGGCCCTGGCACGGGTAAAGCAACAGGCAAAGACAATGGGTTGTCTGGCGAACCTCAAGCAATGGACACTTTACTTTTCGATGTACACCGAAGACCACGACGGCAAGTTCCAGGAAGGCGTCGGCGATGGGCATACGCACCATTGGACCAATGCGCTGAGGTTATATTATAAAAACGACCCAAAAATTCGCTGCTGCCCTACCGCTATGAAGCCTCTTATCGACGAGAACGGACAGCAGTCACCCCAGTGGAATGTGTTTTCAGCCTGGGGCAGATTCTGGGGCCAGGGCTATGCACCGGAAGGTGATTGGGGCAGCTACGGGATAAATGGATGGGTGGAAAACCCGCCGCCGTCATATGCGACGGTTTATGAAGATTTTGAGACCGTATATAACTGGAGAACTCCCAATGTAAAAGGTGCCGGCTATGTGCCTCTGTTTATGGACGCCCTGAGGTTCAATGTCTTCCCCAGGGATACGGATACCCCGCCGGAAGTACAGGATTTGGCCTGGCAGGGGATGCAGCATATGAGACGTATCTGCATTGACCGGCACGATGGATTCATAGGCATGGCTTTTCTGGATTGGTCTGTCAGAAAGGCCGGACTCAAGGAGCTGTGGACGTTGAAGTGGCACCGCGCATATAGCCAGGCCGGCCCCTGGACCACATCCGGCGGCGTTCAGCCGGGAGATTGGCCCCCCTGGATGAGACACCTCAAAGACTACTGAAAAAATAACCGAATGAACTAAACAAGAGGGGCCTATGCCGAGCAAATCAGCATAGGCCCCGAATTGATACTAATCAAGCTGCACACCTGTGCCTGCGCTACCCTATCTGTTATAAATACTTATACGGCTTTATAGCACTGTCCCTAACATCCCGCATCGGCTGGTCTTGTTCCGAAGTGTCTTATAAAAAATCCCTGAATTTGAGCTATTTTGCTATTGCGGAAAATCAAAATTGGGTGTATAATACAGTGTTTGGCGAAATAGCCTAAATTAACAAAATACAAAATTAACGAAACACAAAGCTTTTTTTGCGCATCCCAATAGTTAAACAGCAAAAGGGGCCATTATGAACAAACAAAAAGCCTTTACACTAATAGAGCTTTTAGTGGTAATTGCTATCATTGCATTGCTGATGGCGATACTGATGCCGGCGATGCAGCGGGTAAAGAAGCAGGCCAGGGGCGTTGCCTGCCTAAGCAAGCTCAAGCAGTGGGGCATATTTTTTGCGATGTACGCCGACGACTACGACGGCCGATTCATGAAGGGCTTTACTGCCTCGCCTGTGGCCAATCGGTGGGTCTATGCACTTGGGGACTACTATAAATGGGATGACGAGTTTACCTGTTGTCCGAATGCGTACAAGCCGTGGGTGGATGAATATGGCGTAAATTCGGGTGCCGAAGGAAGCACTTTAGGTGTCGGTGTGACCATGGCCTGGGGCTACATGAACCAGGGGCACTGGAAAAAGCAAATGAAGGGAAGTTACGGCATCAACGGCTGGGTTGTTGACCCCCAGCCGGGCAATGAACCTCATCCCGAGCGGGGAACTCCGGATTTCTTCTGGCGCGGACCCACGGTGGCGGGAGCCGGGTACGTGCCATTGTTCCTGGAGGCACAGCGCTATAACGGCGTGCCGTTACACACTGACACGCCGCCCATCTATAGCGGCGAGCAGTGGAACGATAACGCGCAGATGGGGCGGTTTTGCCTCAACAGGCACGATGGATTCGGCGGTTGTTTGTTCCTGGACTATTCGGCCCGTAAAGTCGGGCTAAAAGAGCTGTGGACCCTCAAATGGCATAAAAAGTACATTGAAGCCGGTCCCTGGACCCTCGGTGGCGGTGTCCAGCCGAGCGACTGGCCCGAATGGATGCAGCATCTTAAAGATTATTAAAACAAACGTCGTACAAAAAATAAAAAAAAGTAGGATTTTGACCAACTATTAAATACAGTTGCAAAAGTAAACTATTAAAACATGCAGAAGGAGGTGTTATTGTGGATGAGCGAAAAGGCTTTACGCTGATAGAGCTTCTGGTGGTAATCGCCATTATTGCACTTCTGATGGCAATCCTTATGCCCGCACTCAATCGCGTAAAGAAACAGGCCAGGGCTGTTGCCTGTATGGCCAATCTTAACCAGTGGAGTCTTTATTGGAAGATGTATTGTGACGATAACGACGGATACTGGCTTAGCGGCGCAGGCGGCGGCAGCGGCAGGTGGTGGTTCGAGCCGATGCTGCAGACTTACAAGATCGAAGAGAATATGCGCTGCTGCCCACAGGCTACAAAATCTGCGGGCGAGGGTGTTCATATGGGCATAGGTTACTTTTCAAGTCAAGCCTGGCAAACCGGTGAATGGATAGGCAGCTACGGACCAAACGGCTGGATGTGTAATCCTACCTCGACGGACCCATCGGGTAGTGTCTGGGGACGCAGCCCCATTTCAGACCATTGGAGGAAGCCCGAGTGGCCGGGTGCGAGTAATATACCGTTATTTACCGGTAGCTGGTGGGTCGATGCCTGGCCAAGAGAGAATGACAATCCTCCCGAAATCCCGGGAGGACCGCCGGACAGACCGAACACAAACGAAATGGAGCGCAATTGCGTTGACCGGCACGATGGATTCTTAAACGCTCAGTTCTGCGATTGGTCTGTCAGAAGGATTGGACTTAAGGAGCTCTGGACGTTAAAATGGCATAAAAGCTATAACATAAGCGGCCGATGGACCAAAGGAGGCGGTGTCAGTCCGAGCGACTGGCCGATATGGATGAGAAATTATAAAGATTATTAAAAATAACCATCAAATAAAAAGATGCTGAATTATAAAAAGTAAGCTAACTAAAAAATACAACAAGGAGTATTATTATGGACAAAAGAAAAGCCTTTACCTTAATAGAACTTCTGGTCGTAATCGCCATTATCGCGGTTCTGATGGCGATATTAATGCCGGCACTGAATCGTGCCAGAGAGCAGGGCAAGCGCGCGGTTTGCCTTAACAATTTGAAGCAGTTGGCACTTACCTGGATTATGTATGCCGATGAGAACGATGACAAGATTGTCAACGGCGAAGCATATAACGGTGGAGATGGCCTGGCACCTGTACCCACAAGCGGTAGGCATAAGGGTGAGCAGTGGTGGACAGGAGATGATTGCGCCCCTAACTATATGTATGAGGCAGAACAACTGCCGGAGGAGCTACAATTACAAGCTATCAGAGCCGGTGCACTATTTCCATACTGCAAAAACGAAAGACTTTACCAGTGCCCAACCGGTGTTAGTGGAGAGATGCGGACCTACACCATAGGCGATTCTATGAATGGTATTCCCAGGGATGGGACTTACTCCGGTAACGTGGGGATAAGAGTAGGCAGGACGGTATTATGGATTAAGAACAGGACCG